>Ga0256405_10002411_pt1 | contig 43180 bp, 29 predicted proteins | sample RumenRJG_02DNA_FD_189096 | JGI IMG/M metagenome (GOLD analysis project Ga0256405, IMG submission 189096) | Bovine rumen microbial communities from Lethbridge, Alberta, Canada - RJG_02 | ecosystem: Host-associated > Mammals > Digestive system > Stomach > Rumen | place: Canada: Alberta... | reverse complement strand
CTAGCTCACAGCTCCTGTACTTCTTCGTCTATGTAAATCTTTCAATGAACTCTTTCGTTTTCGCTTTCCTTCACTAGTCGCTGGCCTTGGCGGCTCGCCTCGTTCCCGAAAGCGAGTGCAAAGATACGGCCTTTTTCCGAACTGCCAAACTTTTTATGGAGAAAAATTAAAAATATTGCAAAATTTATACAAAACGCAGAGATTACACATAATAAAAAAAGCACTTTTACTCTCAAATTTAGCAAATGTGCCTTTCACTACGAGATTTTCACAGATTCGGAAGACGTTTTTCAGAATCATCGGACAGAAAAAAACACGCAACATATGCAAAAGATACAAATCATTATGCTGACAAGAGCCTCAAAAGCGACTTTCAAGGTACGGGGTAGCTACGGAGTAGGAACGGGGTAGCTACGGGGAAGGTTCGGAGAAGGTACGAGCAAGTAAGCCGGAAGATAGCTTCTTCATTGCAACATCCAAGCCACGCCCAAGCCGTATGTAAGCCGTACCGTCTTATCAAGGTAGCCAATCCATAGCCAATCAAAAGCCTGTCAATATAGTAAATACGTTGTCATGACAGGAACTTTATTGATTTTATGCCGAACTGACATAAATAATGCAAACAAATTTGCAAAAACGGCAACTTTTCAGTAATTTTGGTATTATATTTGCAAAATCCAAAATAAAAATTCAGGATATGGAAAAAAGCAGAATCGACATAATTGATTACATAAAAGATTTTTTCAGGTCGCACATACACAAGGAAAAAACGGATAAAAATGCCAGCACAGCTGAAAATCAGACTACGGTTTTCGAGAGCCTGCCGGCAAGCATCGTCGTGATGCCACTACTGCGCACGCTGAACATAATCTACGAGATTGAGAATACAAACAACGAGCACGAGCTTGTATTGCGATTCAGGTTTCAGGACAATATGTTCATTCTGAAAGCAAACCGAAAGAGCAACGAGATAACCGTCGAATTTCCAGACATCTACATAACGAATTTCAAAAATCTGAATGCCGTAAAGAAGGTGTGCAACTCGATGAACTTCCACACTCGGATGGCCCGACTGGCATACGATTACAATCAGGAAAAGGACGAGATTTCGGTTTGGTCTATTGCCGACGGAATCATCGACACACGACTCGACAACCAACTTGTGCAACTCTACAATGTTCTGCAATATCAGTTCCAGATAAAGAATCTGTTTGCCGAATACATTGAGAAATATCTGAAGGACAATCCAGAGCCTACCGACCCTCTGTTTGCCGAATACAAGGATAATTGCAGCATTTCCATGCTTATGGAACACAGTATTGCAACGCAGCCAAAAGATGTTGACTACCGATTTGGAGCGAACGACAACGACATCTCGGTCAGCAAACTGATTTACATGATTACCGAGAACGTAACGGACAAGGATTTCAGGATGCTGAAGGTTGTTACCGACGAGGTTAAGTACATCAAAGATGCCAAGGAAATTGCCGAATTCGATGTTCTCTCGCCAATGATTGAGGGCAAGGGAGCCGACGCTCGCGTAGTTCGCAACCAATGCGAGATGTACATTCAGTATCAGGATATGATGATTCCTGTCATCGTTCAGTTGATTCTCGACGACAATCAGACAATCTACTATCGTCTGTCTGTCTATCAGCCCGATACAGACATCAATCCGTTTGAGCGGCTCGATTTCAAAGTCGATGCCATCTCGGTTGTGGTTGCCTACGAACGCACGACCGAACGCCAGAGGAAGGCAGAATTCGAATACATGTGGAAAGATGTTCAGGACAAGATAAAAGAAGGCAAGATTGATGAACTGACAAATGCGCAGAAAGCAATATACAACGTGAACAACTCGGACTGCGCATCGGATCTTTACTGGGGCGAGAAACAGTTTGAACAGAAACGCTATTTCGAGACTGTGCTTCACCTCGAAAATGTATTCAAGCATCTACAGATTGAATACGAGAATCTGAACAAAGAGTCGAAACAACTCTTCTACTCTACTTGTCTGCGTCTGGGTTTCTGCTACAACGAGATGCACATGCACAAAAAGGCTCTGTTCTATCTTGAAATCTGCGCAAACAACAGGCAGTTGAATTCTACGATTGAATACATCAACACGCTCGTAAGCAGCAAGGATTTCAGAGCATTGAAAATCATTCAGATGCTGATGGAAAACGTAAAAGAGCAGGCTCACGGAAAGAATGCCGACAGAGATTTTGTAAAGTTCTTCAAGTTTCTACTGAGAATGAAGGGCACGGCGCTAATTAACAATGGCAAGCTCGACGAGGCTGAAAAGCTGTTCAGAAAGATGGTTGCAGACCCCGACAACCGCTCGTATGCTATGAAGGAACTCGACCATATCGAGAGCCTGAAAAGCGACGAGAATAGCAACGACAACAAGAACGAAGAAAAATAAAAAAAGAACCGCCAGGCTGAATAAACTTGGCGGTTCTCTTTTGTCAGAATCGAAAATGATTATTTCTTCTTACTCTTTGCTTCCTTAGCCTTGCGCGCCTCGATGCGCTTGTACCACTCCTCGCGTTCCTTCTTAAGGTCATATCCGCGAGCAGTGAGATAGTTGTTTATCCTACCCTTGTACTTACCGAAAACCTCATGTTTCTTCTTTGAGCTCTCGGCATCGATTGCAAGTTCGCGAGCCTCTTTAAGCCACACGAGAATCTGAGTCTTCTCCTCATCCTTCAATGACGGAATCATATCGAGGGTTGCCTTGTATGTCACGTTCACGACGTTGAAGGTTATCACATCCTTTACCGTCTCAATCTGAGCATCGTTCAGATAGATTGAAAGAGCGGCAGGAAATGCGAAGTGCGTGCGGTAGAGAGCATTACTTGCCTCGAACTCAGCGAATCGCCTGCCTTCAGCCTTCTGAACAGCCGTCATCGTGGTGTCTGCCTTGATTGCCTTCAACTTCTTGTCGCGCACATCGTAGATGTCGTTCAACTCGAAATAACGGTTTGCAATGATGTTGAGCACATTCTGGGCCACGCTCTTGTCCTTTAATTTGAGGGCATCGACAGCCTTCTGGCTTCGCTTCAGTATTGTGTTGACATAAGCCGTGTCTCTGCCTTCGCTTTTCAAGTCGACGGCTGAAGCCATCAGGGTTGAAGCAACAAGTGCAATAAAAATAAAGAATCTTTTCATGTCGTTAATCATAACTTGCCTTTAGCAGCAAGAGTATCGTAATTGTTATTCAGGTTACGCCAGTCGATTTTTGTCTTTGGGTCGATACCGTTGATGTACTTCTCGATGTTAGTGTAACCGTCGCCATTGCAGTCAGCGTTAGCGTCTGAAGAGTCGTTAGGATTCAAACCGTTGGCTGTCTCCCACTCGTCTGGCATACCGTCGCCGTCGCTGTCCTTCCAAGGCTCCCAAGCCTTATACTCTGGATAGCCGCCCATCTGACGTGGGTCTGTGATGATTCCCTGCTTGTAAGAATCCTGTGGCAGACGGCGGTGCTTGAAGAAGCCCTTCTCGTTCTTAGACTTGTCGTGCAAGCCCCACATATCTCCGTAAGGATTGTCCTTAACCTTCTTCTCGTACTTGTCAACATAGTAAGCCTTTCCTGTGCGAACCTCGTCCATGATGCGCTGGTCAACGATATCACGGCAAGGGATTGTTGCACCTGCGTTATCAAGAACCCAGTTGAAAGCCTGCTCTGTGCCCATAATCTTGAGATAAGGCATCTCGAATGGCTCGTTTGAACGCATAAGAGCCTTCTCTGTCTCGTCCATCTGTCCGTCCTTGTCGGCTGTCTGAATGCCTCCGTTCCAATTGTCCTGAGTGATTTCAGGATAACCTTCCATGATATTTCCAACAGCATATACGCGACCGAACTGCTTGAATGGGAACAACTTCACGCTTCGGCTCTCAGACTTCACGATACGATGACCAACTGGTGTATCTTTTGGAGTAAGAGGACCCGGCTTGTAATAGTTGTTGATGAAGTTTGACATTGTTGTAAACTCACCACCATCGGCTGTTCTGTGAACCCAGTTGTAAACAACGTTGTTTATATAGTTGAACACACCACCCCATCCGATACTTGGGTTACGACCAGTATTGTCGGCCCAAAGGTTACGCATGAATGTTGTATTCTCGCCACCGATTGTAGAACCGAATGCATGATTCCATGTATCGAGTGCCTTTGCTGATATACTGTTCTGTATGGTTACATTTACAGTTGGTTCCTTGCGCTTTGGCTTTCCGTCGTTAAGGTCGAACATGTGACGGTAGAATGAGATATTCTCGTCCAATCCCCACTCGCATGAGCAATGGTCAATCATGATGTTTCCGACAGGATTACCACCGAATGAATCCTCGCGATGCCAAACAAGTGTCTCGCCACGGCGGAAACGCATGTGACGAACAATTACGTCGTGAGTATCAACCTGAAAAGACTCGCCTGCGATTATTACGCCCTCGCCCGGAGCTGTTTGACCAGCGATTGTGATGTACGGAGCACGAACAAAGATTGGCGACTTCAGACGGATGATTCCGCTTACGTTGAAGACAACGATACGCGCACCACCCTGCTCGCAAGCCCAACGGAATGAGCCCGGACCGTCATCGGCAAGAGTAGTTACAGTAAGAACCTTACCGCCACGACCACCAAAAGTGAACATACCGCCACCCTCGGCACCCGGAAATGCAGGAATCTTTGCCTGACGCAAATCGTATGGACGTGAAGCCCATGGCACATAAGGGCGTCCTGCCTTTGCCTCTTCTACAACGATAGGGAATGCCTTCTCCCAAGCAGAGTCGCTGTGAGCCTGCCATTCCGTTTCCAATCTCTTGATAAGCTGTTTAGCTTCGTCTGTCATCTGTGGATACTGTGCGTATGCCGACGTTGAAAACGAAGCAAGCACCAATCCAGCCAACAATTCTTTAAGTTTCATTTATATCCTATAAAAAAAGTTATCCAAAAAGGGGGCGGGACAAAGAGTGTGAGCCGCCCCCGTATTATCAATCGCCTAATTTTTCTATTTATTCTGCCAATGGGTCGAATGTTCCGTTGGCACCTCCATTGTTGTAATCGCCCCAACCAATAGTCTGTGGCAATGTCTGGTTACTGCTCATGGCACTCTGATAGAAGCCAAGGAAGTAGTATTTTGGTCGGAAGTTGATGTACAACTCAGCATGATTTGAGTCGAACGCATCCCCCTTCTTCTTCTTGCGGACAAGATTTGCCTGATAGAACTCCTTCAATGCAGAAAGTTGCTTCCCGAATTCGTCAGCCGACTTACGGAAATCTACGGCAGCCGGACGAGCAACATTTGCAAGTGGGTCTGGTGAGATAACCTCGTCACCGTTTGTCTTCCATGCTGTCTCGCCAAGACCTTTGTTGATATCGTTACTTACACGGAACTCCATGTTGTCGCGACGCTGTCCGTTAAGCGGAGTGAAGCCGAGATAGTTGCAAGTGTTTCCGCCCCAGCCTGTAAGTGTCCATGAACTTGGAGCTCCTTCAACCTTGCCAGTACCGCCATCAAACAACATCCAGCGACGAAGGTCGTCGAAACGCTTGCCCTCGTATGCCAACTCAATCTGACGCTCGTAGAGGATAGCCGACATACAAGCAGCCTGATTAGATGTGAGGTCATCCTGCAAACCGTAGTTTACTTCGCTTGTATAACCCACGCGAGCACGGATTCTCTTCAACAAGCTAACCGCATAATTCTTATCGCCTGCGCCACAAGCAGCCTCGGCAAGGTTAAGAAGAACCTCGGCATAGCGAATCTCGAGATAAGGAGCTGCGCTATACTTGAAGCCGACACTCTGGCTGAAGTTGTAAAGAGGACTTGAATTTACATCAAGATCGTCGGTACGCTTGCGGACATACATACCCTTAGCATTGCCAAGAAGGTTGTCGGCACCGTAAGTATTGCCGCTCTCCACGTTGTCACGGTCGCTCTCGCTGTTATACCAAACATAGTTCCAAAGTTCATAGTTCTGACCAACGTATGGGTTATGGTTCTCAGAACTTGTTGGGTCACCGCTGAATGCCCAGCGAACACCCGGGAATGCAAATGTACGATAGAAACGAGGGTCGCGGTCCATAAACGGATACTCGCTGTCGTAAGAATAGTTTGACGAACCATTAAGAAGTGTGTAAGTAGTAAGAGTTCCCGGTTTCTTTCCATCCTTCATTGGGAACAAGTCTACAATCATAGCCGATGGAGTCTTACCGCCACCGCCCTGTGCGTTTGAAGGGCGAATGCCATTCTCCCAGCCATTATTACGGCTATAATCAGGAGTACCGCCAGATGCTATATTGTTATAGAGAGAAACGAACACAGCCTCTGGGTTATTGTCTCTTGTAGAGAAGATGCTTGCCCAGCCCGATGCGTTCACACCCGGATTTGTTTCGTTTGCAAGTCCATAACCACAACTGTTGATTGTCTCCAAATCAGCCTTCATAGTATCGTATGCCTTCTGATATCTTGACACATCGTTTGAACGGTTGAATATAGGGCTTGCCCAAAGCAGAAGAACTCTACCTTTAAGAGCGAGGGCTGTACCTGATGTTACACGACCATAGTCGTCATTTTCTTTCCAACCGCCGTCTGTTGTGAACGGTGCAAGCATCTCGGCAGATTTATTGAGGTCTGAGCAGATAAACTCGATACACTCTTTTGTTGTTGAACGTGGAGTAACCGATGAAGCCACAGGATTCTGCACCTCGGTGATGATTGGCACGCCTCCGTACCACTTTACAAGGTTGTAGTAGCACCATGCACGGAAGAAGTAAACCTGTCCGAGCAACTGGTTCTTCTCGTCGGTAGAGAGTGTGCTTCCCTCGATACCTGCTATACAGTCGTTGATGTTACGGATTCTACCCCATACAGACTGCTGAATATTGTTTCCTTGATTGTGGAAATAGTCAGGAACGGGATTATCACCACTCTTGTATGTAAGTTCGTTTTCAGGATTTACGAAAACGCTGAAACCGCTGTACTCCTCGGTTGACTTTGACTGGTCGTCTGCCAAACCTGTACAGTTGTACTTCCAACTGCAATTTGCATTGGCATCAGGCAAGCTCCACGCATACACGTCAGAAACACGTGCGCTGGCACCGGCAAAGTTGTTGTATGCCTCAACAGTAACATTGTCATAGTTCTTCTTCTCCTCAAGGAAGTCGTCGCTACACGAAGAGAATGAGATAGCAGCAGCAAAGGCTACGCTAAACAGACATATATTATTTTTTTTCATAATTCTCAACTAAAAGTTTTTAGAATGAAAGATTCAAACCGAATGTGAACTTTCTAAGTGTTGGGTAAGCTCCGTAAGTTGTTGACGGATCCATGAAGTTATCTGGATATGGGTTGTAAAGATTCAGCAGATTCTGACCTGTGATGTTTACTCTACAACTGTTTACACCAAGCTTAGAAATATACTTTGTCGGAACATTATATGCAACAGTCAGACGGTTAAGACGAACTCTTGCGCCGCTAACTCTCCAGAATGTAGATGTTACGCTATTTATGCTTGAATATGCAAGGTTTGGATATTTTGCATTGCGGTTCTCAGCAACTACAAGATTGCCGCTTGCATCGTAAACATCCTCGTAAGAGTACATGTTGTCTACGTTCCAGAACGATGGCATATTCTGATATTCGATAGCATCGTCGCTGCTCAACTTCAACGCTGCGGTAGGAACTACGCTGTATCCGCCCCAGCTTGCATTAGCCTGAAGACTTACAGAGAGTCTCTTCCACTCGCCAGAAAGGTTGAGTGTGAAGCCGTAAGGATTTGCACGGTTAGAAATCTGAACCTGATCGTTGTCCTTATCTACGATACCATCAGGGCCGGCATAAGTACCGTCAGCCTGCTGAGCACCACGAACATCCTTGTATATGAGCATACCCGGACGAACCTGATCTTTTGTCTTGCCCATGTAAGACTTGATGTTGTACTTCTCGAAGTACTCCTCGATATCCTGGAAACTGCGGAACATACCGATACATTGCATACCCCATGTACCCAAGTCTGTACGATGACCGTAAACCAACTGACGATAGATGTTCTCTGTCTCCCAGTCCATATCGAGAACCTTGTTGTCAGAGTAGCCTGTGTTGATGCCAACCTTATACTTGAAGTCCTTGCCAATCTTGTCTCTCCATGACAATGACACATCAACACCATAGCTGTTCATCTTACCATAGTTAACCTTTGCACTCTGTGTACCAACTGTGCCCGGAACAGTTGCCGAGTAGTTGAGAAGCATCTCTCTATCCCACTGCTTGTACCAGTCAACATCAACAGACAAACGGCTGTCGAGGAACTTCAAGTCAACACCGATATTTGCCTTGTACGACTTATCCCAGTGAGCATCACGGTTAACCGCCGAATTATTCTTGTTAAGAGTGATGTGGTTTCCGGCATTCTGGTTTGTTCCGTAGCCGAATACAGCACCCTTATCCTTATCTGTTGCATAAGTCTGCATCCACTGCCATGCTGTTGTGTTGTCACGACCAGTAAGACCGCCAGATGCACGAACCTTTACATAGTTAAGCCATGAAATCTTGTCCTTGAACCACTCCTCGTTAGAGAGAACCCAACCTCCAGATACAGAAGGGAAGAATCCACGATAGTTCTCAGGAGCAAACTTGATAGACGAGTCTGAACGGAACAGAGCCTCTAACAAGTAAGTATCGTTGTAAGCATAGTTTACACGACCGATGTAAGAGAATGTACCAGACTCAGAACGTGTAAATGTCGTAGAAGCCTGGCTCGCTGAAGTAACCGAGTTTGACTGACCAGTTGTGAATGAGTAAGGGCTTGTTACATAACCATACAGATACTCACTCTCAGCCTCAGATCTTTCTACTGAGAACAATGCACCAACATGGTGTGAACCGAAGTCGCGGTTATAAGTAATATTGAAGTTCAACTGATAGTTGTCTGTACGGCTCATGTTTCTTGACAGATAGCCGTTGTCGCCACCGTTGTAGATTTCAGCACCCTTATTTGCAAGAAGGAAGTTGCTTGATGCCATAAGTGCCTCATAAGACTCGGCATCGCCAACCTGAGTGTAAAGGTGGTTACCGCTTCCGGCACGCTCATTCATATAATACAACTTGTAGCTTGAGCCGTACTGGTTGTTCTTGTCGGTAGAGATACTCTTTGAGTAGTTCAACTTCATCTTCAAACCAGCGAGTGGCTTGTACCAACTGAAATCATACTCGATGTTTGCACCGATGTTGATGTTTGACGATACTGTGCGAGTATAGTCGCCAGAGTTCTGAAGAGTATAGAATGAATAATTCTGGTCTGAGTTCTTCTCCTCGTTTGAAACGCCGTAAGCAGCAATTGCATAGCCGTTTACAGACTCAGGAATGTAGCGTGGATGAGTGAGCAGAAGGTTGTAGTCCTTCTCGTCGTTTGTACCGCCAACCTTTACGTTCGGCTTGTTCTTCTTTCCGTAGTCGCCAGAGATTGTAAGACCAGCCTTCATCCACTTAGAGAGTTTGAAGTCAACGCCTACACGGTAATTCCAGCGGTCGTAGTCGAGGCGACCAAGGTTACCGTCCTGATCGAAGTAAGAGATGCTTGCGAAGTATCCAGCACGATCTGTTGCGCCATTAACATTAACGCTGTGCTTCATTGTGAAGGCAGAACTCCAGTACTTGTCGAGCAAGTCGTAGTTAAGACTCTTCATTGCAGCAAGTTCGTCTGCTTGGAAGAGGTCGAGTTTATTGTTCAGGTTCTGAAAATTTGTAGGGTCGGCAGCCTTTACTGCATTGTACAGACGACCATACTGATAAGCGTCGAGCATCTTGGCACGAGCCATCTCGTCGGTGAAACCAATCTCACCACGGTACGAAACCTTTGGAGCGCCAACGTTGCTACCACGCTTAGTTGTTACAAGGATAACACCATTTGCAGCACGAGCACCATAAACAGCAGCTGCGGCATCCTTCAACACAGAGATGCTCTCGATTTCAGAAGCGTCGAGGTTGTTGAATGCAGTTGCACCCATGTTCTCGTTGGTGTTACCAACCTTTATATCGTTTGGATAGATGTAACCGTCGATTACATACAATGGCTCGAGCGATGAACCGCCAACGCTTGCAAGAGCGTCGTTGTTACGGATGTAGATTGTAGCGTTCTCGCCCGGACGAGCGTTACCACCGCTTACGCTAACACCCGAAATCATACCGCTGAGGGTTGATGCCAAGTTGCCAGATGAAAGATCCTGAATCTGGTCCATTGGCACAGTCTCGATTGCACCGGTGAGGTGAGCCTTCTTCTGTGCGCCGTAACCTACAACCACAACGTCTTCCAACTGGTTGGCATCCTCCTTAAGCATGATTCGTGCACCCGGAGTAACGCTCTGCAACTTCTCTGGCAGATAGCCCACATAAGATATTTCGATAGTCTTTCCGGCAGGAACCTCGATTACGAAGTTACCTTCGATGTCGGTAATAGTACCTGTTGACGCGCCTACCACCTTGACAGAAGCACCAATCAGAGGGTCGCCCGACTCATCAACTACTGTACCTTTGAAAGTACGCATTTTCTGTGCCATTGCCGGCAGAGCCAGAACAATAAGGCAGATGCATACAAACAATCTGATAATATGTTTCGTATTCATATTTTTTGTTCAATTATATTGTGTAGTTACTTATACCATCTTGGATCGCCACTCTTGTTCTGCTTTGCCACGCTTCCTGTTGGAGTGAAGTCGACACCGCCGTTTGTTGCAGTCAAATCCAATTCCTTAGACCAGTCTGTAAAGCCCTGAACTTCTTCTGTAGCATATTTTTCCTTATCTGTAGAATCTACTCCATTAGTAATACCACATATAGTATTTCCCTTAACAGTCTTTATATAATTATTGTGGATTAACTTGTTAATACGGAATACATCCTCGAAGATATTATAGCAACAAGAAATAGAAATAGTACTAACTGTTGAAATATTATTTGCAAAATCCTTGCCTGTCATTGTTCGACAGAATGTATTATGCTCTATTACGTAAGAACCGGTTTGATCAGAATCACCGAATATCTTCTTAGGCTGAGCATTTGAAGAGTTACTGTAACGGAGGAAATAAGCAGAACTGTTCTCCTGAACATTATAAAATGTATTATTTCTTAAAGTACAATTCTTTATCAGACCGTTGCTTGCGCCCTGAAGATGTAATACAGAGTTGCTGCTTCCGGCATTGTTAAGCTGAACAATACAGCCTGTTATTCTGAAATCGTACAAACTCCAGTTCTTCTTGTTTCCGTAAAGCAAACTCTTTGGAACATTCTTGAAGTTACAGTCCTGAATAACAACAGGGTCGACGATTACATATCCATCTTGAACCGATGTTCCAAGAGCCTTATAACCAAGAGCCTCTGTAGTGATTGATGCACACATGGCAGAATCTGCCGCATTTTCCAACTTGCCAAGACCAAGAATACCACCTTCGGCAGTCATATCAGTACAATCAACATTGATGTACTTCATCTTGAAGCCAGCATGAATCATGAAACCGCCATTCTCGCCAACCTTGATGATTGCACGCGAATTCTTATCGCCACGCAATGTCACCTTGTTCATCTTGAAGTTGGCAAGCGAGTTCATTGTGTACTCTGCGCCGCCCTTCAACTCGAACACCTGCTCCTCGCTTGATGAGTTAGGAAGGTTGCTGTTGATGTAGTCGGCAATATCAGTTCCTTCTGGAATAAGAGTTGCAGGAAGGTATGTGCTGTAATCATATCTGCCTGTCTCTGAGTCGGTATTGCCGTCCTTGCCGCCAAGTGCCAAGACAGAAATTCTGTACTTGGTATCCTCTTCCTTGAGGAAGGTTACGCTGCATCCGTCGACAATGCTATCGCCAATAATCTTCTCCGGGCTGGCAGGATTATCGACTCTTGAAACATTTACCGAATAGCCGTTGGCTCCGTAAACAACGGGCCAAGTTACCTTTACGCTTTCTGTGCCATCAGAATTTGTCAATGTAGTGAAGCAATTAGCATCAAGAGCAGGAGTTTCGAGAACTGAGTTGCTCACGCCGCTTGAAAATGATTCATCATTGTCAAAACCTTGATTGCACGATGCTAAAAGTGCGCAAATAGCCAGACTGATGAGTCCGCTACGCATAACTTCTTTTTTACGCCTCATGGTTTTTAATTATAAAGTTATATATGTAATTATTATTAGTTTTAATTCTCATTGTTGCTACAAATAGCCTTGACAAATATATACAATGTTTTCTAAAAAACTACTTTTTCGCCTTTTTTTTCTCGCTTTGCAGTTTTTTATAGTACGCGCTGTACATTTGCTTCCAGTTTCTGCCGTGCGTGTTGAAGTAGTCCTCGCACTTGTCTTTGTACATGCCAAAGATTTCAGATATTTCCTTCATGCTCTTGAAATCGATGGCACGTTCGCGCGCCTCCTTCAGCAGTCTGAGGCATTCTGCCTCTTCCTCGGCTGTCATGTCTGGAACAATCGCCTTGTATCCCTTTAGGGTGAAGGCTACTTTTCCTACTGTATATTTGTCAAGAATTTGTTCTATCTGTTGTTCGGTAAGGATTGTCCTCAAGCCTTCCATCAAATCGGTGTGATAGTGCTTTGGCTGAGCGGCATCGGCAATAATCTCGCGGTCTACGTTGCGAAGAGTCTCGCCCGTGCGCGGATTGATGCCAGCAGGAACGGTTGTGTAAGGATGAGAGTTGTGCCACTCGGTTACTCTCTTCAGGTGAGTTGCGATAAGCTTCTCGACCTTTGCGGTCTTCTCGGCATCGTTTAGTTGAAGAGATTCAGCCCAGTCCTTAGCCTTCTTGTCGAGTCCTGCCATCCAACGCAGGTCGAAATACATCTGCTTGTCGAAGTATTTTGTAATCTCGGCAACCGAGCGGACTGCGTTTGTAGGAAGTTTCTCGCCGTTCTTTCCGAAGCTGTACATATTTTCGAAAGGCTCGATTGTGACCTTGCTCTCGTCCATCTTGCTTGCATCGAGGCTGAATACCTTTGCAAAGAAATCGTAAACCGGCTTACGTTTGTTTGGTCCGAAATCGTGTCCCTCGGTTGGCAGATGTGTGCCGTAAACATTGTCGGCAGCATCATAGAACGAATAGACTTTCTTGATGTAAGGAAGTTCTGTCTCGGGAACGGTACTTGTCCAGTCCTTTCCGTCGGAAACGATGAGCAGAGGCTTTGGAGCGAATGCGGCAGCAAGCTCGGCGTTGCATGTTCCGCCAGCCGATGTCATCACAGGCAATCCGCTCTCGCAAGGACATCCACCGTCGAAATGGGCAGACAAGCTTACAACTGGAGCAGCAGCCGTAAATCTGTCATCAAGAACCGTAAGCATAACGGTCTGAGTGCCTCCGCCCGAACCGCCGTTTACGCCTATTCGCTTGGCATCGATATCCTTTCGCGAAGCCAGCATATAGTTAAGCAACGCTATTGCATTTGCATTCTGAAGAACATGAGCCATGCTGCTCTGGTGCGACTTGCCCACCTGAAGTTCTGACTCGCCCCAGCCAAACAAATCGAAATCAACACACACAGCTCCCATTCGGGCAAGAACGCCCATGCGCTGCTGCTGGTCCTTACGGTAGCGTCCGTTGCCGAAATGTCCGTTAGGACAGATAATCAAAGCATGCTTGCCCTTGGTTGAAGGAGCGTAAACGGTACCGCACACGTAAAGCCCCGGCAAAGTCTCGAGCGCGATGTTCTGCGCCGAATATCCGTCGTATTTGCGAACTTTTGAAAGTATTACGTTTGGTTTCTGTACGAATTTGCCCATAACAGAGTCGATGCCCAGATGCTGGCGCACCTCGGCACGGAGTTGTTCCCTGCGCTTGTCAAATTCTTCTTTGTTTGAATAAAGTTTCTGCAAATAAGCAATCAGTCGCTCGCCGTCTTCGTCTGTGCGGCGCGAATACTCGTAGGATTTAATCTTATAGAGTTTATCGTTCTGCTTTACGGGTACAAAATCGAACGGAGCAAGTATATTTAGTAAAGTTTCATCTATCGAATATTGTCTTATACGCTGAGGAGCGTAATTAACTACAAGCCCTGTAGTATCAACATTAAATTTTAATCTTACCCCAAAACTCTTTGAAACCTCATCAAGAACTTTTCCCAAAGGCTGAGCAAACTTGTTTTCTGTGCTAAGATGCTGTGCATTAGCCGTTGATACAGAAAGACAAGCTACCGCCATAGCCATCAATGTATTTCTATTCATGTTATAATTAGTAGGTTCTTATTGTCCGTGCAAAAATAACATATTATTTTATATTTTAAAGTTAATCTTAAAAAAATATCAAAAAAACTGCACCCCTTTTTATGACAGGAGCACAGTTTTTAGTTGTTGGTTGTTATTATGTTTTGTTTTATCTATATTACTTAAGCCCAGCCTTCAGACTTTTGATAACGGCCGAGTTGAATCCGCAATGGTCGAGCTCGTTCAGACCCTTTATCGTTACGCCGCCGGGAGTTGTAACTTTGTCGATGGCTTCTTCGGGATGCCACCCGGTTTCCTTCAGGAGAGAAACTGCGCCCTGCATGGTCTGCAACGCAATCTGCTTTGCCTGCTGAGGGTAGAATCCCATCTCGCAGCCGCCCTCCATCTGCGCGCGGATGTAGCGCATAACGTAGGCAATACCGCAACTTGCCATCATCATTCCCGGACCTACAAGATTCTCGGTAACGACGAGTGTGTCACCGCACAAATCGTACAACGCCTTGACCTTTGCAAGACTGTCGTCGCTTGCGTCCTTGCCCTTTGCCAAGAAGTTCATGCTTGCGCCAAATTCGGCTGCGATGTTTGGAATGGCATAGAAGAACTGCCCTGCTGCGCCGAGTTGTTCTGCCAGTTTCTCGGTTGTGTAGTTTGCAGCATCCGACACGATTATCTGGCTATCAAGATTGAGCGATGGCTTGATTTCATCGAGCACAAGCGGCATCAGCCAAGGCTTAACCACGAGCACAACGATTTCTGCGCCTTTTACGGCTGCCACGTTGTCGGTTGTGGCATTTATGCCCGGATATGTTTTTCTGAACTTATCGAGAAGTGCCTCGTTCTTGTCGGCAATAGTAAGGCTTTCGACCTTACCGCTCTTAGCCCATCCGTGAATGAGCGCGCCGCCCATATTTCCGGCACCGATTACAGCAATTTTCATATTTTTACAATGCTTTTTTTAGTCGTTCAATAAAGTCGTCGGCCTCCTGCTTTGTCAGGCACAACGGCGGAAGCAGTCGAAGCACGTTTGTTCCGCTACAGCCTGTAAAGCAATGCAGTTCCTTGACCAGTTTGTTGCGCACTTCCTTGTAAGGGATGTCGAGCTCGATGCCAATCATCAAGCCCATACCTCTAACCTCAACGACGTGCAGAAGATTCTCGCTCTTGAGTCTGTTGATAAGGTACTCGCCCACCTCGGCAGCATTCTGCACAAGGTTCTCGCTTTCCATAACATCGAGCACGGCAAGAGCCGAAGAGCAAGCCAGATGGTTTCCGCCGAAAGTTGTGCCAAGTTGTCCGTAAACCGGAGTGAACTTTGGAGAGATGAGCAAACCTGACATTGGGAAACCGTTTCCGATACCCTTAGCCACGGTAATCAAATCGGGCTTCACGCCGAAATGCTGATGAGCGAAGAACTTGCCCGAACGACCGTATCCGCATTGAATCTCGTCGCAGACAAGAACGGTGTTGTACTCATCGCATACTTTGCGCAACTCCTTCATGAATTCCTCAGTAACGACGCGAATTCCGCCCACGCCCTGAATACATTCGATGATTACGGCACAGACATCGCCTTTCGCAATCTCTTTTCTGAATGCCTCAATATCGTTTATCGGAAGATAAGTAACGTGGCCGTTGGCGTTGATAGGAGCGATAATCTTTGGATTATTAGTAACCTCGACAGCCAGCGATGTACGGCCATGGAAAGCCTTCTCGAAAGAAAGAACGCGGGTTCTGCCGTTGTAGAACGATGCAAGTTTGAGTGCGTTCTCGTTAGCCTCGGCACCCGAGTTTATCAGGAACAACTGATAATCTTCGTAGCCCGAAATCTTGCCAAGACGCTCAGCCAGTTCTCTCTGCAACTTGTTAATAACAGAGTTTGAATAGAAGCCGAGTTTGTTAAGTTGCTCTGTCACCTTCTCAACATAGTGAGGATGGCAATGACCGATGCTTATAACGGCATGACCTCCGTAAAGGTCGAGATACTCCTGTCCGTTTTCGTCCCAGACCTTGCATCCCTTGCCTTTAACTATATTTACGTCGAATAGTGGATATACGTCGAATAGATTCATTTTTCTTTGTTTTTTAGAATGCCGATGATTTCAGATTCAATCCAGCCTTCTCGTCGAGGCTGAACATGATGTTCATATTCTGGACTGCCTGACCAACTGCGCCCTTCAGCAAATTGTCAATCATAGATGTGATTACAGCCTTGTTGCCGAACTTATCGACATGAACAAGAGCCTTGTTTGTGTTTACAACCTGCTTTAAGTCGAGTGCCTTGTCGCTATAGTGAGTAAAGGCTGCATCGTTGTAGAATGTGCGGTACAACTCGGCAAGTTGCTCGGCCGACGGATTTGTGGCAGAGCCTTCCTCGCCGTCGAATTTAACAACCTCGGTACAGAATATACCGCGAGAGAAGTCGCCGCGATAAGGAATGAAATCGACCGTGATGTCGCCCTCGATAGGCTGCTCAACAAGTGTGTCTACAACCTTCGGAGCATCGGCAGGACTGATATTGTTAAGCGACTGGCAAATCTCGTGCAGATGCTGATGTGTGAACACTTTGTAGATGCTCATGTTATCTGTTCGCCAAGAGAAGTGCGTTGTTGCGCTTGGCTTCTGTCCTGCTCCGGTAGAGCCTGTGATGGCATTAACCGCAACATCGTGCTTTAGCAAGCCAGCCTTGGCAAGCGGAAGCAGTCCCAACTGAATACAAGTTGCAAAACAGCCCGGATTGGCAAGATGCTTGCAACTGCTTATCAAGCCTTTGTGTATCTCGGGCAGACCGTAGACATAATCGTGCGTTGGAGCGGCTATGCGGAAATCCTGAGCAAGGTCGATAATCTTAACATCTTCGGGGATAGTATGTTCCTTCAAGAAAGCCTCGCTCTTTCCATGACCGAAACAGAAGAAAACAACGTCAACCTCGTCGAAAGGCATTTCGGCCGTAAATTCCATATCGGTCTCGCCTATCAAACCGCCGTGAACATCGGTAATCTTGTTGCCTGCGTTCGACTCGCTGTTGGCAAACACAATGTTTACGAAAGGATGGTTAAGCAGAAGGCGGATGAGTTCTCCGCCCGTATAGCCGGCAGCACCTAAAATTCCAACGTTTACCATTATCTCTCTTCGTTTGGATGAGCCAAATAGTAAGCGCGCAATGCTGTTGAACTTACCTTAATGAATCCCTTTGCATCCTCAGAACTCCAAGCCTTTGCAGTCTCGCCGTACTCGCCAAGCTTGTTCTTCACAAGGTCGTTTGGTGAGTCAACGCCAACTGTCTGGAATCCGAGAGGACGAAGTTCGAGAGTAACCTCGCCGGTAACGTTTCTCTGGCTGCTTGTAAGCATAGCCTCAATATCTGGCATAACCGGTTCAAGATACTGGCTTTCGTGCAAGAACATTCCGTACCAATTTGCAACCTGATCCTTCCAATACTGCTGCCACTTTGACAGAGTGTACTTCTCGAGGAAGCGGTGTGCACCGATTATAAGCATTGGAGCGGCAGCCTCGAAGCCCACACGTCCCTTGATACCGATGATGGTATCGCCTACATGACAGTCGCGACCGATGCCGTATGCAGCACCTATCTCTTCTACTGCCTGAATAGCCTTGATTTTGTCGTCGTACTTAACGCCGTTTACTGATGAAAGTTCGCCCTTCTCGAAGCCGAGCTTCAAGATTTCAGGACCTTCTTTTGTTACGTGCTTCAGATATGCTGATTCTGGCAATCCCTGCTTGCTGTCGAGAATTTCGCCGCCGCAGATTGATGTGCCCCAGATTCCTACGTTGTAAGAATACTTCAACTTTGTAAAATCAGCAAAGTAACCGTTCTTGTTAAGATAGTCGACCTCTTCCTGGCGGCTAAGGTTGCCGTCGCGTGTAAGAGTGATGATTTCTACTCCCGGAGCCATAACGAGGAATGTCATGTCGAAACGAATCTGGTCGTTTCCTGCTCCTGTTGAGCCGTGAGCGATGGCATCTGCGCCTATCTCGCGAGCGTAGCGCGCAATGGCAAGAGCCTGGAAAATACGTTCTGAGCTTACAGAGATAGGGTAACAGTTGTTACGGAGAACGTTTCCGTAGACCATGTATTTAAGACTCTTCTCGTAGTATTCCTTAGTAACATCGAGGGTTACATACTCCTTTGCACCAAGCTTGTATGCGTTCTCCTCGTTTGCTTTCAACTGCTCTGGGCTGAAGCCGCCTGTGTTGGCACATGCAGCATAAACTTCGTAACCCTTTTCCTTTGCAAGATACATTACAGTATATGAGGTGTCAAGACCTCCACTGAATGCAACAACAACTTTCTTCTTTGCTTCCATATCTCTGTTATTTTTTTAGTCTTTTTGTAATCCTATTCTCTTCATCACATCGTCGGGCAATGTGATAGGCGTAGGTTCACCCTTGTGCAGCTCTGGGTCGTACAACATTCCGGTGCAGATGCAATACTTGCGTCCGGTGCGCATAAGCACATCGTGATTGCAGCATCCCTCGCAGCCGTGCCAGAACGAATCGTCGTCGGTTAACTGCGCAAATGTTACGGGAACGTATCCCAATGCTGTGTTCATCTTCATTACGGCTGCTCCGCTTGTAAGGGAGAATATCTTGGCATCAGGCCAACGCAGGCGTGCCAGCGTAAAGGTGTGGTCTTTTATGCGTTTTGCAATGCCCAAGCCCTGATAATCGGGATGTACGATGAGTCCCGAAGTTGTGACATAACTTTTGTTACCCCAAGTCTCGATGTAACTGAATCCGGCAAACTTATCGCCATCGAGCGCGATAACAGCCTTTCCTTCCTTCATCTTAATGGCAACGTACTCGTGTGTACGCTCAGCAATACCTGTTCCACGCTTCTTTGCGGCTACTCGTATTGTTTCAAGAATAGTGTCAACATACTTCTCGTGAGAAGCATCGGCAACCATAATATCTATCTTACGGTCCATTTTTATTATATTCGAATATTTTTATTATCTATGCTTGCAGGTTTGGCAGAATGTCTCTGAGGGCCCTCACCACCGCACCCGGAGTGAAGCCTTCGCGAATGACGAGTAGAATTGTGTCGTCGCCTGCGATTGTACCTATAATTTCGTGATAGTTGCGGTCGTCAATATCGTAGGCCAGACTGCTTGCGTAGCCCGGACGTGTCTTGATTACAGCGATATTGCCCGAAAAATTTATTGAGATAAAGCCGTTGGCACGCTGCTTCATAACGTCGGTTACGTTGATGTTGTCGACGTTACGCTTGTACATCGTATTGTTTGGCAGCACATAAACATAGTTTCCGTTCATGCTTGCAGCCTTTGCAACCTTTAGCTGCTTCAGGTCGCGCGACAGAGTTGCCTGCGTTAGCTGATAACCCTCGGCGCGAAGAGCCTGCAACAGTTCTTCCTGACTACCAATTTCCTTGCAAGAAATTATAATCTTGATAGCATCCAAACGACTATTTTTATTTCTCATTGTATATTTATTCTAAAATTGCTGCAAAATTAGTAATAATATTTTGAATATACATTCATAATATTCACTTTTTTTGCAAGTTTTTTGAACTAATTTTTCGTAATACCGAAAACAACACACTAAAATATTGAATATAATTAAGTTATATTACTTAGCTTTTATTCCATAAGTAGCACCTTTTCTTGTATTAAACGTATATTTATACGTATTATTTTCGATTCTTTCTTTTACAGACGCTCCACTTATTTTTATACGGTTAGATGTACGGATTTTGCATACACCTCCGTTGCAGCTCGTAACAGATGCAGAACTCAGTTTTCCGTCTTTCCAAGAAATGTCTACGATGAATGCTCCGCGACCGCGCAGACCTGAAATGCTTCCGTCCTTCCAACTGTCGGGAAGAGCAGGAAGAAGATGCAGTTCGTCGTTCTGACTTTGCAGAAGCATCTCGGCAATACCGGCTATGCTTCCGAAGTTTCCGTCAATCTGGAATGGCGGATGATTGTCGAAAAGATTGTTGAGGGTTGAATGTGTGAGCAACTCGCGATACATCTTGTAAGCATGATTGCCATCGAGCAGACGTGCCCAAAAGTTTATCTTCCATGCTTTGCTCCAGCCTGTTCCGCCGTCGCCGCGAACTTCGAGTGTCCTGCGACAAGCATCGGCAATATCGGGAGTCTGTGTCGGCGAAATCTGTCTTCCGGGATACAACCCGAACAGATGCGACACATGACGATGCTGCGGATCTTCGTCTCTCCAGTCCTTATACCATTCTATAAGGTTGCCATCCTTGCCAATGCGCAAAGGCATGAGTTTTCCGCGCATGGCAATCCATTCGGCCCGCAACTGCTCATCGGTACAAAGCACTTGCGACGCCTCGATAAGGTTCGTGAGCAAATCCCAGATTATCTCCATGTCCATTGTCGAAGCAATGGTTACCACGCCTCTCTTTCCGTTCTCGTCGATATAGGCATTCTCGGGCGAGGTTGAAGGCGCGGTTACAAGATGTCCATCTTTCTCGATGAGCCAGCCTTTTATGAATTCAGCCGCGCCCTTCATAAGCGGATAGGCGGTGTTTCTCAGATAATCCTTATCCATCGTGAAACGGTAATGCTCGTAAAGATGCTGCGAGAGCCACGCCGAGCCCATGCTCCAGTTTGCCCACATCGGGTCGCCCTCGCGCTTGCCCACGGGATTGGCGAGCGACCAGATGTCGCTGTTGTGATGCATAACCCATCCGCCAAGATGATAGAAATTCTTGGCAATCTCGGCTCCCGTAACCGCCGAACGCTTTATGAACTGGATGAGCGGCTCTGTTGTCTCGCTCATGCCGAGAGGTTCGGCTGGCCAGTAGTTCATTTCGAGATTGATGTTGGTTGTGTATTCGCTTCCCCACGCCGGCCAGAGGTCTTTGTTCCAGATGCCTTGCAGATTGGCAGCCTGACCGCCTTCGCGCGACGAGGAGATGAGCAGGTATCTGCCGTAGTTGAAATAGAGTTGCTCGAGAGCCTTATCGTCCGCACCCTTCTTGTATTCTGCCAAGCGGACATCGGTTGGTTTGTCTGTGTTCTTTTCTGCCCCGGCGATATTCAGATGCACCCGACCGTAAACAGACTGATATTCATCGATATGCGGTTTTATCAGGTTTTTCAGAAGATTTCTATCTTTTTCCGAGCCAGCCGACAAGATGGCTTCGTTCATCAGACGAAGGACTTCGGCTTTCTCGTCCTTTCCGTCGATGTCTGGACGTTTGTCGTATCCGTTGAAACTCGTAGCCGCCGTGACGAGCATCACAACGTGAGTGGCATCGGTTACATTTAAGAAAGGCGAGGTCGAAACTTTTCCGTCGGTATCGGCAACCTTTATCATGAATCTGAAGCGCATTCCATTCTCGCCGTTCGGTCCTTGATGAAGCGGAGCGTAATCGGGACGTTCAATAATATAAGGTATCTGAGCCGAGAGAGCGCAGGCATCAGTCCCTTCGGAAGTAACGACGGCACTCTGATAAGGCGCTTCGGGCGCGACCTGAATATTGAGCATTCCTTTTTTGTCGGAATGAAGCACAATGACCAGCGCATTTTTGTGAAATGAGGTGAAGGCAAGTCTATCGATGTTAACCGAATCGTCGACGGTGTAACTCTGCCCCGACAGAGCCATGTCTAAGTCCAAGGCGCGATAATAGTTCGAAACCTTTCCACTCCACGCGCCGCCAATTTCGCCCGTGCCATGATTAACAATCTTACCTTGCTGAATGTGACGGATGTGAATATCGCCCATAGGTGCATAAGTCTGAGCATCTGGTCCTTGAATATTCATAAGTTCGCGGCGCGCTCTATCCCACTCCTCGGCAAAAAGAAGTTCGCGTACCTTTGCCAGATGTCCGAACGCATCGGGCGTTGGGTTCGTGTTGGTAGGACCGCCAGTCCAGAGAGTAGTCTCGTTCAGTCCGAGCCGCCAGTCGTCCACACCGCCGTAGTCCATCACTCCGATAAAACCGTTGCCCAACGGCATTGCCTCTTCGAAAACGCGCGCCGGCTTGTCGTACTTCAGCACGGAACTTGCACTATTACCGATGTTTTGCGCCGATGCGATTTCGGGACTGACAACGGCTACGCAAGCAAAAGCTGTGAGTAAAAATAGTTTTTTCATGTGTCTTAGTTTACAGGATTTCAATAATTTGTGTCTGCGCAAAGTTATCATTTTTTCTTAAACACAACACGCCAACTTTATATTTTCGGCATATTATTTTACATTCGAGCATAAAGAGAAAACATAGAGATAGGCTTTATGCATAATGTTTTTTCATTATTTTTGCATTAAAATTTGATGTTTTATGAATCTATACACATTGAACGTAATTCAACCAGATAAAATGTCGCTTTTGAAATACATTAAGGAAAGCGAGAAAATAGGAAACCTATTTATATTTAGTTCAATATGGCAATGGCTCAAGTTTCCTATTTTTGCACTTTTTCTGATGTGCCTATTTTGCAGCATTTTTATTTTCGTATTTGGGACAATTGAAGAAATATCTTCAGATAGCCCAAAATGGGACAAGGTGATTTTTGCACCAATGACACCATTTATCATATTTCCACCTTCCGTTATTTTGATATACTATAAATCATTCATTACTCCCAAAAAGTTGGAACGAAAAATCACAAGGTTCATTGAGGATAATCTATCATTTGCTGAAAACATCAAGAAAAGAACACTTGCAAACTACAACATAAGATATAAAGGATTTGACTTATTATTAGATTATACTATTTCCAATAATAAAAAACTTTTTAAATCTAATGACTTTATGGTCTGTACGTTGTATTATGATGTTGAGAAAGACGATTATTCTGTAATAAACAAAGATGGATATCTAACCGAAGATTTTATATATAAATGGTTAGATTACACCAAAGGTAAAAGTTCTTGTTGCAATTTAAATATTGCACCACATTCGATTATAGCAGTTTTCCCACTAAATGATACAAACAATGTCAAGCGTTCGATAGACGAGTTGATTTACGTGCCAATAAAATTCCATCTCAAACCTTATAGTTTTGATTCAGGATGCCCAAAAAGATAAAACAAACAATGAAAAAAATCCGCTTGGATAAGCAAACTACCCAAGCGGATTTTATCATTTATTTAATGACATTAAAAAGTCTTTATTTTCACTTACAAAAACTTTCGTATATTCATCTGCACCTGTCTTATTCATGTGAACTCCGTCATAAAAGAATTCCTTGTTTTCTGTTATTGGTTTGTAACAATAATAATTTATAAACGGAATATTATTTTTCTCAGCAAATCTCATCATGTATTCTAGTTCTGCATCACTTGTCATTTTGTAACTTGGCGACACCATGAAAACCAATGAAATTCCATTACTTCTACACAGTTCTACAAACTTATTTAAATATGAGACCTTTAGGCTGTCATAGTTTTCAGTCTTTTCTGGAGCGACAATTTTCGGCTCAAAATTCATGTGCCTGTCTTCACTCAGAAAGCCTTGTATCGTCGGATTTCTGTTCATTACATTCTCCGTAACCAACTGTATGAACTTGGAATTCACTCTGTACATTCCGCTTTTCATCTTAAACTTCTCATTATAAGACACATTTTCAAAAATATCTTCAATGTCAGACTTACTGTAAATAAGTTTCAATGGTCCTAAGAACGAGGTGTTATCACCTTCTATACAGTCGTATTTTGGAGTCACCTCATACAAAATGATCTTAGGAGTATAATGTTTATATAAAGCTCTGAGCAAACCATAAGCGGTAATTATTCCGCAGCCTTCATGCCCGCAGTTATAGCATGTCATATTCAATGAATCCTGAATAATCAGAGGATTGTAATGATACACAGCCCTTGAAGAACCAAATATCAGAATATCTTCCTTTGTTTTCTCGCATATATACTCGCTTTTCTGGGTTGCACCACTTTTGGCGTTCGTTACCAAATAGTCGGACAACACCCCCACAACGACATCTAACGATACCATTATGACAAAGAAAATGAAGATTTTTGCTATATATTTTTTCATATTTTTCAGAAACTTACATAAATGAATTGAGTTGAATCTAACACACCATACATTAATATGAATGTCAGCAGACTGACGTACAACGCCCAGCGAACAATCGTGTATTTATTGTCTAACAAGCCATGACGATTATCTTTATAAAGATATTCTTCTGTCAACTCAGAACCAACAAGCAATGCCAGCGACAAGAAAACAGGTATAGTATTGTCTATAAACTGGAACATTCCACCCTGATTTGTCATGATTTTTACAATCATACCAAAAGCATCAGATATTGATGGTACACGGAAGAATATCCAAGCAAACGCAATCAGGAAGAACGTAACAACAATGCGTATTGGCTTTAGCCATTTCTTTGACTCAATAAGTTCGTAGTATTTGCCTTTAGGCGCAATTCCAAGAATCTTCTCTACACACTGAAGCAATCCGTGCACAATGCCCCACAGCACAAAAGTCCAGTTTGCCCCATGCCATATTCCGCTTACAAGAAATGTTAGCATTATGTTACAGTACTGTCTAAACTTGCTGCATCTGTTTCCGCCAAGCGGAATATAAACGTATGCAGTAAGCCATCTTGTGAGAGATATATGCCAGCGTCTCCAAAAATCGGTTATTGAAGTTGCAAAATATGGTCTTCTGAAGTTATTTACCAAATCAAATCCAAGACATTTGCCAATACCAACTGCCATAAGCGAATATCCGGCAAAATCGCAATATATCTGTATTGTGTAGAATAGACATGCAACAAGACAGTTTAAACCAGAATAGTGTATATAGTTTGAATAAACGGTATTTACATAAATTCCCAATCTGTCTGCAATGACGACTTTTAGAAAGACTCCCCATAACAGAATCTTCAATCCGTCAACTCCTTGTTTATAGTTAAACGGATGCGGAGTCTTGATTTGCGGCATCAGTTCAGAATATCTGCTAATAGGACCGCTTGCTGTCTGCGGAAAGAAAGAGCAGAAAAGTACATAGTCTGTAAAACAGTTCTCAGCCTTAATCTTTCCATAGTAAACATCCCACATATAGCCAAGAGCCTGAAATGTGTAAAAACTTATTCCTATTGGTACAGCCCAGTTCAATCCCGGAAGCATAAAATGTATTCCGCAAGCCTCAAGCAACCGGATACAAGACTCGTTGACAAAATTGTAATACTTGAAAACAACAAGCGGCAACAATGTTAATACTGCACCTAAGATGCAGATAAGTTTTCTTCTTTTCCTTTCTGTATCAGTCTCATTCTGAAGAATTTTGCCACCTGCAAATGTTACGCCGGTTATGAAAAGAAGAATGAGAGCATAAATAGGCTTCCAGTTTAAGTAAAGCAGATAACTGACAGCAATGAGTACCCACTTTTTTACTATCTGATATTTACTGGGAACAACCCAATAGACAGCAAAAATTAAAGGGAATATGACAAAAAAATTAAAACTATTGAATAGCATTCAAATTGAAAATTTTGTGACTTATTACTTCTCTTTTATGTTTTCTTCACAAAGGAGAATATGATGACTGACATTCACTTTTCATTACATTTATACAACAATCATTTTCTCCGTAAAAAACTCTGCAAAAATAACCATTTTTATTTAATTATCATTCCAGACATAATTTTTTCCGCTTTTCCCACATTGAAATCACACTTCTCAACAATCGGAACTAACAAGGATATCATTGTCTAAATCGAAACTAAAATCCGCTTGGATAACCTAACTACCCAAGCGGATTTTTTCATTTATTTCTGAATTCCGAATTCGCTTTGCTGCTTTTCAACCTCGTCAAGAAGTTTTTGCTTTTCTTCTTCGGAAAGTTTGTTTTGCTGAGACGTTCCGGATACAGAAGATTTCTTTGCTACAGAAGCAGAACCGACTGCCGCCGCATCGTCAGAATCGCAGAAGTCAGATGCAGAAGGGATGCTCTCGAACTCGATGCTTGTCGATGTTGGAGCGTGAGTGCCCTCGAACTGAACGCGAGCCGACACTTTTATCTTACCTGCCTTTCGGGTTGAACGCACAAGAATCGGCGCGCTGCCGTACTCAACGGCACGAGGATTGGCACAGATGCTCTCGTCGCCAATAATCGTGCCTTCACCCTCGACGGTGAATACGATATTCTCTTTTGCCAGACGGCGTACATGACCGAGATCGTCGGTAACCTCGGCAACCACTACAATGAAGTCGCTGCCGTCGGCAACGAGCGCATGACCGTTGTAATCGGCATACAGACGAAGTTTGGTGCTTCGGCGGCTCGGCATTCGCTCTTCGCGGCACACCACCTTTCCGCCTATGATGCCCTCGGCAACAAGCTTAACCTTCTGCCATGCCTTTTTGTTGTAACTGTATCCGCGAGCCTCCCAGAAATCCCACACATTCTTGAAAACGACTGGCGCGTTGAGCATGTGTCCGTCCTTGTGCTCGACAGGCAGAGTGTAGACGTGCGCACCATCGTAGGCTGTGAGGCGGACGCTGTCGCAGTTGCTGTAAACAACAACATCAGCATCGCTGAACTGAGTCATGTTGTGGGCTATGTAGACCATCGGACCTGACGAAACGACATCGCTGTGCCATGAAGCAGGAGACTGACTGCGGAACATGAAGTAGGCCGTTTTTTTCTGACGGAAGGCATCGTAGATTCCGCCCCAATAAGGGTCGGGATGATAACCACGCTGATGGTCGAACGGATGCCATTGTGCTCCGCCGATGAACTTACCTGTGGTACGGTAGAGTCCGTCGTAAGTCTTTGCCAGACTCTGGCTCTGCACCAGCATCGGACGCTCGCCCCAACTGCGGCTGGCACGATTGTCGTTGTTGTGCGCATACCAGTCGTCCACATTCTCGCCAAACTCGCGAGTAAAGATACATTGTTCAGGCGCATCTGCCTTCTCGTCATCACCCGGCCATCCGTAAACCACGTCATAGTTGGCACGTACGCCCTTGCTCTGCACATCGGCAGCCGCTCTGGGACGATTGAAATACGGATATTCGTCCTTAGTTATCTGAAGAGCCTGAAGAGCAAAATCTTCGGGATACTGAGTTTCGTTAAGAATTGGTTCCCAAAGGATTACCGAAGGATGATTGCGGTCGCGGCGGATAATCTCGCGTGTGTTCTGATGCACGCGCTGCGCAAATTCGGGTTTCTTGTTCCAATACTGCCAGCCCGGAGTTGCCACGATGACGAACAAGCCGAGTTCGTCGCAGGCATCCATGAAACTTGGGTCTTGCGGATAGTGAGCCACGCGTATGATGCGGCATCCGGCATCGCGCAGACGCTTGGCATCGCGCCATTGCTGTGAGTTAGGCAGAGCATTTCCGACGTATACAAAGTCCTGATGACGGTTTGCTCCTACGAGTTGTGTTGAGCGTTTGCCGTTAATCCACAAGCCGTCCTTTCCGCGGAACTCGATGCGACGGATTCCGGTACGGGTCATTCCGCCGTCGATACATTGCTTTCCGTTAAGGATGCGGGTCTCGACCTTATAAAGAAGCGGATTCTCGCAACTCCACAACTGCGGCTTGGCAATAGCGAGCTGCTGAACGACGGTCGTACTCTTGCCAGCAAGGAGTTTGACGCTGCTGCGGAGTTTCTTCACCACCTTTCCAGAAGGAGAGATTATCGTATTTTCAACCGTCACGCTGCTTGGCTTTGCGCCGCTGTTCTCTACATCGGTATTGACAACCATCACGGCGTTCTTCTCAGAAATCTCGCTGTAATGAATGAATACGCCTCCGCCGGCAACCTTGCCTGCCTCGATTACATCGGTTATGTGCGATGCGCTGCGACCGATGAGCCATACATCGCGGTATATTCCGCCGTGATAGGAGAAATCGAGCGTGTACTGGCGTTTTCCGGGAGGGAATGATTTGTCGTCGGAATTGTCAACCTTTACGGCAATAACACACTTGTCGCCCGGCTTCACGCCAAACTTCGAAAGGTTGATCATAAATGGAAGGTATCCGCCAAGGTGCTCGGCAGCGAGTTTGCCATCGACATAAACCCATTGCTTGCCCATCGCGCCCTCGAAGTAGACCGTAGCCTGCTTGTCTTTCATCTCCTTTGGAAGAGTGAAATGCTTGCGATACCATGCCACGCCCTGATAGTTTCGGCAACCGCTCGCCTCGGCAGGCTCAAGCTCAACCGAATGTGGAGTGCTTACAATCTCCCAGTCTTTGTCGTTAAAAGATGCCGACTCGGCTCCGCTGGCATCGCCTCGGAAGAATCGCCATCCGTGGTTGAAATTCATAACCACTCTGCCCGAGTTGGCTATCGGATAGAATCCAGCCACCGATGTTGCAGCCGAATATGCCGAAGGCTCTCTGCCTTCGAGCTCTACAGACTGTACAGAGTCGGAAAATATACAGTTCTGTATACCGAAAGCGTAGGTCGATACACAGAGCATTGGAATCAGAAATAACTTCTTCATTATTATCGTTTTACGCTAATTACCACGCGAGCAATCAGCGAGTTAGTAAAATTACGTCGTTTTCGCGGTTTTTAGGGCTGACGGAATATTCAGCCTTGCCGTCTTTGAGCGATGCCTCGACAACCGTGTTGCCCGAAAGATGCATCTTGAAGCGCACGTTCCACTCTGGCGGGCACGACGGGAAGAGGATGATTTTTCCGCCGCGCTCCTGAACGAGCATCTCCTGAAGGGCAATCATTCCGCTGCCACCCCAGTTGTGGTCGGGACTCCAGTCGTAGCCCGGTCCCCAGAAGGCAGGGAATCGGTACGGCCCGTCGGATAGTTTTTCGGTTACAAGTTGCTTTGCCTCATCGGTCAAACCAAGGCAAGCCGCCCAGATTGCATCCTGCTTCCACCCTTTCGATGTTCTGAACTTCAGAGCATCAGGGTCGAGTTTGTATGTGTTAAGAGCCACATTCAGGCTATCATCGGAGCATCCAATGCCATAAACCCTCCACGGAAAGACGGGATAGAGCTGCGGTGTCTCAACATTCTGCACACGCTCCCATACAACGGCTGGCGCGATAGTCTTCTTGCCGTCAATCTCGCGATAAGGAATGTCGGGCAGTCGGCTCAGCAAGCCTTTGAAATATCTGACCAAATCCGCGCCTTCGAGTCGTGCAGGCAACTTTTTCAGAGCCTTCGTGCGCTCGTCGGCGGTGAGTCCTTCCATCGGATTGTCGGCATCGCCGTATTTCTTTCTGAAATATTCAACAAGTTGCGAAGAAACCGTGCGAAGACCGGCAACCGTGCTCGAAGGGTTGTATGCCATCTTGTATGTCTCGCATCCGCTGCCGGGAAATATTATGATTTTTCCGTCGGCGTTGAGTTCCTTTCTGCCACGGCTGAGGGCGAGATAGCGGTAATGTTCGTCGAAGAAACGCACGGCATCGACCATCCAGTCTTCGTACTTCGTGATGTCTGCACCCGAATATCTGTTAGCCTCGAGAGCCATCGAAACGAATTCCAGAACCGTGTCCCACTCATATTCGAGCCACGCGTTGAACTCCACTCCGGCATCTAACTGCTGCGGATGCTTGAATCCGTACTCGGCAGGATTCGGCAGTCCGTAGTTCTCAATCTGCTCGGCAAAGCATGCACCGGAATGATTCCAATAAGCCTTGCATCGTTCCTTGGCATTCTGATACATATACAAGTATGTATCGAGTTGCGGTTTCAGAAGGTCGAAGTCGCCGTTCTTCAGCATCGGCCAGTAGACAAGTCGCTGGTTCTGAGCCGTAAATGTGCCACCGCCCCAAAGTCTGAAATCGGGACTGAAAGGATATTTGTCCGTAACCAAGGCGGGGTCGAAAGTAAACAGTCCGCCGTTGAATTTTGTAGGCCATTTCGAGTCTGAATTGCAGCCGAGCATATAGCGGAACAGCGTGTAGTTACGCGAAAGATTCGCCCCGTCGCCCTGAATGTCGATGTAACTGCGCTGCCAGAAGGCATGCCACCATTTCACGGTATTGTCGAATGCCTTGCGATGGTCTGTTTTTGCAGAAACGTCGTTCTTCTCGCTCCCGGCATAAAGCCATATTCGGGCAGCGACAGACTTCTTTCCTGCAAGCGAGCGTGCCTTCCATCCGCGGAACGGAGTGCCTTGATATGTGCCGTCGGCAGTCTCGCCCGTGAAGTTCATCCCATCGAGAAGGATGATGGCTGAGCTAACGTTTCCACCAACCGGATTTGCAAGATTCGCCTTAGAGCCGTCGAGTTTCTGAAGCGATACAGATGTGTCGAAAACCGTCTGCCGGCGGTTGCGATGATGCACTTCGAGCCGGTTTTTGCCTTTCAGGCCAATGCTGTCGGCAAACGTGTGCGTCTGCTTGTTCATCACCCACTTGTAACTGCCCTGATGTCCCTCGCCTTTTCGTATCTCCAAGTCCTTGTAGCGCCAGTTTTCGTATGTCAGGGTGGCATCGATGCTCTTCTTGTCCGAAGCCTCAACACTTACGGCATGGCTGTTCAGGGCATCGACCCAAATCTTTACTTTCAGCGAGCCTGATGTAATGAGCACGTAGCCGTCGTAGGTTTTCAGAATCTGCCTGAAGTTTTCGCTTTCATCAAGTTTGTAATTGTTGAAATGCAGGCGGATTCGTCCCATCTTCAGCAGCGTGTTAGCCTCGTCGAACGTGCCGCTCTTTGCCAAGTAGAGCATGATGTCGCCGTTCTCAGTCCAAATGTTCAGACCGATGTCACCGCCTCCGCATGGCATACTCTCGGATGAGTTGCGGCTGGGCGATGTCCAAACGTAGTCAGCTGGTACGAAGGGCTTCTGAGCGTTGCTCCAGCCTATTCCGCAGACTGCAAATATCAGGAAAACTAATAATCGCATAAGATTGGACTACTGCTTTTTGGTGAGTGGGTCTTTGTAGTTGTCTGTTCTGAACGATGTGAACGGAATGCCCTCGCAGAAGACATCGCCCTCGGCCCAGTTCTTGAAGGCGTAGCGGACGTTTACAGGCTTCTTAACCGCGTCGCTCTTGACCAAAATGTGACTGCGCACGCCCCAAGCCTTGGCAGGATGGAAAACGCCGTCCTCGCCTGCCACCTCGAAGTTCTGGCTCTCGCCGCCCTTGATGTAAGGCCACATTCCGCAGTTGTTGAAGACGATGTCTACGGTATCGTTCTTTATCGTCATCTGCTTGAAGGTTGGCGACTCGCAAGCCACGCCCTTCATGCCGTAAGTCTTGCTGAGGGCCTGATATGCCAAGCGTTCGCCGGCAAGCTGTTTCTTCTCGGGATGGATGCCTTTCTCAAGTCCTGCATCCATAAGGCAAGCCATTCCGCTGTTGCTTATCTTCTGCAAAGCCAAAACCTGCTGCTCACGAAGATATGCGGTGTTGTATATAGGCTGACCTTTCTCGGTAATTATCGAATAGTCGTAAGGTGCAATCTGGCAGTAGTAGAACGGGAAATCGCCGATACCCCATTGTGCGCGCCATCCGCTAACCATCGATGCCATCATGTCGCTGTATGTCTCAGCACGGTTCCAGTTGTCCTCGCCCTGATACCATATCGCGCCGCGTATTCCGTAGCCGATGACAGGGTGCAACATTCCGTTGTATAGAACGGTTGGAGTGCGGTTTTTCGACTTTATGTCCTCTTGTGTGCGCGGAATCTGTGCCGATGGGAAATCGGCGAGCATCTTCTCGTCCATCCAAGCCTCGCAGGCCGAGCCGCCCCACGCCGTAACGATGAGTCCCACGGGAACATCGGGCTTTACCATCTGCAACATCCGTCCGAAGTAGAATGCCGTTGCGCTGAATTCGCGCACGCTCTCGGCATTTGCCATGAGCCACGAGCCCACGACATCATCTTTCGGAGTGAGCGATGATGAGCGTTTAACGGTAAACAGTCGCATATTTGGATTGGTGCTGAGAACTGCGTCGCGATTGCCGTTCTCAACCGGCTGGCACTTGAAGCCTTTCATCGGCATCTCCATGTTGCTCTGTCCGGCGCAAATCCACACCTCGCCCACAAGCACGTTGTTGAGTGTTACGCTCTGTCCGTCGGAAATGGTTACAGAATATGGTCCGCCAGCCTGCGGAGTCTTTACGGCAATCTTCCATTTGCCGTCGTTTCCCGCCTTTGCCGAGAATTTAGCCTTCTTGTCCCAACTTGCCGTAATTGTTACGGTTTTTCCGGCATCGGCAGTTCCCCAAATGTTAACGTCTGATTGCTGCTGAAGCACCATGTTGTCGCAGAACAAAGCCGGCAACTTTATTGCCGCGCTCGTGTTCAGGCACAACGCGCTGAAAAGTGTGAAAATAAGTTTCTTCATTTATATCATTTAGTTATAGTTTTTACTTTTTTCGGTTAGAGAAGGCAGCCTCATCGCTGCACTTCCCATTGTATGCCGCCTATCAGTCCGGCAGGAATGAGCTCGAACGGATTGCTGCGGTAGTTGGCATTTGTCCAGATGCCGTCGAAAGGTGCTTTGCCAACGCTCGCGCCCTTTATGGCATTGTTCCATGTGTTCTGAACGGTAATCTGCACATCGACGGTCTTTCCCTTGGCATTTTGCAGAGCGTCGGTCACATCTACCTTGCAAGGCGCGAACCACAGAGTTCCGCAATCGGCGTTGTTCACCTTTACCGATGCCACGTCGCGAAGATTGTCGAGTACGAGATAGACTCTCGCGCCCTTGGCTGTCTTTGGTCGCTTTAATTTAAGCTGATATTCGGCTGTGCCAGAGTAATATTTTATCTTTTCGTCGGATGATGCCGACCAGTCGAAGAACACGTCCTTCGCGCTGCCGCTGATTGTCGTAGATGGCAGACTGATGAATTTCAGACTGCCTTCTGATGCGAAGACTGCCGGCTCGGTCTGAACCATCGGCTCGGCTGATGTCTCAGCATTTCTGCCCGACTGACCGAACACGACGAAGAGCGATTCTGCCGGCTGAAGTGTGAGTCTTACGACTGTTCTGCCGTCTTTGTATTCTGTGGCGAAGTCGTTGCGCGTCTTACCCGTCATCGGATTCCAGAGTTCGACCATGCGGTCGGTCTGGCGGAAGTTGAGTTCAACATCGCGCTTTCTGCCCGAAATGCTTGCCACGAAATAGATGTCCATCTCCTCGCCCTTGCGATGAGTCCACACCATACTGTCGGGTGCAATCACATCGGGCTTCACGTTCTTCAACTCGCTGTCGTTCAGAGTGTAGTCTATCACGTTGCAGCCGTTCTTCTTCAGTTCTTCAATCTTCTTCTTTGTCTCTTCCGAGATGTTCGATTTATCAACTACCAGAGTTGCGTATTCTGCACCCGATGCAAGTCTGAGTCTGCCGTCTTCTGCCTTGGCATGATTGTGCAGTACATCAGGATTCATCGAGTCGTACTGATAGCCGTGAAGCGCGCCCCACCACAGTTCAGCACGGTTTATGTTCTTGGCAAAGCCCACGCCGTTCACCTTGTCCATCGGCTGACCTTCGTTCTTCATTCGTGCCTTCTCTGCCTCGACTTTCTCCTTGCCGTAAAGTCCCGGCAGAAGGGTTATGAGTTTCTCGGGGAGGACGACGCGCGACGGGAGTTCATCGCCTGTGTAGACGGCAATATCTGCCACCGGCTTTCCGTACTGAAGCAACGTCTGGCATCGTGCGGCATAGAGGCTCAAGGCAGGCGCTCCGAGAGTCCACCATGTGTTGTCGCGCTGAAAGTAGAAGCCAATGCCGTCGAGTGTCATTCCCGGCTTGCGGTCGAGCCACGGATTGTGCGTATAAACGTGGTAGAACAGTTTGTTTATGCCGAGCGAGAAGTTGCAGTCGAGCAGCGACTTGACCGTTGCTGGAGTCTCGTCCCAATGTCCGCGAAGCTGCGTGAAGCCCTCTGCCTGCACGATGTTCTTTCCGTAGATGTGCGCTCCGCTTATGGCATCGAGCATATCGTTTGGCTTGTCGTGCGTAGGACTCTGAAGCCAGAACTCGCCCATCGGTCTGTCGCTTACAGAGTAATGCAGAAGTCCGTCGCTCATCATCGTCGGAGCAACGCACTCGGTACTCAGCTCGCAGTTGTATCTCTCAGCCTCGGCTTTTGCCGTCTTGAAGAACACATCTACGATGAGTTCGCTTATCGTCTTGCGCACATCGCGCAGCACCTGCTCGCTCTTCTCATGGCTCTCTACCGGCACGCCTGTCATAACGGGCAGATAAGGCATAAGGTCGTATCCTCTTCGTGCCTTGAACTCATCGGCAAAGTTGCTGCTCCAGTTCTGCGAGCCGCACTCCCAGCTGTCAACGTGCATTCGGGTTATAACGCGGCGCGCCACGGCTTTGTCAACATGGTTGTATATTGCGCCAAACCAGCCGTCAATCTGCTTTTTTACTGCCGATGTGCTGAACTTATCACATTCCAGACCTCTTCCGCCGCCTGCCGTGGCATTCTCGTGCCCTGTTGATGTGTGGCCTATGCGAATAATGCGCCAGCAGCCTTCGGGCAGAGACGGATTATTCAGCGTTCCGTCTGCCGAGAGGCTCGCGGTAAGGTCGATAATGTCTTTTATCTGAACAAAATGCGATGGCTTGGCAGATTTGTCGGCATCTATTCGCCACACAAGTCCGCTCTTGCCCTGCCATTGGTCTATGCTCGCCCTACGATGAAGCACGATGTTCTTCAGCTTAAGGTTTGGCTTCCACTTGGCGGCATCGAGGCTCTCGCTTCCCGGTTCGGTACCTTCGGGAGTCCATGTAAAGCGGAAGTAGCGCGCCGTTGTCTCGGGCACGGCAAAAGTGTAGCAGAAATCGGAGTCCTGCCATCCGCTGCGTGGCGGTACGAACTCCTTTACCTTGGTGAATGTTTCGCCGTCGTTGCTTGCAAGCATCGTCATTCTTAGCGACTGCATGTTGCGTACCGATGGCGTGATGTCTACGCTGCGTACCGTAAATGCCTTCTCGTATTCGAGCTGTATGTAGCAACTTCCGGTAGCGCGGAATGTTCCGTTATTGAGTGTAACGCCTGCCGAGTATGTCTTTTGGCACGGCATGGTGTCGAGCAGTTCAGTCTTAATAACAGGAACGGCAAGAACCTTTATATCTTCGTAATATCCTTTGTAGCTCTCTGGCTTAGGCAGTCTTATTTGCTTTATGGCTTTCTTGCCGCGACTAACGATAGTGTCGGCCGATACAATCTTCTGCATACTCTCCTCGGGCTTTATCCACGGGCCGCCGGCAAGGGCGAATCCGTCGCTTACATGAATGCCGAGCTGTAGTCCGTTTCTGTCTGCCTCGGCAACGCTGTGTCCAATCATCTTCCACCATTCATCCGACAGTTGTTGTGCCCTGCCCTCATATTCGGGACGACGGTCGGTGCCATAGATTGGCATAAGGTAGCATCCGCCAAGTCCGGCTTGCTTCATTGCCTCTATATCGGCAGTTATCCCCTCCTCGCTCACCGCTCCGTACATCCAGTACCAGAAGCACCACGGCAGCGACTCGCCCGACGGCGAATCGAACTGCTTGTACAACTGTGCCTTTGTCTGCGCACTTATCGGCATAATCTGGCAAAAGCCAATAATCACAGCCAGCACAACCTTAAAAATATTTATTTTCATCAACTTAAAGAATTTACCTATTTTGCAAAAATAAGCATAATTAACTTAACTGCAAGTAATATGTACGTTTTTTTGTACGATGTACAGCCGTTTTAAAGATGGCGGTATGACGTTCTTTTTAACAATTCATCTCTCGATGTTGCAGTTGCGCACGACAATGGGGCCTGCCTGCCGATGCTTTGCTTTTTCAAAATATCGAATATCAGCCAATCGCCACATTTTCGATGTTGCGTGTTTCCTTGCTGAAGTTCATGCCTATGCGGATTATCTTCTGACCGTTAAGCTCGAAAGGAAGGGTGTAATGCTTGTCTTCAATCTGCGCAAGTGCTTCCTCGGCCGTGCCATCGAGCTTGAATTCCATGACGTAGCAGAACTTCGGAGTCTGGAGCACGAGGTCAATACGTCCCTCGCTTGTCATATATTCAGCCTGAACATACTGGCCGGCAAGCTTGCTTACTATCCAGATTACGTTCTGATAATGATTCTCCAAATCCTTGATGAGCATGTATGGAGTGTCGGCAAAGAGCGCACGGAGACGCTTAACGAACTGCTCGGTATTGCCGGCGCGGAGGTCAAGCACAAAATTCTTCAGGTCGAAGGCCGACTTGCTCCGCTCTTTCGATATGTACCACGGCAGAAGGAACTTGGTGAAGCCGATATTCACTTCCTCGTTAGGGAAGCCGAGCGTATATTCGCCAAACTCCGGGTCGTAGTCTTTTATGGTTAGATAACCGCTCTGATAGATGACAGGTATCGGGTCTTTGGATGTTGAGTCGATGCTGTTTAGTGTGTCGGCATCGGCCTTGGCGTTTGCCATCGCCTCAAGATTATAGTCGTCGCGCTGGAGAAGTTCAACGAGATAAGTCGGCGTGCCTGTCTCGAACCAGTAGCTGCCGAAATCCATAGAATCAAGCGCATTAAGCACGCTAAACGGATTATACATTCCGGTAGAATTCTCGCGAAAATGATATCCGTCGTACATCCGTTTCATATTTGCCAAAGCCTCGTCGTAGGTCATTCCGCAGGTGTCGGCAAGACGCTCGACATGCTTGGCAAGCGTTGTCTTTATCTCGGTTTCCGTCAGACCGCACATCTCTACATATCGCCTGTCCATCGATATGTCTTTCAGATTGTTGAGGTCGCTGAAAACGCTCACCTTGCCAAACTTCGTTACGCCTGTCAGAAGCGCGAAACGGATGCAGCCATCCTTGCTCTTCAAAGCGCCATAGAATCCTTTGAGAGTGCTGCGGAACTCATCTTGCAGTTCTTCGTTGCCTATGGCCTGAAGCATCGGCTTGTCATATTCGTCTACAAGGATTACAACACCACGGCCGGTCTTGTCGTATGCACGTTGAATGACGTTCTCAAATCTCATTCCAAGAGGAAGGTCTTTTCTTGCACAATCAAACTCTTGCTCCCACTCCGAGAGGGAATTGTCAAGTTTCTTGTCAAGCACTTCCTTTGAATCGTATCTGTTTGTATTCAAATCCAGATGCAGCACAGGATGCTTTGCCCAGTCTATATCGGGCTTGTCGGCAATGGCAAGCCCTTCGAACAGTTCGCGCTTTCCGTCAAAAACCGCATGAATGGTAGACATCAGCAACGACTTGCCAAAACGACGCGGACGAGACAGAAAATAATATTTTCCGCCCGCTATCAAGTTGTATATAAATTCTGTCTTATCAACATAAAGATATCCACTTTTACGAAGACTTTCAAAGTCCTGCAAACCAATTGGCAATGTCTTTAGCTGTTCCATATCATACGAGTTTTCTGAATTTTCGACAAATATACGACATAAGAGAGTAAAGACAAAATTATTTTTGACTATCTTTGTCAGCAAATTCAACAATAAATTTAAACTGATAAAAGCATATATCTATGAGACTAAACGGAAGACGCGAAAGCGACAACGTTGACGACCGCCGCGGCAAGGGCGGCGCAAAGGCTGGACTGGCAGGAATTGGCGGAATTATTGCCATCGTTGTAATAACCCTGCTCTCGGGCGGTGACCTTTCGACTGTATTTCAGAACCTTTCGCAAAGCGGCGCGCTGAGCAGCGGGCAGACTACAGAACAGAATTATCAGCCTACTGCCGAGGAGGAAGAACTTGCCAAGTTCTCAAAGCAGATTCTGGCATCGACCGAGGATATCTGGACCGAGGAGTTCAAGAAGATGGGCAAGACTTATCAGGCTCCAAAGATGGTTCTGTTTACCAACGCCGTAGAGAGCGGATGCGGAAACGCTACCTCGTCAACAGGTCCGTTCTACTGCTCTGCCGACCAGACTGTATATATCGACCTGTCATTCTTCTCTACCATGAAGAAGACGCTCGGAGCCGACGGCGACTTTGCATACGCCTACGTCATAGCGCACGAGGTGGGACATCATGTTCAGTATCTTCTGGGCGACTTGCAGAAGGCACACCAGCAGATGAGCCGCGTCAGCGAGAAGGAGGCTAACCAGATAAGCGTGCGCCTCGAGCTTCAGGCCGATTTCTATGCCGGCGTGTGGGGACATCTCGAGAACAAGCGTTTCAAGTCGCTCGAAGATGGCGACATAGAGGAAGCACTCAACACGGCTTCGAAGATTGGCGACGACTATCTGCAAAAGAAGCATCAGGGCTACACAGTTCCCGAAAGCTTTAACCACGGTCGCGCCGACCAGCGTCACAAATGGCTGAAGAAGGGGCTCACGACCGGCGACTTCACACAAGGCAATACTTTCTCACCAAACTATAACGACCTTTAATCTTAAAGGTCGTTTTTTTGTTGGCTTAGCCGAAGCTCTGCAAATTACAGATTTGTTCGGGGTTCGTTCGGGATGCGTTCGGGTTTTGATTTTCTCACCAGCCCTACTTAAAATCCCGTGCTCTTGGTCGAATGTCAAATTCCCGTTTTTTTCTCAGCCAAATTGCAAATTCGGCAGAACTGGGGTTCTTCGGAATGACGCTGAAAGCGTCACCTCTCAGTAACCGCAGCATCCGTAGGATCTGCGGACAGAAACCCAACGAATATAATCGACCCTGAAAGTGGTCGCCCTGCGCGACTGGTGGGGCACTCCTTTAGAGTGCTTATTTTTATGACTCCTATTCCGCAGGTCGTTCCGACCTACGGTTACTAAGCGGAGACGCTTTCAGCGTCTATAATAGGTATAATACACAGATAATCATTACTGTAATATCTTACAGAAACAACAGAAATATGCGTTGCATAAGTATAAAATATCCCGAATTCACGCATTCTATCTAATTCTATTCTTCCTTTGTTCGGCATCAGCCTTTCTTTTCTCAAAATCCTTTTGCTTCTTCTGCTTTTTCCGTTCTGCGAATTGTTTATTTATCATGATTCTTGATTCTTGCCTTGCCATTTCTTCTTTTTTATTTTTGTGCAAAACATATATAAAGTATGCAACAAAAAGTAGAAACACAAGGTTATTGAAATACATCACATATATCACATTATTACGAACCATCTGAGCTTCAAAAACCTCATCGTCTTTAAAATCATAGTACAATCTGATGGTCTTTACGGAATCCTCGCAGCATTGTGCACTACGAACGTGAACAAAATATGTTTTGTTATTATATTTTATTTCCAAATGGTCGCCATGTCTGTATCCACGAATAAATCTTTCGATGCTATAATTTACAATAGTATTTTCACTATTCATTATCTCCCGACGCCTATTCTTGGTATTAATGAGTGATATTGTAACTGATACAGAAAAAACAAAAACGACAGAAAAAAAATAAATATTTTTCATGCTTTATTTCGTATAATAATTATCCGTAATTCCCCTACTATTACATAATCTGTGCTAAAACGTGGGTTATACGGGATGGCAGCAATAACTAAGGTGGGAATTCTTGCGTCCCTTTGGTAGCAAGCGAACGGAGTTCGAACGTCAAATTCCCGTTTTTTTCTCAGCCAAATTGCAAATTAGGCTGAACTGGGGAAACTTATCTTAATTTACAAATCGCAAGAATTATAAACATTACGAGAAGAACAAAAGGTGGTATTATAATCCACATACACAAGCGATTCCATTTCTTATGATATTTTGGCAACCGTGAATAAACTTTGTTATACTGGCGTATTGTATCGGATTTATACCCCAATCTAAAATATTCAATTAAAGAAAACACATTACCCAACATTAATATATTTGCAAAACTCATCCGGCTTAAATTTAGCACATGATACAATACAAAATCAATATCGATAACACAAATCAATACAACAAAATAGTTTAGTGTTTTCACATTTGCATTTACATCATAAAAACTACCTGTTCTATTTTGTCTGGAATAATAATCCAATTTGCTTTTTAAAAGCGCTTTATTATTATAAAACAAAGATGCAACCTTATACAAAAAGCCATATTTAATTTTTGCTTTATGTATTTCAAACTTATTTATTTGCTGATATAACACAAATAAATAGATATTGTAATATCGTTCAACTTTATTTTTTTGCATGTCTTTATTACTATAATTCATTCGTCTACAGAATCTCCGGCTAAATAAAAAACTAAGATATCTGCGTTTTCATCATTATGCTCTCTTATTTTTTCCTCGTAAGTATAAACTTGTCGCCATACATATTCCACGAAAGCGGAAGGGTTAGGCTGAAGTTCTTCTCGGCTATGAATTTCTGCTGGGTCGCGATGCGCGAGAGGTCGGAATGTGCGGCTTCCTTTTTCATTACTATCGTGCGTGCCGCCAGAAAGGTGTTGAGCCACTCTGTCTCATCGCCCTTTGCCGACGGCGGATTCGACTTTGCCAACGCCGCCTTGCGAATGCCTCCGAAACTGTCCTCGTCCTCACCCGGACCGTGAACAACCAGCGCGTCGTAGTAAATAAATGCGCCGAGCGTGCTAAGACCGTCTTTCTGGGCATAATACATCACCGGATTGTAATACATAGCGTTCAGGACAGAGTCTTGCGCCGCTATCATCTCGGCATCTTCAGACGCCGTTTTCCACGCCTTTACAAAGGCATCGCCAAGACCATCGTGCGAGGGCGAGCCGTTGACTTTTTCGAGGGCTGGAATGTATTTCTTCAGCGGATTGTTTTTGGGCTTTAATGCAACATAACGCTTCACCACCTCAATCATATCGCCTGTTCCAGAAGTAAATCCTATGACGCCTGCCGTATATCCGCGTCCATCGCCAATATCCTCGATATAAGCATATTGAGCATTAAAGTCGAGCGATGAATTCTCGGCAGAAGATACAAGGCAGAAGAATACGGTTCGCGTATCTTGCGCTATTTCTGCGCTTATAGTCTGTGGCTGCGCGCTACAGAACGAAGACAATGCCAGAAAAGATATTAGAAAAAAAGTCTTAACCATTTTGTAAAGTTTTAAGATACCGCAAAGTTAATAATTTTGTAAACAAACAACAATTTTATCTGCGCTATTCTTTTTGAGAGGGCGAAACAAGATAACAGAACCGCCACTAACGAATTATCTCAAATCCGCAATAGATGAAAGAATCTATTTCCAGACAGTCGCAGCCCTCTTTTATTTTGATATTGCCATTATTTATGTCGAAATCAAAGATTTCACGCCTTATTTTTTCTTTGCTAAAAGGACTCAGAACTCTGTTTCTGTCTACATATATCCCATCTGCCCACACTCGCCTATCATAATCATCATAGACTTTAATTCTTGCACGATGAGTGGTCGAATCTATTTCTAATATGTCGTACCAGCAACCAAAGTCGGGAGCACCCACCCAAAATGCTGTTTTTGTAGGCGGTTCTTCGGTGGCATTCAAGTCAAAATCCCCTTGGCTTATATCTACGCACAGAAATAAACCTATTGCCAATACAAGTAAACTAATGCCTGTAACAAATACTACTTTATTTCTCATCAGCAAATATAATTGACTGTATCTTGATGATGGCGAAGAATATTGTTGTTATTGCCTGCTTCATGATAAAAAATAATAAAAAAATAAGGCTATAGGTGCTAAAGTCATAATAATAGGAATTGCCAAATCCTCTTCACCATAGTCCTCATAAAATTTTTCATGCAAATACTTGTAATAATTCTTATGCATATACGAGAAAACAAATCCTATTATCGTGCCAATTAAAGGTAATGCAAGTCCCGCATAGATAAAATATTCTATTAACTCATCATCTAATGGCATGACATTTCCTATAAGAAAAAACAGAACATCTATATAAAATGACAATGTCATAAAATAAACGAAGCAACCATCTTCATAAGGAGTTCCTCTTGGAGAAAGTAAATCAATATACAATCGACAATATCTGTAAAATACAAAGTCAAAAACGTATCTTATTTTTTTCACAATCCTACTATTTTAAATAAAAAAATAAAATCACAAACGGAGCTATAGTCAGAATAATTGGAATAGCCAAATCCTCTTCTCCATAATCATCATAGAATTTTTCATGTAGATACTTGTAATAATCCTTATGGAGATACGGGAAAATAATGCTTATTATCAAGCCAATACCAAACGATATAAATCCCGTATATAAAATCAGATCAGAATCTAAAGACATAGCATTTTCTATTAGACAAATCAGGCCTCCTACATAAACTGATAATGTTACAAAATAAATACAACATCCATTCTCGTAAGGAGTAGCATTTCGAGAAGATACATCAATATAGAAACGACAATATGTAAAAAATACGAAATCAAAAACGTATCTTATTTTTTTTGAGATTTTCATATATTTAATTTTTTCAACTTGCCAATACTCAAAGTGCGGCTTCACCAACCACTAAACCACTCAGTTCTGCCCGATTTTCGAATCTGACAGCATGAAAATGTTGGAACTGGCAGATGCATCCGTTTTTCAAATTACTACTATTTGGCGGTAAATATACAAATAATATTTGTTTTAAGCCCATTTTTCAGCCTACCATTTTTCGAAAAGTAAGAACAATCTCGCCAATTTAGGGTCTGTCAACTGCGAATGAAACACTCCCGATTTTTCCAACTTTCATTTTTAAACGTTCAGCTTTCCCATAGCCTATTCCTACTCTGGCTATACTTTGCATATAGCTTACATATACCCTACATATAGCTTACATATACCTTGCGTATAGCTTCCCTATACCTTGACACCATTTTATGTTTTTTACCAAAAGACAAATTAGCGCTCTTTTTCTGCAATTTACACGTCAAATAGTAGTTAGGCTTCCCCAAAGTTTCACACCACCCATACTAAACCAAATTGCTACATTGGCAATTACCTATTAAGAGTTAACCTATTCCGATTCTCAACCATTAGTCTACCCTCATAAGCTCTTCCCCGTATCTTCCGGCTTACTTGAATGCACCTTGAATCTACCTTCCTTCTATCTACCTTCTTCCTACCTTCTTCCTACCTTCTTCCTACCTTCTTCCTACCTTCTTCCTACCTTCTTCCTACCTTCTTCCTACCTTCTTCCTACCT
>Ga0256405_10002410_pt1 | contig 43200 bp, 45 predicted proteins | sample RumenRJG_02DNA_FD_189096 | JGI IMG/M metagenome (GOLD analysis project Ga0256405, IMG submission 189096) | Bovine rumen microbial communities from Lethbridge, Alberta, Canada - RJG_02 | ecosystem: Host-associated > Mammals > Digestive system > Stomach > Rumen | place: Canada: Alberta... | reverse complement strand
CAATTTGGGTGTAATTTTCAGCGTATGGAGCTAGCGCTGGGTTTCCCCAAACTATCGCAAAATTATCGCTAAAAATTGCTTGACAACGGCACCGGTTCAACCGTCGATAGTATCAGGCAAGAAGAGGCCGGATAGGGATATGTAGATTTCCACACGGTTCAGCATCGGACCGGGGAGTGTTCAGAGGCTCGTGTGGATGACTCAAAAATGGATGTCATGACTTGTCTGTTTTATTCAGAGAGTACCAAGGAGAACTCACAGCGAGCTGGACAGTACGGATTGGCTGACAGCAAGTGTGAGGGACATAGCAGAGTGGAATCCGGCGGCAAAGGTCGGAGGGCGGAGCGTTGAAAGTTAGGCGGATGAAGAGTCCGAGTGAAGATAGATGGGAGCTGATCGGAATGATCAGAAAAATGAGAGAGTAGAAAGTTGCTGCTCCGAAGCGTGGGATTTGCTTCAGAGCATTTCGTGTTGTTTTGGGGGATTTGATGCCCTCGTGTTGGTTTTAACTTTTGTCACTTTAAATGAGGATGTGCACTAATGGATAACCAGAAGAAAGCAGTAGTTGTTGGCGGCAGTAATGGAATCGGGCTTGCCATCAGTAAGGAACTTATTGAGCGTGGCTATTATCTTGAGATCTGCGACAGGTCCGGCCCGGATGAAGGTGTGCTCGACCAGAATTCATACCACCACAATTACTGTGACCTTCTCGATTTTGATGAGGAGCTGTTCTATTCACTAGCGGCAGATCAGAACGTTGATCTGCTTATGGTGACGGCTGGTATTGGTCGTGTGGCCGATTTCCAGTTCCATCATACGGCAGAAATCGAAAAAATGCTGACAGTGGATACTGTGAGCACCCTCAAAATCTTCCGTATTTTCTATGATCGTATCCTTAACGATAGCTGCTTTTACGCCGGTGTCATGGGAAGCATTTCTGGATGGATGTCCACACCGAGCGCGGCTGTGTATGCGGCTGCTAAGGCAGGCGTGGTCCGTTTTGTAGAGTCCGTGAATATCGAGCTTGAGGCATATGGCTCAAAGAACCGGATTCTCGATGTTAGCCCGGCAAGTTTTAAAGGTTCGAAGTTCTACGGCGGGAAGAATGATCTGAGCATAACCGGCCCGCTGGCAGAGAAGATTCTGGAACACTTGTTCAGCCGTGATACTCGATTCATTCCGCAGTATGAAGAAACATTTAAAGCGGTTCTGGAGCGATATGCTGCAGATCCTCATGAGTATGGTCTTCATAGTTATGAGTATAAGAAAGAATCCGGCCGTCTGGATAACAGCAAGCGTGTGGTTATCGGATACCTATCTGGCACTTTTGATTTGTTCCATGTTGGTCATCTGAACCTTCTTCGCCGTGCAAAACAGCAGTGTGATTACCTCATTGTTGGCGTACATGGTTCCGGTGCCTGGAAAGGAAAAGAAACCTTCATTCCATTCGAGGAGCGGAAAGCTATTGTCGGGGCCTGCAAGTATGTAGACAAGGTTGTGGATTCCTGTACAGAGGATTCAGATGCCTGGGATCTTTGGCATTACGACAAGCTGTTCGTCGGATCCGATTACAAGGGCACACCGAGGTTTCAGCGGTATGAGGAATACTTCGCTGACAAAGGGGTGGAGATCGTCTATTTCCCCTACACGCAGAGTACAAGCAGCACGCAGATTCGGAAAACAGTTCTGTTGAAAACAAAAGATATCAAGATAGAGAGCGAAGGTTGAACTATGCGCCAGAGGTTAATCTATATTCTCAAGCACAATACGGTTATTCAAAAACTCTATCGTGTCATTATGAGCTTTGTGTTCCGGGTATGGGGTGCATTTCTTCCTACAGATGACAAGCTCGTAATCTTCGTATCCTTTATGGGTATGGGCTTCAATGATAGCCCCAAAGCCATATATGACTACATGCAGAATCACCCGGAATACAAAGGATATCATTGTGTGTGGGCATTTGAACATCCGGAAAAGTTCCCGGATCTTGAAACAGTTAAGATTGATTCGGCTGCATACTTCAAAACTGCGCTAAGAGCTAAGTATTGGATTACTAATACAAACATCGAACGTGGTCTGAAGTTTAAGAAGCGCTCTCAGGTTTATCTTAATACTTGGCATGGTATTGCTCTTAAACATATCGGAAATGACTGCCCAGGACGGAAGGACTACAACTTCGATACTGTTGATCATCTGGTTGTTTCCGGTGACCACGATGAGAAGGTATGGAAGAGTGCTTTTAATGCAAACGAGAAGACCTATCTCCGCTGCGGTATGCCAAGGAACGAAGAACTGTGGCTGGCGACAGAGGATCGTAAGAAGGATCTGCGGGAAAAGCTGGGATTGCCGAATGATAAGAAGGTCATCCTCTATGCTCCTACATGGCGTGAGAGCACTGACGGCGGTAAGAGCTACGAGATCAAGCCGCCGATACATTTTGATGTGTGGAAGAAAGAGCTGGGCGATGAGTTTGTAGTGCTCTTCCGGGCTCATCATCAGACCACAAAGGTTCTCGGTGTTCAATACGATGAATTTGTCAGAGACGCTTCAGATTATCCAGCTGTTAATGATCTCATGATAGCTTCAGACATGCTCATCACTGACTATAGTGCTATAGCATTTGATTACGCTGTGCTGTGTAAGCCAATGTTTATCTACGCCTATGACTACGAGACATACTTGGCTGAGCGTGGAACCTATTTCGACATAGATGATCGGTATCCGAATAAGAGCTGCAGGACGGAAGAAGAACTGCTGGCGCGGATTAAAGGAATTGATTATAAGGCTGAGTGCGCGAATACAAAACGATTCCGCGATGAGTTTATTCAATACGGTATCGGCGCTACCGAGGCATGCGTAAAGGCTGAGTTTGAAAGATAAATTGGAAAGGAGAAGCTCCGATTTGAAAGTTCTATTCTGGATGTTTATCGGCTTCGATCAACACGCGACATCGGAGCATTTGCTTTCTGCTGTTATAGAGCAGCTTTGTGAAGCGGGACATTCCGTTCATATTATTCAGAAAAATACCGGCGGGAACCTTCCTTCTATTCCTGAGAGACTTGCCAAATATGAAGTCACGACCGACGTGATCCCGTATCAGGCTGCTGACAAAGGGAACTTCATTGCACGGTATCTTACTGAGCTCAAATACATAGATGCTTGCAAGAAGTTCATTACATCAGACTATGATGCTGTTTTCATTCAGTCAAACAACGTTGCGGGATTTGCTGTTAGGACAATTCGCAGGAAACTGCCTAAGGCTATTCTGACCTTCAATGTTCAGGATATCTTTCCTTACAACCTAACATTCAGTGGCGGATTAAAGAAAAGTAGTCTTGTATTTAAGATTCTTGCAGCAGAACAGCGGTATGGCTACAAGCACTCAGATCACGTGATCACCATCTCTGAGGACATGAAGGATACGCTGATAGCAGATGGTGTGAAAGAGGACAAGGTTGAAGTTGTATATAACTGGTCCTACCAGGATGAGCTGTATGAGAATGTAGGCCTTTCCTCAGTTGCCCATATGTTCAGCACCGACTACTTCAACGTTGTTTATGCAGGGAATATTGGTGTGATGCAGAACGTGGACATCCTGATCGAAGCAGCAAATCTGATGAAAGCGGAGAAAGATGTTTGGTTCCATATCATTGGCAATGGTGTTTACAAGGATAAGCTTGAAGCACGAGCTAAGGAATATGGAATTACAAACATTAGTTTCTGGCCCATGCAACCACCAGAGTTGGCACCGATGATATATAGTGCTGCCGATATTAATGTGATTCCACTGGTGAAAGATGTCTACCGAACAGCCCTTCCGAGTAAGACAGCTACATGTCTTGCGTGCCAAAGACCGATTATATTCGCTATTGGAAAACAGAGCAAGTTCGGTCAGAAGGTTATGAAAGAGGCAGGATGCCCAGTAGTTGAAGCTGATAGTGCTGAAGAACTGGTTGAAGCTATTCTGAAAGTGAAGCGCGGGGAGAAGAGCAACAAAGCCGGAGAATTCTTCCTGAAGTATTGCGGGATAACTGAGAACAGTAGAAATTATGCTGAAATAATCACACGGTAAGGGAGCTGGGTAAGCATGCGAGTTGCATTCATTGCAGTTAATTATAACAATTGTAGGGTTTCTATCAATTACTGTACAAATATACAAGCTCTTAGAGGCTTCAATGACGTAGGCGTAGACATAGTACTTGTAGATAATGCCTCTAATGAAGCTGATTACAATGAATTGGCTGATGAAGTAAAAGATCTAAACAATGTCATACTGCTTCGATCTGAAACAAATACAGGATACTTTGGTGGACTGAACTATGGGATTTCTCACATAGACCCTGAAAAGTATGATTACGTCATTGCCGGTAATAATGATCTCTTCTTTGAGAGAGACTTTCTTCTAAAACTTAAGGGCAAGAATTATGCAGCAAGAGACACGGTAATTGTCCCTGATGTCGAAACTATAGGAGGAATTCACCAAAATCCACAGTATGTTGAACCACCGACTTCTAAAAGGATTTTGGGTATGGATGTCTATTATTCGTGTTATGCGGCATCTATATTAGTTGGCTTGGTTTGGGGGCATAAAAGACGCGAGAGGCGGAATAACAGGAAAAATAAAACCGCTGAAACTCTGGAGATTTTTCTTTGCACAGGGGCATTAATGATTTTAACACCATTGTTTTTCCAACATTGCGGGAAATTGGATGATTCATTGTTTCTTTGGGGAGAAGAAGCAGCGCTGGCTCACCAACTTTATATGGCTGGAGATAAAATGTTATATGACCCTGAATTACATGTTTCACATATGGAAAATGCCACGGTTAGCAGAATTAGTAGCCATAAGAACTATAGCTTACATAGGCAGTCATATAAAAAATACAGAGATTATCTGATACCAGGTAAATTTGGTGTCCAATGGTGATGTATAAATTAATAGATGGGTGAATAACATGAAGTCGGTTTTCCTAACGGCAGTAAATCTCAAAAGTACAGAAGGTATTTATAAAAAAGTCTTGGCTGAAGCAAAGGCTTTAAAAAAAGTTGCTGGTGAAGGGTGGCTTATACATGCAACCGATCATGGAAGCAATATTGTTGATTTAGGCCGTATGGTTTCTGACGAAAAAAGAGATAGTATTTTTAAATCTGCTTTAGATTTGATAGTAAAAGAAAAAATTGAAGTAATATATATCAGACACATGGTGCCGTCTGTCAATTTGCTTAGATTTTTGTCACGCTGCAGGCGTTCTGGTCTCATAGTATTCTATGAAATTCCAACATATCCATATTACGGAGAACAACTTAAGGCATCCAGGAACAAGATTAGAACAATAATAAGGCTTGCATATGAAACAGTTTTCTGGCCATTCATCTATTCTAAGCTTAATCATCTGGTTGTTATTAGAAGTAGTACAAAAGTCCATATGTTTTCTAAGATGATTTGCATAACCAACGGCGTGGATCCATCTGGAATAATGCAAAAAAGCTACACGAAGAATGATGCGGACAAAATCGCTCTAGTTGCAGTGGGAACCTTGTATCCATATCATGGTTATGACAGAATCCTTTATGGCCTCAAAAAATATGGTAATGAAGTTGATGGGAGAAGAGTAGAACTACACTTTGTTGGCCAAAGTGAAACCATAAGAGATTTGGAGAAACTTTCAGAAACACTCGAATTGAACGATGTGTTCTTTCATGGAATAAAAACAACTGATCAGTTGAATGAGATGTATGAGGATTTTGACATTGGCTTGGGATGCCTTGCATTACACAGGAGGAATGCTGATATAGATACAACTTTGAAAATCATTGAATACTATTGCAGGGGTGTTCCTGTTGTGACTAGCGGGGAAAGCCCAATGGATCAGTATCATCCTGAGTATACTATACATGTGGAAGACGCTGAAGACCCCATAAACATTGTCGATCTGATCCACCAATATAAATCTATTCAAAACAAAACGTCGATTTGGGAAAAGGCCTGTGAAGTATTCTCATGGGATTATATAATGAAGGATTTGATGCAGCGAACAAACCTTCATGGGAGTAAAGAATATGCAGCCAGATGATCTGAGACGAGGTAAAAAATCTATAACTCAGGATTATATATTTGATCTTCTTTTGTTGATATTGTCATCTCTCCATATTATCTATGGATTGGTTTCTATCAGCATGTGGGTGATGCTTGCTGCCTTGTTGCTGATGACGGTCTTGAGACAGAATTTCAAAATGTCCGTCGATGGGTGCATAAAGTATTGGTGGGCATTTGCAATTTGGTCAATTGTAGGAATCGTCTATACTAACGATACTACGTATGCCATTGGTTATGTGCTTAAGATCATAGTATTGGTTTTTACGCTAAGCTACTATAGCAATGAGGATAATTCTGATCGTACATTTGGCATTTTGAAAATTATAATCCTCATTTGGATATCAACAATTATTCTTGAATTGTTTTTTCCAAGCCAAATACGAGTTATAAGGACCGCTATATCTACTTCTTCAGAAGGAAACCTTGAGACTATAGAACGTGCAATTTCTCTGTTGGGAACAAAATATGGTGTGTTTTCAGACCCTGCTGTAGGGGCGTTCTTCTGCGCATGTGGGATCGGTCTTGGAATTGGGTTCTTAATTGAGAAGAAAAAATTATTAGGATGGGCTTGGATTGTATTTTCAGCTATCGGGATTGTTCTGACAAATAAACGCGGTCCGATGCTGTCTGTGGCGCTCGCATCTGGCCTTGTTTATCTTATCAGGTCATCTACTACTGTAAAGAAAAAGATTGAAAGGGTTATTATAGTATTTGTAGTTATAGCTGTTGTTATATTCCTGTTCACACATAATCAAACTCTGGTTAATTGGTTTGCGCGAGTAAATCAAAATCAATATTCAAACAGGAATAGACAAAATCTTTATATTACACTTTATAACAACTTCCTTAAGCATCCAATTCTTGGAAGCGGAACAAAATCTACCAGAGTTTTACTAAATGGAACAGATGGCCATAATATCTATCTTGCTGCGTTAAGTGAAAATGGTATCCTGGGTCTTGTGCTGTTGCTTGTAGGTTTTGTTTCCGGCTTAAAAAATACCATCAGCATTATGAGAGATTTTGACTCATTAAGGGATAGAAAGCTTAATGGCGTTATAACATTTTGTCTATTTACGCAGATTTACATTATTTGCTATGGAATGACAGGGAATCCAATGACTACAATCTATTCACTTGCTATGTATTTTATGTGTCTTGGTATTCCTTTGCGGGAACATCGACTATTGAGAGCAGGGTATTTTGATGCACCTAGCTATGTAGATGGAGATGTAGAACGGGAGTAGTTTTAATGGAAACATACAGTATGGGCAGAAAAAAAACATGTATTCTAACTTTTCATTCCGCTTATAATTTTGGAGCAGTAATGCAGGCGTATGCATTGCAGGAGTATATTACTCAACATTTTGGAGAAGCGCGAATACTTGACTATCACAATACGAGTTTAGATAAGTCATATGCCAGCCCGAAATTTACCGACCTGTTTCACAATCCTAAACAGACGATCTTCCGCTTTATACAAAGTCGTTTGTATAGGGGGAAAAATAAGCGGATTGATCAATTTCGTAGAGAATATCTAAAACTCACTAAACGATACGAAGCAAATGATATCCAGGATGCTAATGATGAAGCGGATGTTTTTATTACCGGAAGTGATCAGGTATGGAATCATATGATCATAGGTAAAGACACCAACTTCTTCTTAGATTTTGTAGATGCAAGGAAAAGAACCTGCAGTTATGCTGCAAGTATTGGTGTAAAACAGATCCCTGATGCATATTCCGAGTTATATAAAAACGCATTGGGGCATGTGCAGAAAATTTCTGTACGTGAAACTGCTGGAATTCAAACACTTGCTGATATCGGAGTAGATAGTGCTGATGTTATGCCTGATCCGACGCTGCTGCTTCCTGCTGCACAGTGGGATACATTAGCAGTTTCTCCCAATACCGGTGGAAAGTATATTCTGGTTTACAAGATTACTACAGCAGATAAATTGATTACGTTTGCAAGAGATCTGGCTAAAAAGACAGGACTGCCTATTATCTACATACCAAACGATCTTAAGTCAGGAATTGTTGGCTCTCTAAAATTAAACGTCGGCCCAAAGGAGTGGCTGGGCTATATCGACAACGCTGAGTATGTCGTAACGAACTCTTTCCACGGTACAGTTTTTTCTATCCTTCTTGGCACGAAGTTTTTTTCGGAAGTTTCTGGGAAGGTGAATCCTTCGACAAGCAGACTCATGTCACTTCTTGCGTTGTTTGGTTTAGAAGAAAGAATCATTGAGCGCTATACCAATGAGATGCTCGGGAAAGAGCTGCCAAAAGATCATATTGCCGATATATGTAAGGATCAGCAGAATCGAGCTTATAAATTCTTAAAGGAAGTCTATATTGGAGAGGGTTGATTATGCCCCAGATAGCATTTTTTATTCAATTAAATAACAACCGAGAAACTATTGAGGGTGCTAATCTTGATATTGGAAATCCTGGTATTGGAGGGACACAATATCTTTTCCTTCTGACTGTCAAAGTACTAAACAGCATGTACGGGAGCGATTATTCCATTCTACTGACAAATACGCATTTTCAAGATATAGATTCTGGGATAAATATCGATTTTGCTGAAAATGAAGGAGAAGCTGTAAAGTACTGTGAGAAGCATGGCATCAGTAATTTGGTATTGAATGCGAATGTAGCGGATAGAGTTAACCTACAGATATTTGATACGCGTGTTGATATTATGCTTTGGGCGCATAATACTTTGACGGCAAAGCGTCAAAAGATTGCGGCAAATACAAAAAGCATCAAATGGGTTGTATGTGTAAGCGAAAGGCAGTATCAGAATATGGCCGACACGCCATGCTGTAGTAAGTGTACTTTCGTAAATAATGTGATTCCTGCTTACTTCTACGAGCATGCAACTTTATCGGACTACTCAGAAGAAAAGGTTGCCTATGTTGGAAGCCTGATGCCCCAGAAAGGTGCGCACAACCTTCTTGAGATTTGGAAATACGTAGAAGAGCAACTTCCTAATGCTCAATTGTATATTTTCGGTGGCGCGAATGTATGGAATACAAATATTGCTGTAGGAAGAAGTGGGGCTGATATATATTATGATCGAATATTACAAAGACGCCTTAATAGACTTGAATGTCCAGATAATGTTCATTTTATGGGGGCAAAAGGATGGGGTTTCATAGACTCCTTTATTTCGACTTTCAGACTTGGGATTGTAAATCCTTCGCATTATATGAGAGATGAAACATTCTGCCTATCAGCTATCGAAATGGCATCACATGGATTGCCAATTGTATCAAGACAACGAAGTGACGGCTTAAGTACAACAGTTATACATGGTAAAACAGGGTACTTGGAATTAAAAGATAGCACTATTGCAGACCGGATTACTGAAATAATCTCGGAACCGAACACAAGTAGATTATTAGGAAATAACGGGCGAATTTATGCCAAGCAGTTTACCCCTGACAAGATAGTGGGAAAATGGAGAGAATTAGCTGAAACTTCAAGTTTTTACAAGCATCAATCTATATCCGCATTTTTCTCTAAAGACTCCATGATGCTGAAAAAGGATTTTGCTCTAAAAATTGGTTATTTAATTGAATCTGGAAAGACCGTTGATTTGGTTCGTAAAAAGCTGAAATAAAAGGATTAAAAATCTTTGCATGCACTAGAATGGGCATAAAATGTCAGACAGGCAATGGTTTGTGGGAAATACCCTTTACAAGTTTTTCTGAAAGAGATTCTTTTTATCCAGTCAGCAGAGAATGGATGAATGTTGTAGAGAAGAGATTTTCCCCTGTAAAGAAGCCGATACCGATGATGGACAAAATTCGGAGAATATTGAAAGTCACACGTAGTAGCTTGCCTATGGAGGCCGCATGAGTAAGAAAAATGTAATCGCCAATTTTATTAAAAAATACAAAAATCTGTCTGTCGTAGCAAAAGCTGCACTATGGTTTACCTTTGCAACGTTTTTGCAAAAGGGAATATCATTTATCACAGTTCCTATATTTACAAGAATCATGACCACAGAACAATATGGACTTTATAGTGCATATATGTCTTTGGTTAATGTCTTTACAATACTTTGTGGGCTAGAATTTCATACATGTATATACATCAATAATTTGGCAAAGATTGAAGATGAGAAGGAAAAAGATAGACTTGCAGTATCTCTTATTAATCTTTCATTCATTATTACCACAGTATGGCTTGTTATTTATATTGCGGCAAAAGAATTTTGGAACAAAACATTTGGTGTTCCAAGTTCAATGATGTACCTTATGTTCCTTGAAGCATACTTTGTACCCGTCGTAAACCTTTGGTCAACAAAACAGAGATATAATTATAAATACAAGGTTCTTGTTCTCTGGTCAGTTTTACATGTTGTTCTAAACGCAACAATAGGCATTGTTCTTGTGCTTCTTTCCGACGTTGAACATCAGGCAGCGGCAAGAGTACTGTCCATAGCTCTTGTACAAGCTACTTTTGGCTTTATACTTGTTGTTTCATATAGTCGCAAGGCTGGGATGTTTTTTAATACATCATGGTGGGGTAAGGCGATGAAACTTCATCTTCCTCTACTCCCACATAGTCTGTCTCTTACTGTACTGTCATCTGCAGACAGATTAATGATTAATAATATGGTTGGAGCTACTGAAACGGCATTGTACGGAGTGGCTTATTCAGCGTCTATGGTTATTAATCTGATAAAATTGAGTGTTGTAAATGCCTTGACCCCATGGATTTATGAGTGTGTAAAGAATCAGAAATTTGATTCGCTAAAAAAAAGAAGTAATATGGTTATCATCCTTGTAATGATGATGTCTTTCACGTTTATTTTATTTGCTCCTGAACTTATGCTTTTTGTTGGCGGTAAAGAGTATTACTCAGCAATATATGTAGTTCCTCCAGTTGCTGCAAGTGTTTTCTTTACATTTCTCTATAATCTGTTTTCTACGGTAGAGTTTTACTATGAGAAAACAAAGGAGATTATGTATGCTTCTGTTGCTGCTGCAATACTTAATATTGTGCTGAATGTTATCTGCATTCAAAAATTCGGGTACGTTGCAGCAGCTTATACAACATTAATATGCTACATGATGTTAAGTTTTGCTCACTATGTATTTATGAAATCAGCAGTTAAAGCAAACATAGGTGATGTCGAAGTCTTTGATATGAAGTTTATTTGTGCCATGGCATGTGTAGTTCTGGTTAGTTCAGTTTTATTTTCAATCCTATACAACCACACTGTAGTAAGATATGTCCTAATTTTGATGCTGCTTGTTACAATGTTCATAAAGCGTAAGGATTTGGTTGGCATTTTGAAAAAGACATAAGCGTATATATTTGGGAGATAATAGATGAGCATTTATAATCCTCATAAATCTACAAGATACAAAAATAAAGAACTGGATGAAAATATTAAACCACTTCCGATGCTTTATGAAAACCGAGAAAACTGCTGCGGGTGTTCCGCTTGCTACTCGATTTGTCCTGCGCACGCTATTCTTATGGAACCAGATGAGGAAGGCTTTTTGTATCCTACAGTTGATGCAAAGAAATGCATATGTTGTTATAAGTGCATTTCTATATGTGTTTTTAAAGCGGATCAAATAGCGAGAGGTTATTGCGTGGGTGGAGGTGTTGTATAATGCTTCTTTCTGAAACGATGGTATTTGGCGGACAGCTAAGTAATCGAACTGAGCTTCTTGCGTCTTCTTCAGGCGGGGCATTTACAGCGTTGTCTGATATTTTCCTTGCCGACGGGAATGCTGTTGTTTGCTCAACCTACAACTACTCCACTAATCAACAAGAATTCACATTAATAACCACGGAAAAAGAGAGAAATGCTGCACGTGGATCAAAGTATGTTCAATCTATTCCAGGGGACATATTTAGATTCGCTGAAGAATGGCTTAATTTATTCCAAGATAAGTATATTCTCTTTGTTGGAATGGGATGTCAGGCGGCCGGTTTTATCTCTTATGCTACGACGAAGGGCTTCCGTGATCGCATAACAGTTGTTGATATCATTTGTCATGGTGCGCCAAGCCCCAAAGTATGGAAAGAGTATGCTGCGATTATTGAAAGAAATGGAAAAATAGAATCACTGACTTTTAAAGACAAAAGAAATGGATGGAAAGCTCCAACAGCAGTAGCAAATGTGAATGGTACAGAGATTTCCTTAAATACGTATGTAAGACTTTTCTATAGTAATAACGAGCTTAGGCCTTCGTGTCACAAGTGTCCATATACAGCCATCCAAAGAATAACAGATATAACTATCGGGGATTTCTGGCATGTCGAAGATAAAAATCCAGAAAAATATGATGATAAGGGCGTGTCTCTCTTTCTTATTCATACAGAATTAGGATTACAGTTGTTTCAACGAGCAAAAAGTTCCCTCATTTGGTTTGAGAGCAACATTACAGATTGCTGGCAATATAATCTTGAAAGCCCAACAGTTCCTGCTACAAGTCGAGAAGAGTTTTGGGAGGATTATTACTTGTATGGCGTTGATTACATTATAAAAAAATATGGACATGATTCTTTTATATCTAAAATTAGGAGAAGAATTAAGAGATTATTTTAGATTTCTATAATGGTTTTCAGATTAATTGACTCCGTGGTAATCCAGAATTGTAATAGAGATTCCTGGAGATGGGTACAAACATAGATTTGAATTAATGAGGTAACAGAAATGAAAGGTATTGTCTTGGCCGGCGGAGCCGGAACTCGCTTATATCCCCTGACTATGGTTACGTCAAAGCAGCTCCTGCCTGTTTATGACAAACCTATGATTTATTATCCGTTGAGTACGCTGATGCTTGCCGGAATTAAAGACATTCTTATCATCAGCACACCCGAGGATACGCCTCGATTTGAACACCTTCTTGGAGATGGTTCTCAATTCGGCATTTCGCTGTCCTATTGTGTTCAGCCATCACCAGATGGCCTTGCGCAAGCTTTCATCCTTAGTGAAGAATTTATTGGGAATGATGCCTGCGCCATGGTGCTGGGTGATAACATCTTCTACGGCAATGGCTTCAGGACGCTACTGAAATCTGCATTGAAAGATGCCGAAGAAGACGGTCGTGCGACAGTCTTTGGCTATTACGTTACAGATCCGGAACGGTTCGGTGTGGTCGCTTTTGACGAGAAGGGGATGGCAACAAGTATTGAGGAAAAGCCCAAAGAGCCAAAAAGTAACTATGCAGTGACGGGCCTCTACTTCTATCCGGCAGGTGTGAGTGTCAGAGCAAACCAGGTTAAGCCATCAGTTCGTGGAGAACTTGAAATTACTACGTTGAACGAAATGTACCTAAAAGATGGTCTCCTAGACGTCCAACTGCTTGGCCGTGGATTTGCCTGGCTCGATACTGGAACGATGCAGAGCCTTCTCTCTGCAGCAAATTTTGTGGAAACTATTGAATCAAGACAGGGTATTACTATTTCCGCTCCTGAAGAAATAGCTTATATTAACGGCTGGATTGGAAGAGAAAATCTGCTGATTTCCGCAGAAAGATACGGAAAGAGCCCATACGGGACGCATCTCAAGGCTGTTGCTGAAGGAAAGGTTAGGTATTGATTTATGACCATCATCGTAACAGGAGGAGCTGGATTCATTGGCTCGAACTTTATCTTTCATATGCTGCCCGCTCATCCAGATTACAGGATTGTGTGTCTGGATAAGCTGACCTACGCAGGGAACCTGTCCACACTGAAGGACATTATGGATAATCCTAAATTCCGCTTTGTGAAGCTGGACATCTGTGACCGGGAAGGCGTTTATCAGCTTTTCGAAGAAGAGAAACCGGATATCGTTGTGAACTTCGCGGCGGAGAGCCATGTTGACCGATCTATCGAAGACCCGTCCATCTTCTTGCAGACAAACATAATCGGCGCCTCTGTACTGATGGATGCCTGTCGAAAGTACGGCATCGAAAGATATCATCAGGTTTCAACAGACGAAGTTTATGGAGATCTTCCACTAGATCGACCTGATCTGTTCTTCACGGAGACTACGCCGATTCATACCAGTTCTCCATACAGTTCGTCCAAAGCTGGAGCAGATCTCCTGGTTCAGGCATATAACCGTACCTTTGGTTTGCCTATCACAATCAGTCGCTGCTCCAACAACTACGGACCATATCACTTCCCGGAGAAGCTGATCCCGCTAATGATTGCCAACTGTTTAAATGACAAACCGCTGCCTGTTTACGGTGAGGGCCTTAACGTCCGTGACTGGCTGTATGTGGAAGACCATTGCCGGGCAATCGATCTGATCATTCATAAAGGCCGAGTCGGCGAAGTCTATAATGTCGGCGGTCACAATGAGATGCGGAATATCGATATAGTGAAACTGATCTGTAAAGAGCTGGATAAGCCTGAAAGTCTGATCACTCATGTGACCGATCGTAAGGGTCACGATATGCGCTATGCCATTGATCCGACGAAGATTCATGAAGAGCTTGGCTGGCTGCCAGAGACAAAGTTTGAAGTCGGCATTAAAAAGACCATCAAATGGTATCTGGAGCATCGCGACTGGTGGGAAGAGATTATCAGCGGAGAGTATCAGAACTACTACGAAAAGATGTATGCCAACAGGTAACTATCTCACTTGATGAAGAACAACAACGGTATGTACAGAAAGCCTACGACTGGGCAGTGGAACAAGGAGCCAGTACACTGGCAAGGGTATAGAGATTAAAGTTTTTGTAACAGGAGTGACCGGACAGCTGGGATATGATTGTGTTCGAGAACTGCACAAGCGCGGTCACAAGGTCATAGGCAGTGGTGGCAGAAAGAGTGACGATATGAAGGTATTCGTAACCGGAGTTGGAGGACAGCTCGGACATGATGTTGTCAATGAGCTGGCGCAGCAGGGCCATGAGAGCGTTGGCTCCGATATTCAGGATAATTATAGCGGTGTGCATGACCACAGTACTGTGGTTACTGCTCCATACATTCAATTAGATATAACGGACAAAGTGGCTGTAAATAGGGTGATCAGCGAGGTCAAACCTGATGCTATTATTCATTGCGCAGCATGGACTGCAGTGGATGCGGCAGAGGATGAAGAGAATCAAGCTAAGGTTCACGCCATTAATGCAGTAGGTACGCAGAACATTGCGGAAGCGGCAAAAGCTGTGGATGCAAAGATGCTGTACCTCTCGACCGATTACGTCTTTGATGGAAAAGGTGAGCGGCCTTGGCAGCCGGATGATAAGTGCTATGCTCCGTTAAATGTTTATGGCCAGAGCAAGCTGGATGGGGAGAAAGCGGTAAAAGGGTCGCTGGATAAATATTTCATCGTTCGCATCGCCTGGGTGTTTGGCCTGAACGGGAAGAACTTCATCAAGACGATGATCAATGTTGGCAAGACACACGATACCGTCCGTGTGGTTAATGATCAGATCGGCACACCGACATATACGCTAGATCTTGCTCGGCTTCTGGTCGACATGATTGAGACGGAAAAGTATGGCTACTACCACGCGACGAATTCCGAGTCTGAGCCGGATGGATATATTTCCTGGTACGATTTCTGCCGTGAGTTTTATCAGCAGTATGGGCTGACAACTACGGTCATTCCCGTATCTACTGCGGAATACGGATTGAGTAAGGCTGCTCGCCCGGAGAACTCCAGACTTGACAAGTCAAAGCTTGTAGAGATGGGCTTCGAGCCTCTCCCTGACTGGAAAGATGCCATACGAAGATATTTAGTGGAGGCGCAGTTATAAGATGGGCCAGATCAAAGTAACATACAATCTAAGTGATATCGAAGGCTTATGCCTGATTGAGTCTACTGTTCATGGTGATGAGCGCGGCTACTTCATGGAGACTTTCAGTCAGAAAGATATGTATGAAGCGGGGCTGTATTTCAGCTTTGTGCAGGACAATCAATCAATGTCCACAAAAGGCGTCCTTCGAGGCCTTCACTTCCAGAAGAAATTTCCTCAGACCAAGTTGGTACGGGTTATAAAAGGCTCGGTTTACGATGTCGCTGTCGACCTGAGAGCGGGGAGTCCGACCTACGGAAAGTACCATGGAGAACTGTTAACTGCTGACAATCGGAAACAATATTTGATACCGCGTGGATTTGCGCATGGTTTTTTGGTGCTGTCTGACGAAGCAGAGTTCTGCTATAAGTGTGATGACTTCTATCATGCAAACGATGAGGGCGGACTTGCTTGGAATGATCCAGAGATAGGTATACAGTGGCCAGATGTCGATGGTGTTTACCCTGGATCAGCGGATGCAAGTGGATACAGACTGTCCGATGGCTCTCCACTCATCCTCTCTGACAAGGATCAGAAGTGGCTGGGAATAAGGGATACATTTAGATTTTAAAACCTTAAAGGTTTTCTTGACGCTACAGATGTAGTGGGTCGTGTATTATTACGACTGTTGAAGAAAGAGAGTAAAGATGCGGAGTTTTAAGGATCTTAAAATTGCTGTTGCTGGTACAGGATATGTCGGCCTTTCCATCGCCACCCTTCTGGCGCAACATCATACTGTTACTGCTGTGGACATTGTACCGGAGAAGGTAGAGCTGATTAACAGAAAGCAGTCTCCCATCCAGGACGAGTATATAGAGAAGTATCTGACGGAGAAAGAACTTAATCTGACAGCGACCACAGATGGTGCGAGTGCCTACGCTATTGCTGATTTCGTGGTTATCGCCGCTCCGACGAATTATGATCCACAGAAGAATTTTTTCGATACCAGCGCGGTTGAGACAGTGATCGATCTTGTGATGTCTGTAAATCCGGATGCCATCATGGTTATCAAGTCCACAATTCCGGTCGGCTACACAAGGCACATTCGGGAGAAGAAAGGCAGTCATAATATCCTTTTCAGCCCTGAGTTTCTGCGTGAGTCGAAGGCTTTATATGATAACCTCTACCCTTCGCGCATCATCGTTGGCTGCGATGATGAAACCCGAGAAGCGGCAGAAGTGTTTGCCCATCTGCTGCAGGAAGGCGCACTGAAGCCAGAGATCGATACGCTATTTATGGACTTCACTGAAGCGGAAGCAGTCAAGCTGTTTGCCAACACCTACCTGGCACTTCGAGTTTCATACTTCAATGAGCTTGACACCTACGCAGAGATCAAAGGCCTGAATACGCAGAACATCATTAATGGCGTGTGTCTCGATCCGCGTATCGGTTCTCATTATAACAACCCGTCTTTCGGGTACGGTGGCTACTGCCTCCCGAAAGACACAAAGCAGCTTCTGGCTAATTACGCAGACGTCCCGGAGAACTTGATTCAGGCAATTGTGGAAAGCAATAGGACCAGAAAAGACTTCATTGCTGACCGCGTGCTCCAGGTGGCAGGGTACCACAGCTACTCTGATGGTGGACGGTATGATCCAGCGCACGAGAAGCCTGTGGTGATTGGCGTGTATCGCCTCACAATGAAATCCAACAGCGACAACTTCCGCCAATCGTCTATTCAAGGCGTGATGAAGCGTATTAAGGCAAAGGGTGCCACAGTCATCATCTACGAGCCGACGCTAGAGGATGGCAGCACGTTTTACGGTTCCCTTGTTGTGAATGATATAAAGAAATTCAAAGAGAAGGCAAACGCAATCATTGCTAATCGGTATGATCCGATTCTCGATGATGTTCAAGAGAAGGTCTATACGAGAGATCTGTTCAGAAGAGATTAACCAGGAGGAAGAGATTTGAAAATCACAGTTGCAGGTGTGGGATATGTGGGCTTGAGCCTTGCGGTTCTGCTTGCCCAACATCACGAGGTGACAGCAATCACCACAACAGAGAAAAAGGCCGAAAAGCTGAATAATTGGATCAGCCCGATCCAGGACGATGAGATTGAGCGGTTCTTCGATGAAGTGAAGAGTGGGAAGCGCCAGCTTAACCTCCATACGACTACGGATAAGGCCGCAGCTTATGCCTCTGCTGATCTTGTGATTATCGCAACGCCGACCAATTATGATGATCAGAATCACTTCTTTGATACAAGTGCTGTTGAAGATGCCATTGAACAGACGCTGGCCGTGAATCCCGATGTTCTGATGGTTATCAAATCCACAATTCCGGTCGGCTATACTGAATCTGTAAAGGCAAAATACGGCATTAAGAATATTATCTTCAGCCCAGAGTTCCTACGCGAAAGCAAGGCCCTCTATGATAATCTTCACCCCAGTCGTATTGTTGTCGGCGCTGATGATGACCAGTGGGAAGCAGCGGAGATGTTTGCGGGCCTGCTCCAGGAGGGTGCGGAGGATGAGAATGTTAAGGTTCTCATCACACACCCTACCGAGGCAGAGGCAATCAAGCTTTTCGCCAACACCTATCTCGCTGTACGCGTGAGTTATTTCAATGAACTGGATACATATGCACAGACCAAAGGTCTGAACACACAGGAGATCATTGATGGCGTGTGTATGGACCCGAGAATCGGCAGCCATTATAACAACCCGAGTTTCGGCTACGGTGGATATTGCCTGCCGAAAGATACAAAGCAGCTACTGGCTAACTACAAGGATGTGCCTCAGACTATGATCGAGGCTGTAGTGAAGAGCAATACAGTTCGTAAGGACTTCATCGCAGATCAGATCATTGCCCGGAAGCCGAAGGTGGTGGGTGTATATCGGCTGACGATGAAGAGTAACAGCGATAATTTCCGCGCTAGTGCTATCCAAGGCGTGATGAAGCGCATTAAAGCTAAGGGTATCCCAGTAATCATCTATGAGCCTACGCTCAAAGATGGAGACACCTTCTTCAATTCCGTAGTGGTCAACGATCTGAAAAAATTTAAGGCTGAAGCGGATGTGATTATAGCTAACCGTTTTGATGCTGATGTCCTTGGTGATGTAGAAGAGAAAGTCTACACGAGAGACCTATTCAGGAGGGACTAAACGCTATATGCTTGTTTGCTGATTAATTGACTGTGTGTGATTGTCCGGCGACACGAACCGAAGCATTTGAAACGAGAGCATTAACAACGGAGACTACGACATGATTTACAGAAGCGAAGATATCTACAAGAAAATAAAGAATGGGCCAGATATTCATAGCGAAGAGGAATTCTTCAGTCTACTCAAAGCAGAAACCAATCCTATCACAGAAGAAATGCTGTTACCCGCTTTCTCTGAACTCCGCCTTGCTCTTGGACAGAACTTCAAGTTGGATCATATTTGCTTCTTGTTTGGAAATGGTTGCTCCAAATACGCAGGATCAAAACCGACAACAGATTTTAATATTGAAGATGCCGTAGACCGAGATAAACTTGATCAAATTAGAAACGTTGTTGACAGAATATCTGGAAAAACCATGGAGGAACAGCTCAATGCGCTGCTCACGGTTCAGGAATTCTATCATATTATTGATGATGACAAAGAAGAAACTGTAAAAACGATAATAGGCTCCATCAAGGCTTATCTCCTTAAAAGCTATGTGAACTCGGTCAAATACAGAGAATTATACTTCCACGAAGCTATGGTGATGAAGCTCCGTTCCTTCGGATGCCTTGGAAAAGTAAATCTTTATACTCCCAATTATGATCTTGCCCTTGAGTATGTGCTGGACAAGCTTGGGATCGAATACGCTAATGGCTTTACTGGCTTTGTGAACCGAAAGTTCGATCCAAAATCATTGGAGATCTCGAAAACGACGAAGCTGATTAAAATACATGGCTCAGTCAATTGGATGTTCGATGAAGTAGATAAGGTTATCAAAGAGATGCAGCCTCATTTCAGCAGTGATGGTACTGTCGAAGTTGAAGACGTAGATCGTGTTCTGATTTATCCGACGGCCCAGAAGCTTTACCAGACATATAATGCACCATATAGCGAATTGATGCGTAATATGTTGGATGGATTTGAGTCCCAGAGAAATGTGATTATCGTCCTTGGTTACCGTTATGCAGACGAACACATTAACGAGATTTTGTTTAAGGCGGTTTCAAATCCTAACAACATCTTTTACTTCTTTGACTATGGAGACGGATCTTGTGACTTTATTCGGAGGATGATAGCCCTGTCGGAGAACACCCAGAACATCCACATATTACTTGGAAAGTTCCTAGGGAATTTTGAAACCTTCGTAAAATATATGCTACCTGCCAATGCCGAGAGAACTGATGAGGAAAAAATCTTTGAACTGTTGAATAAGGTGATGGAAAAGCGTGCTGAGGAAGCCCATGCAGAGTGAATCGTTTGGAAAAATCACAAAAATAACCGGTTCCAAAGTGACAATTTGTGTTCAGTATTCTGATGCGGTAAATAAAGTGTCTATAGACAATTTCGTCCTGAACTACGTGTCAATTGGAGCACTGCTCGGGACAAAACTTGTAGACGGACGAACATTGGTATTGACCGTTGAAGAAATATATGAGCACGATATGGAGCACTTTATCAGTGCTTCAATCAGTGGGATATATGATAATGTGCTTCAGAAGTTTTCGTTCGGTACAAATTCCTATCCGTTAATTGGCGAACGAGTATCAACGTTGAATAATGATGTGCTGGGCAGCATTTTTGCACCCAAGACAGAACATAGAAAGGCAACAATAGGAACCTATATCTATGACAGCACTGTTCCGGTCGGGTATGACCCGGATGTGCTTTTCGGAAAGCACCTTGGAGTGTATGGCAATACCGGCAGTGGTAAAACCTGTACAGTAGTCTCAATCATTCAGAATTATATCAGGGAGAATCCTGGGAAGGATATCAAGTTCATTATTCTTGATGTGAATGGTGAGTATCGGACGGCGTTTGAGGATTGTGAGTACGAGTACTATGAATTTGAGTCGCTTCGGTTTAACCACACAATTTTGAATAATCCGGAATATGGACGGCTGTTTAGGGCTGCAGAGGGAACCCAGTACCCTGCAATGAGAGATTGTATTACAGAACTATCTGCGCATGGAACTCAGTGGTGGGATCTAAATAGCCTGGAGGATAAGCTGAAAGCGTGGGCAAATGCTACCGGGACAGACAATTTTTCCAGAAATCAAATCAATGGTTATCTGCGAACATTGTATCTGCGAATTGAATCTATTCTTGACGATACTCAATTAATGGGAGTCATTAATAGTCAAGATGAAGATACATTCCAGCGCATTTTGAAATCTGACAAGAAGGTCCATATTCTTGATCTCCAGGTTTCTATTGATGCCCTTGACATAGTGCTCTACCTTCTGTTCAAAACAATATATCAGTACAAAGTTGAGCAGAGAAAAGAAGATGTACCCGATCCGACACATTTGAATTTGGTTCTGGAAGAAGCACACAGATATATTAACGCCGATATCAGTGAGACTAAACTTGGAAACTACTATATTGATAAGCTTTCACGGGAAGGACGAAAGTTTGGAATCGGCTTGGTTATATCTTCGCAGGTTCCATCAATGTTGTCATACGAGATTGTCAGCCAATGCAACTCTGTGATTATGCATAAGATTACAAGCAAAAGGGATATGGAGTTCCTAAGAGGCGTCCTCAGAATCTCAAATGATGCATTCTATCTCCAAATGAGCGCATTGGAAAAGCAACATGCCATTGTGTGTGGAGAGGCTTTCCCAAACGACAGTATTGTAAAAATACATGATGCGTATCCACTGCCCAGGAGTAATGATCCGGTAATTGAGGATATTCCATTATCTGGCGATTAAGCCCATAAGAGAGAAAGGCAACCAATAAGAAGGAGAGCAATACCAATGAGCGAGTTTAATGGCGCAACATTAATGATTACAGGTGGAACTGGCAGTTTCGGCAACACCGTTTTGAAACATTTCTTGGAAACGGACATCGGCCAGATCCGCATCTTCAGCCGCGATGAGAAGAAACAGGATGATCTTCGACATGAGCTGCAGGCGAAGCACCCGGATGCAGCGAAGAAAGTCAAGTTTTATGTGGGTGATGTCAGAGATCCAAGAAGCATTGCCGATGCAATGCCGGGTGTAGACTATATTTTCCATGCGGCAGCTTTGAAACAGGTCCCTTCCTGTGAATTCTTCCCAATGCAAGCCGTTAAGACGAATGTGGAAGGTACGGATAACGTTCTCCATGCGGCTATTGATGCTGGTGTTAAGAGAGTTGTATGCCTTTCCACAGACAAGGCTGCATATCCGATCAATGCAATGGGTATTTCTAAGGCAATGATGGAGCATGTAATATATGCTAATGCCCGTGTTGCAGCTGAACGGTCTGACACTGTAATCTGCTGCACTCGCTATGGCAATGTAATGTGTTCAAGAGGATCTGTTATTCCGCTGTTTATTGATCAGATTCATGCGGGTAACCCGATTACCATTACGAACCCTGAGATGACCAGATTCCTGATGAATTTAGACGAGGCCGTAGAATTAGTACGTTTTGCTTTCAATCACGCGAATCCTGGAGACCTGTTCATCCAGAAGGCTGATGCTTCTACAATCGGAGATCTCGCCAAGGGTGTGCAACAACTCTTTGGTGATACTGGCACCAACATCATTGGTACACGTCACGGCGAAAAGCTCTACGAAACCCTTATGACAAGAGAAGAGCGTCTCCGTTCCGAAGACATGGGCCACTACTTCCGTGTGGCAGCGGATAACCGCGATCTGAACTATGATAAGTACTTCGTTCAGGGTAAAGTTGTAACGCAAGCCGAGGAAAGCTATACGAGCCATAACACGGTAAGGCTTGATGTAGAGGGGGTTGTCAAAAAGATCTTGACAACAGATTATGTACAAGAGGAACTGAAGGGCATCAGACACAATTAAGGACTGAGACGGATGGAGAAACTGTTACTTGTTGGAGCGGGTGGATTTGGTAGGGTTGTACTAGAGCATGCAAGTGCTATCTATGACTGTGCTTTCCTTGATGATGGGGATGCATCAATCGTTGATGGAGTGCCCGTGATTGGTAAAACAAGCAAGTTGTCATCCTTCTACCCAGAGTATAAGTTGCTCCTCGTAACTATTGGAAACAATAAGTTACGCGAGCGGCTCTACCAGGAGGCTGTATCTATCGGCTTTACATTCCCTAACATCATCCATCCGTCGGCTTATATCAGCCCACATGCACACCTCGGTTCCGGCTGCGTGATTCTCAATAATGCTGTAGTTCAGAACAACGCGAAATGTGGAGACGGCTGTATTTTGAATCCTGGAGTAGAACTGCATCACGACAGTACTATAGGATCCTACTGCTTGGTCTACACAAACTCAGTTGTTCGTTCCCTTACCCACGTCGGCAATCGTGTGTGGATTGGATCGACGGCGACCGTATCAACTTCAGCGATCGTCCCAGATGATGCAATTATAGGAGATGGAGAAGTATTCAAAGCGAGGTGAGTAGCGATACAGCGGAGGACTATAATAATATTTTCAGTCTCGCTTTTGATCACCTTGGCTGTTCTTTACTCTTGTGATGCTGTTTCGAAACATGTCCTTCATCAGCGGATGATAGAATATAGTCTCGCCTCTGCCCGAGAAGACGGTGCACCTAACCGTGTGGTTATGATTGGAAAATCTGGATACCTTGGTTATTCCTCTGTACACCTATCCTATCTCGAAGACGGCTGGATCAGCCTCGTCGGTGATAATGTTGAAGAAAGCAACGGGTGGAAACTGCTTTCAACCTTCACACTTGAACCAGGGGCATATACGTTGATAGGAATGAAGGGGCAGGATGAGAACACGATTGCACTCCAACTCCATGTTGAGGATGATACAGGGTATCATCACTATTTCTACCAGTACGATGACGATGTGACTTTCACAATCGATAGGACTGTGGATGCTGCGCTACATGTCCGGGTTTATCCAGAAGTTGAAGGAATTAATGTGAAGGCTCGACCAGCGGTATACAAAGATGACTAAGAGAAAAGATATAGTGACCGTTCTGCTTGGTGTTGTTGTAGCTCTGACTCTATGGATCACAATACTGAGCAGGGAAAAGCTGGTAGGAACGCCAATCTCTTATTACCCATTTCACGCACTGATTTCTTTCCTAAAGGAGATTCAAAGAGGGAAAATCGGTGCGAACTTCCTCGGAAATATCATTCTTTTCGTGCCAATTGGAGTGTTGGTTCCTGTGGTAACGGATTGGAAGAAGATGTGGAAGACTATGGTGGCAGGCATAAGCTTCTCGCTATTTATTGAGATTATCCAGCTCATCACATCAAGAGGGTGTTTCGATTTCGATGATGTGCTTTTGAACTGTCTAGGCACAGTGATAGGCTTTGGAATCTTCCAAGCTGCAAAGAGACTATTCACAAAGAATGACTTGAATGCCGCTGGCAACTGATCTTATAATACTGCTTGACCCATGTGGTCAACTGTAACTCAGAGTATCGAGAAAGGGAAAAGGGCCACATGAATATATTGATCACAGGGGCGGCTGGAGCATTAGGCCGCAACCTAGTAGAGAATTTGAAAGCGATACGGGATGGTAAGAACCGGACAAGGCCAGCTTTACACATCGATTCTATCTATGAATACGATAGAGATTCCACTCCAGAAGATCTTGATCGTTTCTGCTCTGACTGTGACTTCATCGTCCATGCAGCAGGTGTGAATCGCCCTAAGGAAACCTCCGAGTTCATGGAGGGAAATTTCGGATTCACATCCACACTCCTCGACTGCTTGAAGAAGCACAACAACAAAGCGCCGATCATGATCACCTCCTCTGTCCAGGCAACCCTCTCGGGTCGGTTCGGAAACTCGGAGTATGGTCGATCCAAACTCGCCGGTGAAGAACTGATGTTTGAGTATGGAGCATCCACCGGCGCACCTGTGTATGTCTACCGCTTCGAGAATATGGTTGGCAAGTGGATCAGACCACGGTATAACTCAGCTGTGGGGACTTTCTGCTACTGCATTGCAAGAGAAGAACCGATCATGGTCAATGATCCATCAGTTCTTATGGAGATGGTTTTCTTCGATGATATCTGTGAAGAAATCTATGATGCTATGGAAGGGTATCCACATCGCTGCCACTATGAAGGTGTGGAGGCTGTTCCAGATGAATCTGGCCGTTACTGCCATTGCCCGGTGAAGCACAAGGCAACGCTTGGGGAGATCGTTGATCTTCTCCATAAGTTCCATGACTTCCCACAGGACTATATCATCAATTCTCTCACGCCTGGTTCCTTCGAAAAGAAGCTATATGCAATGTATCTCAGTTACTTACCTCGTGAGAAGACAGTCTTTGATTACAAGATGAATGTCGACCAGCGCGGCAGCTTTACAGAACTGATCCGCACGCTCGACCACGGACAAGTATCCATCAACATCAGCAAGCCAGGTATCACAAAAGGTCAGCACTGGCACCAGTCAAAGTGGGAAATCTTTATTGTGGTTCATGGCCATGGCCTGATTCAGATGCGAAATCTCAAAGACGGCGAGATCGAAGAGTATGAAGTGTCTGGTGAGAAGATCCAGGGCGTTTATATGAAGCCCGGTTGGACGCATAATATCATTAACCTCAGCGAGACAGACGATCTGGTCACGGTGATGTTTGCATCAGAACTGCTGGATAAGGATCATCCGGACACATTCTTTGAGCCGGTTGTGAAGGAGTAAATGAAGCTATGGAATATCCGAATTGGAAAGAGAACGGAAAGATAAAACTGGCCATTATTGTCGGAACGCGACCGGAAATCATTCGCTTGGCCGCTGTCATCAAGAAGTGCCGGAAGTATTTTGATACTCAGTTGTGGCATACCGGTCAGAATTATGATTACAATCTGAATGGTGTGTTCTTCAAGGATCTGGGACTGGCTGATCCGGAACTGTATCTGGATGCAGTCGGAGATGATCTTGGCGCAACGATGGGGAACATCATCGACCGGAGCTATAAAGTGATGGTCGCTACCAAACCGGATGCCGTGTTGGTTCTTGGCGATACGAACAGCTGCCTGTCTGTAATCGGAGCGAAGCGCCTGCACATTCCGATCTTCCACATGGAAGCCGGAAATCGCTGCAAGGATGAATGCCTGCCGGAGGAGACTAACCGGCGCATAGTTGACATAATATCTGATGTGAATCTGGCTTATAGCGAACATGCGAGAAGATATCTTGCAGACTGCGGGCTCCCCAAGGAGCGCACCTACGTCACGGGTTCTCCTATGGCTGAGGTTCTGACTGAGAATCTGGAACAGATCCAGAACAGCGATATTCATGAGAGACTTGGATTGCAGAAGGGGAAATATATCCTGCTCTCTGCGCATCGCGAGGAGAACATCGATACCGAGAAGAATTTTACTTCTCTGTTCACAGCGATCAATAAGATGGCGGAGAAGTATGATATGCCGATTCTGTACTCCTGCCATCCAAGAAGCAGAAAGCGTCTGGAAAGCAGCGGATTTGAACTGGACAAGAGGGTAATTGCTCACGAACCTCTCGGTTTCCATGATTATAACTGCTTGCAGATGAATGCGTTCTGCGTAGTATCTGATAGTGGCACACTGCCGGAGGAGAGCTCCTTCTACACATCCATCGGTCATTCGATTCCGGCTGTCTGTATCAGAACAAGCACGGAGAGACCAGAAGCGCTGGATAAGGGCTGCTTTGTTCTGAGCGGAATTGATACGGTTGGTTTATTGCAAAGTGTAGATCTTGCTGTTGAGATGGTTCAGAATGGTGATCTTGGTATTCCTGTGCCGGATTACGTTGATACCAATGTAAGTGACAAGGTTGTCCGGATCATCCAGAGTTACGTTGGTGTTGTGAATAAGATGGTGTGGAGAAAATCATGAGCTCAATATAATCATTTTCCTATTAGGATTCGAGGTAAGGCCATGATAAGCGTTATTGTGCCAGTATATAAAGTCGAGCCTTATCTTAACCAGTGTGTGGAAAGCATTCTCTGTCAGACATATGCTGATCTTGAAATACTGCTCGTTGATGATGGTTCTCCAGATAGATGCGGTCAGATCTGTGATGAGTATGAAAAACAAGATTGTCGGGTAAGAGTCTTTCATACACAGAATCACGGCTTATCTGCAGCTCGGAACGTTGGCCTTCAAAATGCAGAAGGTGAGTATATCGGTTTTGTTGACTCAGACGACTGGATTGAACCTGAGATGTATGAGACCCTGTTAAGAGGGCTTGAGGAAACAGGATCTAACGTATGTATCTGCGATTTTTGTCAAGAGCCTATTGCCTATGAAAAAGAGTTTCAGTCAGATGATAGAGTATATCAAGATGCTGATGCCATAAAAGCTCTGTTGGATAGAAAAATTAACTATAACGTATGGAATAAGCTCTATCGAAGAGAAGTTTTTCAAGATATCACTTTCCCTGAGGGGAAGAATTTTGAAGACATTGCGATCATGCATAGAATCATGTATGAGGCTGGAAGAGTTGCTGTAATTCCGAATTTGGGATATCACTATCGTATACGATTAGAGAGCATTACAAGAAACTATTCGGCGAGGAACTTGATTGATAATGCAGATGCCTATCTTAACAGTTATGTATACTTAAGTGGCCTTCAGAAACAATCGTTTCCAATCAATCAGCATGACTTACTGTCCCTTCCGGCGAGAGGCATTTCTATTGTTTGGCGATGGTGGTATCAGTGCAGCATAGAAGAGAAAGCAGAATACGAGGACAGAATAGGAGAGCTGCTGGACTTCACGAGAGAGTATTTACCGCTGTTTGGATTCAGCTCGTGGCCAAACTATTTAAGATTATCATCATTATTCATGCACAGTGATAGTGGTGTGTCGTTTGCAGTACTATATACTTTTAATCAGCTGTTCAGAAGACTTTGGCCGAGAAAGGGCAATGTTGTGAGGGAGTAGCGTCAGAAAATGCCATCAGCAAAAAAACTGTTCTTTAAGATGTGTCCTAGATCCATGGTGAAAACAGCAGTAAATGTGGTTAATCGGGGCAGGCTAATACGCGGACAGTTAGAGACCGCACTGTCTCCCCAAAAAGCGAAACACTTTTGCCCTTGCTGTGGTTCTAAGAGCAAAACTTTTGTAGCCGGAAGTTATGCGGATTATCCTGAGAGGTTTAATCCGGTAAGGTATGAAAACACAAAACAGGATGTGTTGTGCCCTGTATGCAGATCATTGCCACGTCATCGGATTCTTGCAAGTTGGTGTGATAACCATAAGGAATTGGTTCAAAAAGCAGACGATATCCTTTACTTTGCTCCGGAATACAGTATGACACTGTGGCTGAGAAGGAATAGGGTATCGTACAAAACTGCTGATCTCTATAAAGAAGCAGATCTTAAACTTGATATTCAGGCAACGGGATTGCCGGACGAATCCTACGATATGATTATCTGCAATCATGTTTTGGAGCATGTGGATGATTTCAGAGCTGCCCTAAAAGAAATATACCGTATCCTCCGCCCCAGAGGTTCTTTCATCTGCTCGTTTCCAATGGACCCAAAAGTTGAGTTTATAGATGAAGATCCAAGCGTTCAGACGCCTGAAGAACGTTTTCGTCGGTTCGGTCAGGATGATCATAAGCGAGTATTTGGGATGAAAGCCAATCAGCTGTTAACAGCTACCGGATTCTCTGTAGAGATTATCAACGGTGCCGATTATCCAGAAAAAATCATGCCAGTCGTTGGCCCGGCTGATTACGATATGAACATATTGTTCCGTTGTGTGAAACCAACTAAATAAACTTCAGACCTTGCAAACCAAGAAACCGAGCCGGGAAGACTGACGATATGTAATAGAAAACCATCTCGAAGGAAAGATGCTTCTTGATTTGGATCCGGTTATCCTTCAGATCGGCAATATCAGTGACATTGTAGCGGTTTATCCCGCTGATAAACTGATTGATCTCAGTTTTATAGATCGGAATACGAGATTGAGGTTTCCAATGTCAGATGATCCGGATAATAATCCTGCAATGATAGATATGATTGCCGCAGACACGAAGGAAAATCTGAAGAATTTCAAGCAGGGATGGATAAAGCCCATAGTTGAGTTTAAGAAGATATGATCCAAATGTTGATCACACCGTAATGGTGTTTTCAAGATAATATTATAAAACAGCCTCTCTCGGAAGGAGAGAAAAGAGAAGCTGTTAGCGCCAGGCCCGCCGCAGAACCATCTTCACGGTTTTCATCCGCCTCATTATAGGGGAGAATATGAAAGTCTGGAAGATGGGCGGTAGGGTGACGAGGAATGGCAGTTGTCGAAAGACTCGGCGGATGCTGCCACGGCGCTCTGCTCAATCATGCATGTCAACTAATATAGTTGAACAGCGTGGAATGGGTAGAGGTGTGCGTCGTTAGAGAGAAAGCAAAAAGCGGAATCAAAACCGTAACAGAGGTTCTCTTGTCACTGTATTGAAATTTCATACCCTGTTCTCCACATCTTGTTTGTATCTGCCCTGCTTAACAGCAGGAGCCGAAAGAGATGTGCAGAGTAGACGTGTGGAAAACCGTGGGTAAAGTGTGCCCAAATGAACCTGCGCAGAGCGGGAAATACAGTGTCGCAGGCAATAACCTGCAGAAAGAGAGAACTAAACTAATGCGTGTGGTTATTCAAGAGAACTACGATAAGATGTGCAAGTGGGCAGCAGACTATATTGCTGCAAAGATCAAGGCTCACAAGGAGGATCGCCCCTTCGTCCTTGGCCTGCCGACGGGATCTTCCCCCATTGGAGTGTACCAGGAGCTGGCCAGAATGAATCAGGCTGGGGAGCTGTCTTTCTCAAATGTCGTGACCTTCAACATGGACGAATATCTCGGCTTGCCTCATGAACACGACCAGTCTTACTGGTACTTCATGCACGACAACTTCTTCGATCACCTGGTCGATATGAAGCCAGAGAACATCAATATTCTCAATGGCATGACCGATGATCCGGAGAAGGAGTGCGCGGATTATGAAGCGAAGATTGCCTCCTATGGCGGCATAGACCTGTTCATGGGTGGCATCGGCGTTGATGGCCACATCGCTTTCAATGAACCCTATACCAGTCTTTCCTCCAGAACCGGTGTGAGAAACCTGACCACGGACACTCGGATCGTGAACTCCCGCTTCTTCGGTAATGATCCGGAAAAAGTGCCGAGCCAGGCATTGAGCGTTGGCGTAGGAACGGTGTTTGATTCCAAGGAAGTTCTGATCCTGATCAACGGCCACAACAAAGCGTGTGCGCTGGCGGCGACCGTCGAAGGCGAAGTCAGCCAGAAATGGACTTGCAGTGCTCTGCAGCGGCACAACGGGGCTATCATTGCCTGCGATGAAGCTGCCTGCGGCGAGCTGACCGTGGACACTTATAAATATTTCCTGGATATTGAACGTAGTCAGCGGCTGTGATGGAGGGTGAGCAAATGTATACGATTACTGATCTCTATGATCTCGACCACACCCTCGCTGCGGATTACCTCCGTCAGTTTACATACCCTTGGGAAGCGCTCAAGGGAATCAAGGAGATGATCCTTGCTCTGGGTCCGACACTCGGAGATGATTATGAGGAAGTGCAGCCGACTGTCTGGGTCCACAAGACTGCGAAGGTCTTCCCGTCCGCTTACCTCGGCGCTCCCTGCATCATTGGGCCGAATACTGAAGTTCGGCATTGTGCATTCATTCGTGGCTCAGCTCTTGTTGGAGCAGACTGTGTTGTCGGCAACAGCGTCGAGCTGAAGAACGTGATCTTGTTCGATCACGTGCAGACCCCGCACTACAACTATGTAGGCGATAGCATCCTCGGTTACTACAGTCATATGGGAGCCGGTTCCATAACGTCTAATGTGAAGAGCGATAAGAAGCTGGTAGTCGTCCACAACGGGACGGAACAGATGGAGACCGGTATCAAGAAGTTTGGCGCGATGCTAGGCGATCATGTCGAAGTCGGCTGCAATGCAGTATGCAATCCGGGCACAGTTATCGGCCGCCACAGTAATGTTTACCCGACCTCCTGTGTGAGGGGTGTCGTTCCAGAGAATAGTATCTGGAAGGACAACGGAGAAGTAATTCACAAGGAGGAACGGTAATATGGGAAAGTATTTTGGTACAGACGGCTTCAGGGGAGAAGCGAATAAAGAACTGACGGCTGCGAAAGCTTTCAAGGTCGGACGCTACATTGGCTGGTATTATGGCCAGCAGCACGAGGATGGACGGGCTAGGATCATCATCGGCAAGGATACACGTCGGTCTTCCTATACACTGGAGTATGCGTTGGCATGCGGCATCACCTCATCCGGCTCAGATGCCTATCTGCTGCACGTTACAACTACGCCGAGCGTGAGCTATTGCTGCCGGACGGACGGCTTTGACTGTGGCATCATGATCTCCGCATCTCACAATCCATTCTATGACAACGGCATTAAAATCATGCGGGCTAATGGTCAGAAGATCGAGGCGGAGATCGAAGAGAAGATTGAAGCTTACATCGACTCCGATGAGGACCTGCCACTGGCTGAGCGGGAGGCCATGGGCAATGTCGTAGACTATGCGGCAGGCCGGAATCGCTATATCGGATACCTGATGACTGTCCCTACTCGGGCATTTAACGGTTATAAGGTCGGTCTGGACTGCGCCAACGGAGCGTCCTGGAATATTGCAAGAGCAGTTTACGAGGCGCTTGGTGCCAAGGTCTATGTCATAAACAACACTCCTGACGGTGTAAACATCAACGAGAACTGCGGATCCACTCACATCGAGAACCTGCAGAAGTATGTTCTTGACAACGGCCTGAACGTGGGCTTCGCCTATGACGGCGATGCGGATCGCTGCCTTGCTGTCGATGAGAAGGGCAGAGTCGTCAACGGGGACCAGATCATGTTCATGTGTGGCAAGTACATGAAGGAAGAGGGTCTCCTGGACGGCGATACCATCGTCACGACGATCATGTCCAACATGGGCCTCTACAAGGCCTGCGACGCCATCGGCATTCATACAGAGAAAACTAAGGTAGGCGACAAGTACGTTGCTGAGAACATGATGGCCAACGGCTACGTCCTCGGCGGCGAGCAGTCCGGCCACATCATCTTCGGCAAGTACGCCACCACCGGTGATGGAATTCTGACCTCGCTCATGGTCATGATGACCATGCTGGATAAGAAGATGCCGCTGTCCATGCTGGCGGATGAGATGAAGATGTACCCTCAGTGCTTGAAGAACGTCAGAGTAAAAAGCAAGCCTGATGCACAGAACGACCCGGATGTCCAGGCGGCGGTGAAAGCCGCAACGGATGCGCTGGGCGACAGCGGTCGGATTCTGGTCCGCGAAAGCGGCACTGAGCCTAAGATCCGCGTGATGGTCGAGGCAGAGTCTGACGAAGTCTGCGAGAAATACGTGGATTCCGTGATCGACGTCATCAAGGCAAAAGGGCATATAGCAGAATAAAACAAGATTGCCGGATAAGGCGTCTGGCTTGAAAATCGCCACCTATCCGGCTTTCTTTTCCAAGGCAACGAGTAGAATAACATGTGTAGAAAAGAACGCGTTCTATGAGCAAAAAGAAGATAACGAATCCGGACGGATCGATGGAGGAACTTATTGCTCGCGCTGTGGAAGCAGCCGAGGCCCCCTTCAACGATGACCGTGATCCAACCCTACCATCCCTCAGATCTGTGGCTGAGGAGCTGGGTACAACTGTGATCCGTGCCCGCAAACTGCTCATTACGGCGGGATATTTCGAGTCACCCACGGCTCAATCTGTCCAACGCTTCAAGGCGGAAGGGAAGACTATAGAGGAGATTGGGGTTGCGCTCCGGCTCAAACCTGCAGCCGTATATGGCTACCTTCCGTATGAACTCAGGCCATACAACCTGCCAGAGACGACCAGCAATGCGGATCGGCATAGGCGGTATAGAAGTACCAGGAAATTGAGAGCTGCTGTGGACACAGGTAGTGCTGAGAAGATATCGGCAGCATTGTGGCGCTGTGTGATCATCTTTGACAGCTATCCGTTTAGTACCTCAGGACGAGGGTCGCATTCTGGTGTAGCATTTACATATCAGGTTAGCCGTAAAGGAAGCGCAGGTGGGCGGCATTATGACGGAAAATCTATCCCCGGCTACGGTAATGAGATCTGGCTAACTGTGGATGGTGAGAAACGGGAGAAGAGCATCAGCAGATCCACGGTTGAGCTGGGATTCCAGAAATATCTGGAGCTACTGAAAACTGAGGGAGCCGTGAGTGGCCCGAAAAAACTCGGTGTGTTCGGCGAATCATATTTGCTGCCGTTGTTCCAGAGATTCTATAAGCCGTAAGGGTCTTTTTGCAGTAGGTGAGTAGAATAACATGGGTGAGTTTAACACATATTGAGTAGAATAACATGGGTGCGGATATATAAAAGCAGGGAGTAGGGTTTACGGCCTTACTCCCTTTATTTTTCGCCCTTTTTGAAAGTGAAAGTGAACACAGATTGTTTAAGAATGCGCTCTTTATAAAACCGGCCATTTCTGCTATACTGAACCCCGGCAATATCATATAGCGGATTAGGGACCCGCTGTAACGCCAGTTTATGGGAAAGCAGGTGATCACCAGAGTGTATCAAGTTATCAAGCGCGATGACAGAATTGTGAGTTTTGATATTTCAAAGATCGCTATTGCTATCGAAAAAGCCTTCGAGGCTGTACATGACATCGATGATGAGATCGATGCTATATCCCGGAGTGTCCTCGATGAGATGGAAAAAGAAATCCGGATCAACAACTTGGAAGAAAGGCGGAAAGCTGCAAAGCGTGAATGCAAGAGCTTAGTTCAGAGCTTGAACAGCATCTTGCGTTTCGCATGGCTAAAGCGCAATGTTGGCGCTGGGCGCAGCAACACTTCCGCTGTTTCAGATAAAATGCTTCTCACCATTCCCACTCCTCCCACTGCTGAGGCTGCTATTCGCAGTCTGTGGCAGAGGGGGATGCTGAATGGAAGAGTGGCGTGACCCCCTGCTTGGAGACAACGAATTAAGGGAGATAGGAACATTAATCTTCCAAAAGCGAACAGCCAGAGGTTGGACACAGGAAGACCTGGCAGGCTTTATCGGATCGGATTACCGTGTTGTTTCGCGGCATGAAAATGGACATAGCATGAATCTGGAATCGCTGATGCGATACGCGAATGTCTTTAATTGTCCGGTAGCAGCTTTGCTCCCGGCAAAGTTTAGACAGGGCCTGTCCACAAAGTTGCTGGAGATGCTTGTTGAGGTGGCTGGCCTTCCGGAAGAGAAACAAAATAAAATTGCCGCCATGATCAAAACGGCGATTGAACTGGCGGCATAAAATATGAGGTCGGGGAATTCTCTCCGGCCTTATTTTTTGCCCATTTTGAAATTTGACTATCTTTGACCTATGTGGCACATACATATTCTCAGCTGGCTACCTCAAATACCATTTCTGTTTGTGCAGCTCTTATGATCTCTTCAGGCTTACCGTTTGGATTCACCCATTCCCGTATATATTCCTTCGGCAGCATTACCGGCATACGATCATGGATAAACCGTATCTCATCAGAGGGTTCCCGCGTGAGAATCGTAAAGACCGGCACCTGGATTCCAGCGATTTCCTCCAGCCGGTATAATCCGGCAAGATAGATGACATTGCTGCCCTTGGGTTGAATCATGTATTTGTCGCCGGTCTTGCTTTTTCCGGTTGAGGCATTTATCAGATGTTCCCACTCGTAGTACCAGGAAGCGGGGACGATGCAGCGACGCTTCTCCCAGCTTTCTTTGAACGTCGGCTTTTCGGTTGCGGATTCCACTCTGGCGTTGAAGAGGGAAGTCTGCCGCCGGGGAATGGTGAATCCCCACACCATTGGAAAGACGGTCGGCTCCTGAGACTTTGAACTGGGTGCGATGACAGGCACGAGATCCGTCGGTCGTACTTCGCCTGCCGTGACCAGTGGTCGTGCAAGCTTGGAGACGAGTCGGTCTTTCAGAGAAGAGCGGTTAGCAGCTTCAATGTATGGCCTGAGTTCCGGAGACGTTTCCATGTAATATCTGCAGCACATAGCTCTTCCTTTCAGGGAGCTTCCAGTTCCCAATCTGTATCAAAAATTTCCTGACAGCTTGTGATCTCCAGAATATCATCAAATGCGATAAGTACCTTCCCGGTTTCCGTTTGAAGCGCGAGAGTGAGCTCGACGTCCGTATCGACACGCAGCACCATCCCTTGGAGTTCTTTATACTGCCCCTTGGTTCCGAACGAAAAGCTGTCACGATCGGTGCAAGGTACGAAGTACTTCACACTTATCATAACTCGATTGGATCTTGCCATCCGACCATTCCAGGTCAGGTTGTGGAGGACATCCAGCTTTCGACCGAGATCCCTTTTCTCGTCATCATCCAATTCGATCTTCTGGACATACTGTATTTCCTTGGAGGCGACTGCCTCACTGAATCCTTTCAGTGCATCAAAGGGAGAGAAGATCTTCGCCCATTTGGCTGCGGGCATCGGCGGGTGCTTGATCAGAAAAGAATCCCAGCGCTCATGTTCCGGTCTGCCTTTCAGGAATACATCTTTATATTTGAAGTTCAGTGGCATCTGCATATAGCCGACCATGCCTGCAGTCATCATTCTTCACACCTCCGGGCTGTGTTACTTTGAGCGTTTCACAGCCGGAGACGAAGATCACAGGTCAGGCTCGGTGGCCGCCTATCTGAACGTTCCGTTCCAGTTGTGTTGCGCCTTCGAGCATATTCTTGCCCATGAACAGGGCGTTTGCCCCGTATTTTGAGCGCACTTCTCTAAGGGCTCCCTGCAGACGCTTTTCGCGTTCAAGGGCCTCATAGTCTACAAAGAAATTCAGTTGGTAGAATCCGCTGTCCTCGTGAACGCCGTCTGCGCAAATACCAAGGCGGCGGTAGAGGAGTCGGTGATCCGTTTTTTGATCGAAGGCTGCCAGAAGCAGCGGTGCGATAGTTGAAACGGAATTCGTATCCATTGGCATCTTTACTGTTCCATTGTTATGTTTCGGATGGAGACGGCCGTAGAAGTCAAGGACGATCGGGCCGTCGTAGTTGGGGCAGGCTTCCAGCGACTTGTAATCGTAGGAGACCCACCAGGTGAACTTTGGGGCGATCAGCGTCTTGCTGAACATATCGGCGCACAAGTTGTCGATCATTTCAGACAGGACAATCCGGGCTTCTTGGTATTTGTATGGTCGGGGCAGCACCTGGCCATTGGAGAGGGAATGCCCCTCTGTTTTGTAATTCTTGATATCGGCGATGGTGACCGGATCGTATCCCCAGGCATGTGCGAGGAGAATCTCACCGTCGATACCGAACTGCTTATAAAACCATTCCTCGTCCCATTGGGAGCGCTGCGCGATATCTCCCATAGTGAACATGTAGGCTTTTTCCAGCCTGCGGGCCTTACCGGGACCGAGCATCCAGAATGCGGTCAAAGGTTTATGGTCCCAGAGCAGAAACTTGTAGCTGTCCTCATTCAGTTCCGCGATCCGGACGCCATCTTTGTCGGCGGGCATCTTCTTCGCCTGGATGTCCATGGCGACCTTTGCCAGATAAAGATTGGTACCGATGCCGACAGTCGCCGTGATGCCAGTCGTCGCCAGAACATCGCGGATGATCGTCATAGCCATGACGTGGGCGGGATGCTTGCCGGTCGCTTTTGCTTCCGCTTCATAGAAACGCAGGTAAGGTGTGGCGTCGATGAACGACTCGTCGATGGAATACACATGGACGTCAGACGGCGCGGCGTACCGGAGAATGATGGAGTAGATAAGGGCGGAGACCCGCTCGTATTCTGCCATTCTGGGAACGGCGATCTCATATTTCACCTTGGTGTGATGCTCCCGCTCATATTTCTGTATGGCCTGTTTAGCTTCAAAGAGTCTGGGACGGGAGGGGACACCGATGGCCTTCAGGGCAGGAGAGACGGCGAGGCAGATGGTCTGATCCGATCGTGATTCATCCGCGACAAGAAGCCGGGCCTGCAGGGGATCATACCCTCTTGCGACGCATTCCACAGAGGCGTAGAACGATTTCATGTCGATTGCGATATAGACCCGACCGGAATCCGGCGGAGAAAAATCTGACATGAGCGCCTCCTTCCAATGTGACTCTCCTCAGCCCCACCTGCTGAAGACCTTGTCAAAGGTTGGGAGTTCAACGGTGGCGACACTGTAGTTCCGCACATCCAATGCTTCAAATTTATAGTCGATTATGTACTCCGGCACACCGAATTCCTGAGCAATGGCATATTTCGTCAGGCAGATCCCGGAATTGCTGATGTCCTGTGCCTGTTCCTGAAGTTCGGTATACATCCCGACAAGCTTCCGCTGGTAAGCACGCATCCGGCGAATACGACTTTCCGGAGATCCAATGGAAAGCACGATGTCGAAGTGCCGCTGGTAATCACGGACCGCCTGGTCAAAGGACTCGACGCTGTTCCTGTAGGCGGCAACGTCAGCGCTGTCATAGCCGAGCATATCAAGAATCGTCTGTGTATCGATAATAAAATCGGCAGCGCCGATATTGGCGTCACGCTCCGTGCTGGCGACCATCTTGTAATCGGCAAAAGAGCCTGCGTTGTCGACATGGGATGGAGCGGCACCGTTCAGGAATCCGGGGATATCCAGATGCCTGCAGAGAATATGGAAACCCTCGTGCATGACTCCAAAGTCGTACTTTTTTCCGGTGATGTTCTGGTTAACGCCATAATAGGTGGTGCCTTTTCTGCGGGACACGAAACCGTCCACGCTGCCCCCAGGGTCCATGAATACACAGCCCATCGCTTCCAGAACATCATCCGGCTCTCGTGTGCCTGCCTTTTTGGCGATGCGGTCCATCTTGTTAAGGTATTCAACTTTCAAGCGAATCACCTCCCGTGAAGAAAAAATCCATTAGCGCTATTCCTCCACTCAAAGAATATCAAAAATGGTGTCCGAAAATTTGGACGTTGGTGAAGAAGCTTTATTCGTCTTCCTCTTCACGGCTGGTGGCCCTGTTCTTCATTTCAGCATCTGCATCATGAATCACAGCATCCGCTTGGGCACGCTGCTCTTCGGTACGACCCTGCCATTCAGGTGTACGGAACTTGTTAGGGGTGAACTTCTGCTTTGCCCGGATCTCTGCGTCTACAAGGACCTTCCGCATTACGGAGATGAAATCCAGCTGATCTTCAGCGGAGAGGGTGCCGCCAGCCAGAAGAGCGTTTGTTCCGTCCAGATAGGTCTGCGCCGAGTTCGCAGACGAGGAGCCAAAGATGCGGCCCATGTCATCCACTGCCTTCGCCTTTGCCATTTCCACTTCAGGATTCTCCACGCCCAGAAGTTCATCAGTTGTGATTCCGAAGACCTCTGCCATCTTTGCGCAGGTATCGCCGTAGGGGATGCGTTCTCCGTTCTCATAATTAATGATGGAACGACCCGCAACTCCGATCTTCTCCCCGAGCTGGGCACGGGTCAGGCCTGCCTCCGTGCGAAGCTTGGTGAGTCGCTCGGCAAATTCCTTGTAGGGAGCGTCTTCTCTGATTGTTGCTGCCATAGTGTCCTCCTTGTCTTTGTCCGCTGGCGTTGGGGTACGCCTATGCGGCCTGCCTTCACGGACGTTCCTTCCTGTGAGTGGAACAGGGGATTATCCGATCCTGTACAGTTTCCTTTGCACGTTTGTTCGGACTTCTTCCGGGAAAGGGAAATCACCCGGAGGAACGTCCGTGCCCTAAGGTAGCGATTGGGTTTGACACGCCTGTGCAAATTGTTTACAAATTACAGGGAACAAAAATGTAATTACGACTTGACAAGCGGAACGAATGTGCTTATAATCAAGAACGTCATACACGATCGTGCCCCTGACATGACAAAGTATAGCACGAGGGAACGAACGTGTCAACACCTTTTTGGGAACGAACGTGAAAATTATTTATGGACAAGGGCTCCTCTAAACGCAGGTATCCATGGAAACCGCTATGCAGTATAGGAAGCGCTGCATAAGCAACAACTTAACTGTTGACAAGCAACAGCAATCATGATATGATGCATACGCAACGGTTTAACTGTTGCGTATGAGGAGGGAATAAGATGGCTGAAGAAAACAATACTCCGGATATGACAGCTAATCCATTTATCGATCAAGGGTATGTAGGCGAGTTTGGCGGTATGGATCGTATGATGAATATGGTTCATCTTGTCAGTCTCATGAAGCGGACGGAGACGGTCGACACACAGGAGACGATAGCGTTGGTTAAAGCTGCTATTGGAGACCGATCTATTAGAAAGTTTGCAGAGGAGATTGGCATCAACCCTTCATCCATTTCACGGATTCTCAACGGCACCATTACGGAGCTTCGATCTTCGACAATCGCCTTCATAGTGGAATGTGCAGATCCAAAGAGCGGGGTAACACTGGACAAACTTCTGAAAGCCCAGGGGTTTACGAAGCCAGAGGACCGTAGACCCGTAGGGAAACGCGATAAGTGGGAGAGCAAGGGCTCGATCAGTGATGAATTGCTTCTCCGTGGATACTCGGTCCAGCATATTATGGAGGTGCCAGATTGGAGCGTGATCGCTGATCTGCCCACATACACTATTCAGACAAATGCCTTTCCCGATGGCATAGGAAAGTGGCTTTTCTATGACAAGCTCTGTAAAAGAATCAAGAAGATATCCATTGCCATGATACAGAGTTGGATCGACGGGATTATGGCGGCGTATTACAGGGGTCTTGAAGCAAGACGGGTATCAATCGTGGTTGACAGCGAAGACCTCTTTAATGGAATGAAAAAGATGCTGGTACGTTACAAGATCAGGGATGAGCTCTCCGTCATTCTGGTTTCGCTGGAAGAAGGCAAAGTGTATGATGAGTTCGTTGTTCCCTTGGAAGATGGAACTGTGCCTGTTTCAATACTGGCTTCAGCGGAGAGAGACTGATTCCGTAATTGCAAGCTCATAAAATATTTACCAACTACTTGCAAGATGATCTTGACAGGAGAATTGCAAGATGATAGAATACTTGCAAGAAACTGAAATTCTCGGGAAGGAGCACTGAACATGGAGCCGAACACACCAAAGGGCATCGTGACATGGAAGCCCGATATGGAATACATAGCTGTCCGCATCCCGGACAAAATGAAAATCGCTTCCCTTGTCAATGAAGCGAAAGGTGACAGAACGATGGCGCAGCTTGCGGAAGCCTGCAACGTGAGCGCATCCATGCTGTCCAGGGTGGTAAACGGAAGGATTACGAAGCCGATGTCTGTGGAGGTCATCCGCAGTATCGCGGAAAATGCAGAGACCAGGTCCCCCTCTTTCTTTGAGCAGCTGGCAAGGGCCAACGGCCTGATGCCGAAAGTGCAGTATGAAGAACGCGAAGCGAAGGGAGCAAACAACAACCGGTCCCGGATGGAGGAACGGAGGGAGCAGGAGACCAAAGCCCAGAACATCATCATGGCGGAGCTGCTGAATCGGGGCATCCCGGTCAAGCTGATGAACTGGCGGGATGCGGAACTTCACTCCACCTGCGGGCAATCCCTTCCCTTCGATTTCGCCATTGAGACGGATTTGGGTGACGGGCCGCTGGTATGGAGCTTCATGATTATTCCCTACACACTGGGAGACGTTCTTGGGGAGGGAAACGCACCAGTTGGTTATTACCTCCGCCGCTCCATGCAGAACATGTCCGGCTGGTTCCTGACGGACGCATGGGAGCCGGAACTGTTCGAAGGCAGGCTGCATACCTTCCTGTTCCTGGACGGGTCAGTGTACATGAGCTTTGAGGATACAGTGATCATCGGCGCGAAGGTCAATACGGATCTGTCCTTCGTGACGCTGGACATGGAAGAAGAAAAAGTCAGTTTTGAGATTTATCTGACACGTCGGGACAGCAGGAAGCACGAGCTGGTATTCACCCGTCCGGTAGCGCGGGAAGAGGATGAACCGGAGGATATCTGGGAAATGACCGGCGATACAGATGATTACTTTGCACCCGGAGCGAAAGGGGAATGATAGATGGTCGAAACATATGACATTATAACCGACGAAGGCGGCAGACTGGTGACCTGCGTGAAGGAAGGCGGCAACGTCACGATCAGGGGCAAGGAGGGGAACCTCAGCCTGCAGAACTTCATGGCGCAGGCGACGAACCCCTCGCTCGCACGCCAGATGAAAGGCCGGAGACCGAAGAACCGGCAGAAGAAGCAGAATGAAATGTCAGTATAAGCGACATTGAACACAAGGCAGCAATCCTAGGGAACCATGCGGCATGACCACACCGACATACGGAGCAACTCCACCGGAGTCGGGTGTGCCTGGAGAAGAGACCTTAATCATGCCGGGTACCATGAGGTAACCAGTAACCTGCCGGAATAACGATTGGATTGTTCATGAGCATACCGTGAGGCTTGGAAACCTCCACGAGGAAAGCCGGAGCAGTCAACATACGTGGAACAGAATACCAAACTGTGATCACCACAGGAGCGGCATGTCCACGGATGTTGGTTGCTCCGGCCTTTTTGCGTTCAGAAAAAACGCCATCAGGGCTTATGGCAAATTCAGCGCCGGAAGGAGGTGAAAAAGTGAATGCTGAAGGAGAAACAGGATGATCTACGCGGACTTGGGCAGAAGATGTTCGAGATGCGGAAGGCGAAGCGCATGACGCAGATGCAGCTTGGAGATGTTATGGATGTGGATTACCGGGTAATCTCCCGCTATGAAACCGGACAAGCAGAACCCGGCGCTCTATACTATGATCGGTTATTGGAAGTCTGTGACCAAAGGCCGCAGGGCGATTATGCCGTTCTCCTTCAGTTATTTGCAACACTTACACCAGAAAATAGGGCCCAACTGATCAGCTTGGCGGAGATGATGAACCGAGCTCAAAAATAAAAAGCAACAGCACGCAACAAAAGCATTGACAAGGCAACAGAAAGGTGTTATATTACGTATGCGCAACAGAGCGCAACACACGCAACGAATTATTCGGAAGGAGCTAAACCGATGGATAACATAATGAACAAGAAGATGTCGGAGATCACAGAAGAGGATACAAAACTGGGACGGTACTTCCTGAAGCTTCAGTCTGCATACCGCACTGGACAAGGTGACCCTGAAGCGCTCATTGATTTGGTGGCTGCCGCAATGGGGAAACGATCACAGAGGCAGTTCGCTTCCGATTTGGGCGTCAATGTATCCAGTGTTTCAAGGATTCTCAGCGGCAAAGTATCTGAAGTGAGCGATATCCTTTTGGCAAAGATCGCGGCAAACGCCGATCCAGCAAGTGGTGTCACAATTGAGAAGCTGATGGCGGCTCAGGGAATGGTGGAAGCGGAGAGCAAAGCGCAGCTTGTCAAGAAATATGAAGAAAGCTGCAGACGGATATTCTCAGACGAACTGCTTAAGCGAGGCTATACAGTTTCTTATCCAAAGGAACAGTCGCGTGAAAACAGATATCTCTGGGACTTTGAGATCCAGACAAACGCGCTGTCTAAGGGGAACGGCCGTTGGCTTGTGGAGGCGAAGATGATGTCGAATTACGCACCGCTTCCAGCGGGATCAGGAAGAACCGGAATCTGGCTCGATAGCGCAATGGCAGCATATTATCGTGGAGAGAATGTTGGCAGGATATCACTAATCGTCGACTATAGGGCTGCGTTTGAGAGCATAAAAGAATCACTGAGGAAGCATCCCATCAGGGATGAGATATCCATCATCCTGATATCTGTGGGAGCGGGCAGAATCTTAGATGAGTATGTTGCCCCCATGATTGATGGAAGCATACCGGAATTCAGATTTACAGAAGATAACTGAGGGGGTGCGCCGTTGGAGAAGACAATAACGAGATCAGAAATTGGACAAATGAGGCTGAAGGGAAAACCGAAATGCCCCGCCTGTGGGAATGCGCTTTCCTTCGTGTATGAGGGGTCAACAGGGTTTTCGGCGGTAAAATGCAAGCGCTGTAGGCGGGAAAGCCTGATAAACACAGAGACCCTGGAGGTCATACTGATAGAGAAAGCAAGCTGAATAATGGAATCGCTACCGAGCGAAGAGGACCACCGTGCCGCATCATAGAAGGTGCAGGCGAAACAGATAGAATGTGTCACTCACAAGGCCGGAGCAGACAGTCACAAAGAGCGTAATAGCTCCTTATGACTGTTTGAACGAAATCACTTCGTGATAGTTCAGTATTGACCGTTATTGTTCTCCAAAGCTGATTTTCATTAATTCGATACTTGAAATTTACCTGATTCCAATGTAAACTAACTTTCAAGGAATAAAAAAA
>Ga0256405_10002409_pt1 | contig 43201 bp, 30 predicted proteins | sample RumenRJG_02DNA_FD_189096 | JGI IMG/M metagenome (GOLD analysis project Ga0256405, IMG submission 189096) | Bovine rumen microbial communities from Lethbridge, Alberta, Canada - RJG_02 | ecosystem: Host-associated > Mammals > Digestive system > Stomach > Rumen | place: Canada: Alberta... | reverse complement strand
GGATCGAAACGGGATCGGAGACCCCGCAGAAGACGGGGTGGAGGCAGATCGCCGGGGAATTCCTCCTGCTGGCGCTGGGGATCGTCATGATCACCGTGGGTTCCAAAGGGATGGTGGATCCGGTGATATGGGGCGCGCAGAAACTCGGGATCAGCATGCTGGTGATCTCCTCCACGATCGTGGCATTCGGGACCAGCGTGCCGGAACTGGCGGTCACCATCGCCGGGATCGTCAAGAAGAAACACGACATTGCACTCGGCAATATCATCGGCAGCAACATTTTCAACATCCTGCTCATTTTCGGCGTCACATCCTGCATTTATCCGCTGCCGCTGGATACCCGCGGGATCGGATTGTTCAACCTCGCGGCCATGGGATTCACCGCTGCGGCGCTGGTCCTGTTCATGGCAACGGGTAAAAACGCATTGAAACGCCGGCACGGACTGGTCCTGCTGCTGCTTTACGCCGTTTTCATGCTCTGTAATTGCCTGGCCGCAAAATGATCATCCTTCCGGACGGGATGCGGAAATTTTTCCCGGAAATGACCGGTCCTGCTTTGGTAGACTGTAATGGCATAGCCGGAAAACAAGCAGCCGAAAATAATTTTCAAAAAAAGCCGATAATCTGATAAAAAAAACTTGCAGAAACGCATTTGAAAGTGTATCTTTCCCATTTAAAAGATAATTGCATTAACCAGGAGTATAAAATGGCTGTTTTCAATGCTTTTCACGCGCTGATGCCCCGTCCGGAAAAAGTGGCGGAAGTGGCGGCGGTCCCATACGATGTAGTCAACAGTGAAGAAGCGGCTGCGCTGGCGCAGGGCAATCCGCTCAGTTTCCTTCGGGTGTCCCGTCCGGAGATCGAACTGCCGGCGGGGACCGATCTTTATTCCGATCCGGTCTATGCCAAGGCGCGGGAGAATTTCCAAAGGCTGATCGCCGCCGCGCCGCTGGAAAACGATCCGGAAGCCAATCTGTATGTGTATTCGCTCCGCATGGGCGGCCGCACGCAGACTGGAGTCGCCGGTGTAGCCTCGGCGGCCGATTACGATGCGGACATCATCAAGAAACACGAGAAGACCCGCCGGGACAAGGAAGACGACCGTGCGCGGCATGTGATGGAACTGCGCAACCATACCGGTCCGGTGTTCCTGACCTACCGTTCCGTGCCGGAGATCAGCGCGCTCATCAATGAGATCAAGCAGGAGAAACCGTATTTCTCCTTTGTCGCCGCCGACGGGATCGAGCATAAACTGTGGAAAGCCGGAGCGGAACGCAGCCGGAAACTTTCCGCACTGTATGCGGAGAAGGTCCCCTGTTTCTACATCGCGGACGGACATCACCGGGCGGCGTCCGCTTCCCGTGCGGCTGCCTCGTGCCGTGCCGCCAACCCGAACCATACCGGGAAGGAAGACTACAATTTCTTCCTCGCGGTGGCGTTCCCGGCGGACGAACTCAAGATCCTGGCCTACAACCGCGCGGTGCATGACCTCAACGGCATGACGCCCGCCCAGTTCACGGAACGCCTGAAAGAGAAATTCAATATCGAGCCCGTATCCTCGCCGGAACCGGCGAAAGGCGGCACGTTCTGCATGTATCTGGAAGGGAAATGGAGCCTGCTGACTCCGAAATTCGATATCGCCAACCTCGGCGTGATCGAACGTCTGGACGTGAGCATCCTGCAGGACAATGTGCTGGGGCCGCTGCTGGGGATCGACGATCCGCGGACCAGCAAACGGATCGACTTCATCGGCGGGATCCGCGGCACGAAGGAACTGGAAAAACTGGTGAAAGAAGGGAAAGCCGTGGTGGCGTTCTCGATGTATCCGACCACGGTCCCGCAGCTGATGGACATTGCCGACGCGGGGAAGATCATGCCGCCGAAATCCACCTGGTTCGAACCGAAACTGCGCGACGGTCTGGTGACCCACAGTTTCTGACGGAGGAACGGAAAATGGCGAAAACTCTGGCAGTCATCCCGGCGCGTTATGCAAGCACGCGTTTCCCCGGCAAGGTGCTGGCGCAGCTCGGCGGAAAGCCGATCATTCAGCATGTCTGGGAGCGTGCCGTGCAGTCCAAGGCCGACGAAGTTCTGATCGCCGTGGACGAACAGAAGGTGTTCGACGCAGTGTGCGCATTCGGCGGCAAAGCGGTCATGACCTCGAAAAATCATCCGACCGGGTCCGACCGGATCTGGGAAGTGGCGAAAAAATCGGATGCCGAGGCGATCATCAACATTCAGGGAGACGAACCGTTTGTCAAGCCGGAAGTGATCGATTCGCTGATCGACGCCATCACCGCGCCTTCCGCGCCGGATATGGCGACCGTGGTGGTTCCGTGTCCGCGGGCCGAATTCGAAAACAATCCGAACATGGTGAAAGTGGTGCTGAGTGCGGATTCCCATGCCCTGTATTTCAGCCGTTCGATGATCCCGTTCCTGCGGGTCGGCGGCAAGGAAACGGAAACCTACCGCCACTGGGGAATTTATGCTTATCGCCGTACCGCGCTGGAACGGTTTGTTTCCCTGCCGGAAGGCAAACTGGAACAATGTGAAAAACTCGAACAGCTCCGGGCACTGGAAAACGGTATGCGGATCAAGGTGATCGTGACACCGTATTCGAGCATCGGGATCGATACGCCAGAGGAACTGGTGAAAGCCGAGGCTTTCCTGGCTTCGCTGCAGAAAGGAAAATGAATATGAATATCGTGAAGATCGGAAAATACAAAGTCGGGGCAGGGGAACCGCTGCTGCTGATCGGCGGTCCGTGCGTGGCGGAAAGCGAAGAGATCTGTCTGGAGATCGCGGCGTTCCTGAAGAAAGCCTGCGCCAGACGCGGGATCCAGTATGTGTTCAAGGCGTCGTTCGACAAGGCCAACCGTTCGTCGGGCCGTTCCTTCCGGGGCAACGGCATGGCGAAAGGGCTGGAGATCCTGCGGACCGTGCGCTCGAAAATGGAACTGCCGGTTTTGACCGACGTTCATGAGTCGGAACAGGTCCCGGAAGTGGCGAAATCGGTGGACGTGCTGCAGATCCCCGCATTCCTGAGCCGTCAGACCGATCTGCTGGTCGCAGCGGCGAAAAGCGGTCTGCCGGTGAACGTCAAGAAGGGCCAGTTCATGGCTCCGGAAGATATGAAGGGCGTGGTCGGGAAACTGGAGGACGCCGGCTGCCGTAACATCATGCTGACCGAACGCGGCGCTTCGTTCGGCTATCACAATCTGGTGGTGGACATGCGCGGATTGCAGACCATGCGTTCGTTCGGTTATCCGGTGGTGTATGACGCGACGCATTCGGTGCAGCTGCCGGGCGGGCTTGGCAACGCTTCGGGCGGACAGCGTGAGTTCATTCCGGTACTGAGCCGCGCGGCTGCGGCTGCCGGGATCGATGCGATTTTTATGGAAGTCCATCCGAATCCGGCCAAAGCGTTGTCCGACGGTCCGAATTCGCTGGATTTTGCCGGTGCGGAAAAAGTGCTTGACGAGGTGAAGACGATCCATGAGCTGGTCGGAAAAATGCAGTAAGATCACCACGATTGTCCTGGACGTGGACGGCGTTCTGACCGACGGCCGGATCGGCTACCGGGACAATGGGGACGAGATCAAATTTTTCGATGTCCGGGACGGGCACGGGATCGTGCTGGCACGCCGGGCGGGATTGAAGGTCGGAGTTCTTTCCGGCCGGAAATCCAAGGCCAATGCGGTCCGGTTCGCCGAACTGAAGATGGATTTCTTTTACGAGGGGATCCTGAACAAGGATGACGGATTCACGCAGATGCTGGAAAAGGAAGGGTTGAAGCCGGAAGAGTGCATGTACATCGGAGACGACCTGGTGGATGCCCGGCCGATGGCCCGCTGCGGCCTGGCGGTCGCGGTCGGAGACGCCGTCCCCGAACTGGATGCGGTGGCGGACCTGCGGGTGAAAGCCTGCGGCGGACGCGGCGCGGTGCGGGAAGCGATCGAATTGTTATTGAAGGAACAGGGGAAATGGTCAAGTTTGCTCGAAAGATATTTTGGACTGTCCTGCTGACCGGGATCCTGGGCGGTCCGGCCTTTGCGGCGGACGACATGTCTGGTTCTGCGGCTTCGCTGAAAAATTTCGCATTGCCGGAATACAGCAAGGACAGTGCGCGTTTGCAGTTCATCCTTTATGGGGAAAGTGCCCGCAACCTGGGCGCGCTGGTTCATTTGACCAATCCCAAGATCGATATTGTCAAAAACGATATAACCAACATCCAGAACATTGTCTCCCTGGCTTCGGTCCTGCCGTATCCGCTGAACTGGACCGGAGGGCAGGTCCGGGATTTCTGGAAGGGAAAAGAACATTCCGAGGCATTGATCTTTGCCGATGATGCGGAATACGACAAGAATCTGAAATTGCTGCGGGGCGATTCTCCGGTGCATTTCCGGTCGCGGGAGATTTCGGTGGACGGAGTCGGATTTGATGCCGACCAGGAACGCAAATTCATCCATGTCCGCAGCAAAGTGAAAGTGATCATTTATCCGGAAGCCCGGAGAAAATCCGGGGTCCGCACCAGTTCAAAAGAAGTGTCCAAAGAGGAGAAAAAATAATGAAAAGATTTGTGTCCCATCCCTGTTATGCCGTTCTGGCTTCGATTTCCCTTCTGCTGTTCTGTGCGGATGTTTATGGTCAGCTTCAGCTTTTTTCCGTTTCTGCCAAAGAGAACGGAAAAAAGGATCGGAGCGAGGAACCGACGATCATCAATTCGGATGCCATGGATATCGATCTTGCCCGGGATATGGTGACATTGCTGGGCAATGTGGATGTCCAGGACCCCGAAATGAACATCAAATGCCGGAAAATGATCATTTACCTGGCCAAAAGCGAGAAAAAAGACAAGCCTGCGACAGGTGATGAGGTCCGGGATGAACAATCCGGCAAGGAAGTGGTCAAGATCGAATGTATCGGCGATGTGGTGATCACTCGGAAGCAGGTGGATTCGCCGAGCGGCCAGAAGGAGAACCAGCAGGCATTTGCCGGAAAGGCAGTGTATATGATCAAGGAAGAAACCATTACCCTGACCGAAGAACCTGTTCTGGTGAATGGTTCCAACCGCCTGATGGGCGAAAAGATCATCATGTATACCAAGACGGAACGGATCCTGGTATTCAAGGGGATAGCCAGAACCAAGGGACAGAAATTGCGTAATGAACAAGAAGAAAAGTGATATCGGAGATCGGACCAAATGACTGAAGGAGAAGTATTGCTGGATGCACGCGGCCTGATGAAGGCCTATCGCGGCCGCCGCGTGGTGAATAATGTGAACATCAATGTCAGCCGCGGGGAAGTCGTGGGGATCCTGGGACCCAACGGAGCGGGGAAAACGACCAGTTTCTACATGATCACCGGGCTGATCCGGCCGGATGCCGGGGTCATCAATTTCAAAGGGATCGATGTGTCGCAGCAGCCGATGTACGTGCGTGCCCGCATGGGGATGGGATATCTGGCTCAGGACGCCTCGATTTTCCGTAAACTCACTGTGGAGGAGAATATTTACGCCATCCTTGAAACTTTGGCGATCTCCCGCGCGGAACGCAAGGAACGGCTGGCCAGTCTGCTGGAAGAATTGAACCTGACTTATCTGGCAAAACAGAAAGCCATGACCCTGAGCGGCGGGGAACGCCGCCGGCTGGAGATCACCCGCGCATTGGTGACCAATCCGTCTTTCATCCTGCTGGATGAACCGTTCAGCGGGGTCGACCCGAAAGCCGTTTATGAAGTGCAGCAGATCATTGAGAACCTGAAAAAACGCAACATGGGAATCCTGATCACCGACCACAATGTGCGTGAGACTCTTTCCTGTGTGGACCGCGCTTATCTGATGAGCGAAGGCACCATCTGCTGCGAAGGAGACAGCGATTTCCTGGTCAACGACCCGAAAGCCCGGGAAGTCTATCTGGGTCCGCGCTTCACCATGTGATTTTCCCGGACGGCGTCATAAAAGATTTTTCCCTGTCTGCCTTTTCCGGCTGATGACCGGTCAATCGTCCATTGCTGTACCGTCCTCAATCAACTGCGGCGTCTGAATCCAATCCGGGAAAAGAAACGGTGACGATCCGTCCGGATCAGCCTCCGATCAGTTTCGTGCCGATCTTCAGCAGCGAGCCCAGCTGGAACACGATGAAGGTCGTCAGATAGGCCAGCACCAGCAGGGAAAAGGCCTCCACCACGGCCATCCGGGTCGAATTGAGTTCCCGGCGGATGATCGCCAGTGTGGCCAGACACGGGATCGAGAGCAGGCAGAACAGCATGATGCAGAATGCCTGCAGCGGAGTGTAATTCTTCCTCAGATGTTCCCGCAGCGGAACGGATTTTTCATCCGCTTCCCCTTCGGCATACAGCGTGCCAAGCTGGGAAACAAACACTTCCTTGGCGGCCAGCGCTCCGATCGTGGCGGTCGAAAGTTTCCAGTCGAACCCGATATGCCGGAAGACCGGTTCCATCAGGTGTCCGATCCGTCCGGAGATCGTGTATTCCATCTTTTCCGCATTGCGCTCGTTCGTAAGTTTCGTCAGCTGTTCATTGCCGCTGACCGCCTTTTCGATGAGTGCTTTCGGGGCAGGGGCGAGTTTGTCCGTTTCGATCTTCTCCAGTTCTTCCGCGGGGATCTTGTGTTCCTTCCGGATCGAATCGAGGGTCTCCTGGTTGAAGACTTTGGAGCTTTCCAGCATTTTGATCTGCTTTTCGTTCAGTTCCAGCGATTTTTCCGTCCGGCTGATCTCCGCCTGATAATCTTTCGAGAAACTTTTCTTTTCCGGCAGCGTGTTGCAGACATAAAGGATAATGGTCGCACCCAGAATGATGGTTCCCGCTTTCTGCAGATACATTTTCCCGCGGTCCCACATGTGGAGCATGATGCTGCGGAAGGTCGGCATCCGGTAGGGCGGCAGTTCCATCAGATAGACTTCTCCGTCACCTTTGAAGAGGGTCGATTTCATCAGCCGCGCTCCGGCCAGGGCGATCAGAATGCCGATCACATAGATGATGAACATGGTCGTTGCCTGATATTTCAGCGGGAAGAAGGCGGGAATGATCAGTGCGTAGATCGGCAGACGTGCGCCGCAGCTCATCAGCGGCAGCACCATGATGGTGACTTTCCGGTCTCGTTCCGATTCGATGGTGCGCGTGGCCATGATGGCCGGGACCGTGCAGCCGAATCCCAGCACCAGCGGCACGAAGGAACGGCCCTGCAGTCCGAACTTGCGCATGATCCCGTCCATGACGAACGCCGCGCGCGCCATATACCCGGAATCTTCCAGGATGGCGATGGCGAAGAACAGGAACAGGATGTTCGGCAGGAAGACGATCACCCCGCCGACACCTTTGATCACTCCGTCGCAGAGCATCGAACGGAGATAGGGCAGAGTTTCGGGATTCCAGATCGAACCCACCAGCGAGGCCAGCCATTCAAAAAACTGCTCGATCCATTCCATCAGCGGTTCCGCACACGAGAACGTGAACCAGAACGTCAGATAAATAATCAGGAAAAACAGCGGAAGCCCCAGAAATTTGTTGGTCATGACCGCATCGATCTTGTCCGAGATCTCACGCCGTTTTTCGTGGGACAGGGAGATCGCATTCCGGCAGGCGCCCGCCAGCATGGCGTAACGGCAGTCCGCCATGAACGTGTCTGCTTCGATCGCATGCCGCGCATGCAGATGCTGGATCTGTTTTTCCACTTCGTCCCAGACGGGCTTGAACTCATTCAGCCGCCGGACTCCCGCATCATGTTCCAGCAGTTTGATGGCAAAGAAACGGGCCGGGATATGGCTGTATTTTTCGATTTTGAGCGCATCGATCTTTTCCGAAACGGCCTGGATCGCATCGTCGATATCCGCTCCGTAACTGAGCATCGGCACCCCGTGGTCTTCCAGTTCGTTCAGGGTTTTCGCCAGCTGTTTGAGCAGCGGACGGACTCCGTCCGCTTTGCTGCCGACCGTCTGCACGATGGGCGAGCCGAAGTATTTTTCCAGTTTCGGGATGTCGAATCTCAACCCTTTTTTGGCTGCATCGTCGCTCATGTTGAATGCCAGCAGCATGGGGATATGCAGTTCCGCCAGCTGGGTGGTCAGATACATGCTCCGCTGGAGGATGGTGGAATCGATCACGTTCAGGATCAGGTCGATCCCCGGCTTGGTAAGTTCCACGAACGCCACATCTTCTTCGGGGGAATTCGAGGAAAGCGAATAAATTCCCGGCAGATCGACCAGTTCGATCTCGATCCCGTTCAGCGTGAAAAAGCCGGATTTGCTTTCCACGGTCACGCCCGGATAATTGCCTACATGCTGCCGGGCGCCGGTCAGCGCGTTGAAAATACTGGTCTTGCCGCAATTCGGATTGCCCGCCAGGGCGATTCTGATCTTTTTCATGGTCTTATTTTTTCTTCAAAACGATTTTTGCAGCATCGTCGCGGTGGAGCGCCATGCTGGTTTCGAGGATCTTGATGCGGAGCAGTCCGCCGAACGGTGCATGGGCTTCCATCTGCAGTTCCGCGCCTGGCACCAGACCGATATCGGCGAATTTCTTCCGTTCCCGCAGTTCGGGCAGGATCCGGACCACGATGCCCTGCATGCCCACCGGCAGTTCGTCCAGGGTCAGATCGCCGTCGTCCGGGATTTCATATTCTCTTTTTTGGCCGGTAACGCCGTCGCAGCAGCATTTCTTTTTGACCATTTCAGCAATCCTTTCAAAAAAGCCCGGAAAAGGACGGAGAAGGAATTGGAACCGTCCTTTCCCGGAATCTTTTTATTTTTCAAAAGTTTGTTGCCGCTAATCTTTCTGAAAGGATCCGGTTTTTCGCGTATTCTTTCATCTGGAAGCGGTCTTCCCTTTTTTCTTCAATGAAGTAATATAATCCGTTTTTTTTAAAAATCAATTAGGGAAAACTAATTTTTATGAAAAATTTTTGGATCGAGCAATCGTGTGGGGGAAAATAGTGTGGCGCGAACACCTATGAATACTGAGAATGCTATGAATACCGGGAATGCGCGCAAGGCATGGCATGACGCGAAATCCCCAGTATTCCCGGGAAAACTCAGGGCACTATGATTTTTTCCTTCAGGAGAAAATCGGCGACCTGCGCATAGCCGGATTCCAGCAGATGGCTGGCGTCGGCATAAAATTCCGCTTTCACTTCCGGCAGCATGATCGAATCAATCCCTTTCTGTTTCAGATCGGCCGCGGCCTGCTGACGCAGTTTCCGCAGTCCGGTCAGCGTACCGGCGTCCAGCAGACCCGGATTGATGGTGCCGACCATGACCAGCACCCGGTTGCCGCGGGAACGGAGGATCTTCACCGTGTCCAGCAATGCCTGCCACTGACGCGATTTATCCAGCGAGACCCATTCCCAATGCTGGACCGGAATGCCGCGTGTCTGATAATTCTTGTCCGTTCCCTTGTGTTCCTTTTCCTCCGGGACGATCTGCCGCCGGATCGGTGCAAACGGGTTGGACAAGTGATGTTTGATCAGATAAGTTTTGAAGTCTTCGTTCTGATAGAAATAATTCTGAAGATGTTTTTTCCAGCCGAAGAAACGGACGTGACGGTCCAGCAGGATGCCGATCTTTTTGTCGAATTTTGCCTGATAGCAGGCGATGGAACCGAACTGCGGCAGGAGTTCCGGATGGTTGACCGTGAACGGTTCGTCGGCGCTCAGATCGTATTTTGCGGAGTTCACCCACAGGGGATTGAAATAGATCAGGACCGTCCGGTTGCGGATTGCGCTGCCGAACGATTGCATCAAGGTGCGCATCGCCACGGGATGGAGTCCGTCGATGGCCAGATTGCCGCAGCATTTTTTCTTGAGCATCCGGTTCAGCTGGGCCGGAATGGTGCCGGAATTGCCGGCATACATGCCCCAGATCGCCGAATCGCCGAGGAACAGATAACGGCTGCGGGCGGTCTCCAGCGCGGCGCAGCGGGAATAGAGGTAATAATTGTCGCGGTTTACATACGGAAGCCGATAGTTTTCCGGCAGTTCGATTTTTTCCCAGGAGGCGTGCCACGCGGGCAGCGCCAGCAGGACGAGTGCCAGAACCGGCAGAATGATCGCCAGCAGTTCACAGCCGGAGAACAGCAGCGCATTGGCAGCGGGAACAAATTTTTTCTTCTTGCTCATTTTTCATGTCCTCCGGGTCAGAATTGGAAATAGATGAATTGTTCGTGACTGCCGCCGCTCAATGCGAACAGCAGGACCAGAATGACCGCCAGCGCGGTCAGGCGAACCGGCCGGAGCGTAAGGATCCGGCGATGCGGCGAATCATAGATAAACTGCCAGATCCAGATGACCAGCACCAGGATCAGCGGGATGACCGGGACCAGATTGATCCCGGACTGGCCTGAAACACTGCGCTGCAGCACGGCCAGCGCTTCAGGAACCGTTCCCTTCTTGAAGAACACCCAGGTGACGGTGATGAAGAGGAACGTGATCAGCTGCCGGATCAGCCGCGGGACCTTGCCATACCAGCTGTCGCGGTCGGAACGCGGGGAAAGGATGGAGCCGAGGCCGTTGAGTGCGCCCCAGATGATGAAGTTCCACGCCGCCCCGTGCCAGAATCCGGAGACCACCATGGTGACCATGACGTTCCACCAGACCCGGTATTTGACGCAGCGTCCACCGCCCATCGGGATATAGACGTGATCCTTGAACCAGCTGGAAAGGCTGATGTGCCATTTCCGCCAGAAATCGCGGATGTCGACCGAGGTGTAGGGGTTGTCGAAGTTCAGCATCAGCCGGAAGCCGAGGACCCGGGCGACGCCGCGCGCCATGTCACTGTACCCGGAGAAGTCGAAATAGATCTGCCAGGAATAGAAGAATGCGGCCAGAAACACGCTCAGCGAACTGTAGGCGTTCAGGTCGCCGTAAACCTGGTCCACATAAACCGCCAGCATGTCCGCCATGACCGCTTTCTTGAACAGACCCGCGATGAAGAGAGAAATACCGTCATTGATCTCGACCTGACGGATCAGCGGGGTATGACGCAACTGCGGCAGCATGTTTGCCGCGCGTTCGATCGGACCTGCCAGGATCTGCGGGAACATGGCCACGAACGCGGCATAGCGCAGCAGATTGTGTTCCGCCCGGTTTTTCTTCCAGTAAACCCCCAGCGTATAGGAGAGCGACTGGAAGGTATAGAAACTGATCCCGACCGGCAGCAGCAGTTCGCAGGCCGGCAGTTCCCATTCCCACCCGGCCTTGTCAATCAGCCATTGCAGGTTGTCGGTAAAGAAATTAAGGTATTTGAAGGTGCAGAGAATGCCGATGTCGACCACCAGACTCAAGGCAAGGAAAAGTTTCGGATGCTTGCCCCGTTCGATCCCTCTTCCCGCGATGTAATCGGTCACCGTGGTGACCATCAGCGGCAGCAGGAACCGGACATCCATGAACCCATAGAAGAAATAAGACCCGGCCAGCAGCCAGACCAGTCTTCCCGTCGGTCTGCGGCGGAGCAGCACAAAACCTGCCGCAAAAATCAGGAAGAAAACCAGAAAAGTCCAAGTGTTGAACAGCATATATGCACCTGCCTTCGGCGGATCACTTGCCGGCGGGGATCCGCTTCACGCAGCGGAAACCGTAGGTGTCATATCCCTGACAGATATCCGCGGTCGCGGGATCGTCGGACATCCGCATGAAACTGGAGATCTTCTTTTCCCGGTCCTGCCAGGAGCCGCCGCGGAGCACGCGTTTCTTTCCCGCTTCCGGACCTTTCGGATCCTGGACCGGAGATTTGGCGTAATAATTCGCATCATAGAAATCGTTGCACCATTCGGCCACGTTGCCATACATGTCATACAGTCCGAACGCATTCGGCTGTTTGCTCCCCACTTTGTGGGTGGTTTCCTGAGAATTCTTCCGCAGCCAGGCGGCATCCCCGATCTTCCGCATGCCGCCCTTGTTGTAGAGATCTTTCGTGGATCCGGCACGGCAGGCAAATTCCCATTCCGCCTCGGTCGGCAGACGGTAGCCATTGGCGCTGAAATCGCATTTGCCGGTTTCCAGATCGTAACACGGCTTCAAGCCTTCCTTGGCCGAACGCATATTGCAGTAGCGGATGCAGTCGTTCCAGCGCAGCCGTTCGACCGGCAGATTGTCGCCCTTGAAACGGGAGGGATTTTCCCCGGCAATGGCCCGGTAGTCGCCCTGCGTCACTTCATACTTGTCCATCATGAACGGCGAAACTTTGACCTTGTGCGGTTTCGCATCGGGCGCTTTCCCGCCCATCATGAATTCCCCGCCCGGAATTTTGACCATTTCCGCCGCTCCGAGAGAGATACCCAGCAGCGACAAACCCAGCAGAACATGAGAAATTTTCATAACAGCCTCCTTGTAATGTTTTTATTTACCTTCGTGATTGAATGAATTCTGAAGCATATCGTTCGTTGACAGATAAAGTTTCCGGTAGAACTCCCGGACAGTCGGATCACCGCTCTGCATGTAGCCGGACAACGCCTGCAGCCGGAGCATCCGGGTCACATAATGGCATTCGGCCACACAGTTGTCCTGCGCACCGCCAATGGTACGGATCGCGCGGCCGTATTCTTTGCAGTGGTTTTCCAGCGCTTCATCGTCCAGTTCCTTGTTGTCGAGTTTTTTCAGCAGTTCTTCATCCAGCTCCCAGACTTTTTCCGGAGTGGCCATCCGGGCCTGTTTTGACTGATGGACCTTTTCCATGCAGTCGAAATAAGCTGCGAATTTTTTGAGTTCCGGCGCTGCGGCGCTGTCTTTTCCCGCGGCGGCCAGACACTCTTTCTTCCTATCCACAGCCCATTTCCGGAACTGGTCGATGCGGGTCCGGATCGACTCCACGAAAATCTGCATACGGGCCAGTTTATCGCAGATCAGGTCACGTTTTTCGCGCGCTTCACTGCGGTAATAGATCTGTTCGATTTCCTTGGTCAAGGCGCAGGTCGCCGGCCCGATCCCGATACTGCTGGATGGACGGCTGGTCATGACCGGCCGGGTATATTCCTCCAGAAAATTGACCGGAGTATCAGGCCTTTTTGCATAACTGCCATTGTCATAAGTGTAAATATAGACGGGACGACTGCTGTCAAACACACATTGCGTGTAACGGAGTTTCGGGTAAATCATCTGCACTTCGCCTTTGATCGTAATGTAAGCAGGATAAGGTAATATCCCGTAAATCCCTGAACTCCAGCCGGTCACCGCTTTTTTATCCATGATGTAGACCCGGTTCGCAAGATGGAACGGCCTTTTATTATTGGGCTTTTGCTCCATGATGTCCCAGACCTGATATTTGGATTCTCCGACCGGATAAAGATCAGAGGACATCGGGAAGGCCGCGCGGTATCTGGCCGGGAACGGCGGTTTCCATGCCACCGTTTTGCGTTCTTTGGTGTCCAGTTTTTCTTCCACTTTTTTCCAGATGTCCTTGCCGGACTGAATGACAAAGGTATATTCCTCCAGCGGCTGCGGACGGAATTCCCATTTTTTGAGGTCGGCAGATATCCGGATGTCCGAACGGCCCAGATACGGGATACAGCTCAGGGTCCAGAAGCCCTGTCCCTCCAGCCCCATGAAAAACGGAAGGAACGGCGGAAGATCCCGCGCCTTGCCGCCGGGTTCGAGGATAAGATCATCGGTCTGTCCGTCGGGCAGGACTATGGCGGCAGTCGGAGTCTCGACCGAAAATACCGCGTTCTTCGGTGCGGAGACCCGCGAGATGGCTCCCCGTTTATCGAGCGTGAAGGTCAAACTGCAGTCCTTGCCGTGCAGCAGGATCGCCAGCTTCCCCTCGGTGATCCGGAAGGCTTTCACGGATTTGATGTCGGTTCCGTTGGTGAAACGGGGCCGGAAAACCACTTTCCCCGCTTTCCCGTCTCCGGAACGCAGTTCCATTACGCCGTCTTTCCATTCCAGTGTGGCCTTGCCGTTGCTGATCGATTGTGCATTGAGCAGTAACGGCACCGCGGTCAACAATGCCGCGGACAGGAAAAACCTGTAATTTTTGAATCTCATTTCTGATCAACTCCTCTGGGTTGTGATGTTATTTACTGCAAGACAAATTTCAGGAACCGGGCCGGGTCTTTTTTCCCTGCGATCCCACCACCTACCGGAGCAAAATATTCCTGCCCGGCACCGGTATCGTCGTCAAATATAATCATGCTCATGCCGAAAATCAAGCCTTTTTGCGGCGAAACGCCCATCTTTTTCCAGGGAATACGGATCTTGTAATAAGTCATTTTCGCGTTTTCGTCGCGAATGACTTCATAATCATTATCTTCGATCAGGTTTCGCGGTCCCTTGGACAGACTGAGGAATTTTTTCCCGGTTTTCGAGGACCTTGCGATGCCGATTTCCAGATCATCCTTGCCCAGCAGTCCCGGATTGCGTTTCTGGATCCCCGCATTGCTTTGCGGATCCATGGCGACCTGCAGGGAATCTGCGAAATAAGTCTGGTTGAACTTGTTGAAATGCTTGTCGTCCTTGACCTTGACATCGAGCATCAGATATTCCTCATTCCAGGAACCGGAGAAGACCGCCGAAAAATCATCGGGACCGTTCCACGGTGTCCACGGTTCGTTCGGCAACAGCTGCTTCTTCTCGAAAATTTCGGCGATGACCGTCGGAGTTCTTTTCAACGGGATCGGAGTTTCCAGCGTGAACTCTTTTTGCAACATGCCGTTATTGTCCGTATTTTTCAGCGCTATTGCTGCATGTTTTCCTTTGAATGGAAGGAAAACAGCACGGGAACCACCGGCGGGAACGGAAAAGTTTTTCTTTTGTTTTCCGGCTTCCGAAGTCAACACCATTTCCAGACGAAGATCTTTCTTCATGGAATTGTTGTCGATCCGGATCGTCAGCGTATTTTCCTGCTGTATATCGCAACTTGCCGAGCAGAAATCGGACTGTCCGATTTCGCCGTTTTCAATGGCTGAGGCCATTTTTTCATAACTGCGTCCGCGGATCAGGATATGTTCCTGTCCCAGCGGGAATTTGCCATCTTTCCCCGCGGCAATGGGATTGCCCATCATATCGAAAACCGCCAATCCGTCTCTGGATGCAGGAATGAAGTAATACCCCCTGTCCGCCCAAATGGCCGCCGTTCCGGAACCATCATGCTTCTTGAACAGACACAAGCGTGTCGCGCCGGGCAAACGTTTGAATTGATGGTGGACCGTGTTTTCCACCATCCCGGCCGCCGCGGCGACAGCGGCAATACTCATCTGCAGACGATGCTGATTGGTCATACTGAACGCATACAGGTCCGAAACACTGCCGCTGATGCTGCTGAACAGGTCATAGGCATAGAAACCGTATGCACGGGTGGTCAGGAAATCCTTCGACAAAAGTATCGCGCGTTCTCTTTCCCAGACAGAATCATCCGGATAACGCGTGTCGCATTGCAGACCGGATTCACTGATATAGACCGGTTGTTTCTTGCCGTATTTGCGGACGATCCTCTGGACCAGGTTCCAGGAATATTCCCGTCCGTCGATCCCGCCGACAAACCCCTTGATATCCGGTCCGAGACTGCAGGGATCCTGCAGATAAATATCCACAGGGAAAACATCAAACTTTTTCCCGATCCGTTCAAAAACTTTCTCGATGAAAGTCCAGTCGGTCCCTTCCCGCCCCTGGGAGGGCCGGATAATCCCGACTTTGATATGCGGTTTCTGTTTTTTGAATTCCCCGGCAAGTTCCGCGACGGTATCATAGAGCAGATCGAATACGGGACCACTGGCCATCCAGCCGTTGACCAGCCATTCCGGATGTTTGGAACGATAATACGCATTGGTGCCTAAATTGCCGTTATCTTCGGCCCCCAGTTCAAATACGCTGATGTCATCACCGTAACGGTCCAGCAGCGTCAATGCCAGTTTTTTCCAGGCGGTCATGGATTCCGGAGAGATGAGTCCCTCCCGTCCGCGGGGATATTTTCCGGCTTCCTTCCAGACTTCCGGATCGAAATACCAGGAAGGAGAATGGAAGGCGGCAAAAAGGAATTTGATTTTCATGCCGGCAGCTTTGGCACGTTTGACTTTCGCGTCGACGCCACGGAAATCATATTTCCCTTTTTCCAATTCGATTCCCGAAGTGAACGTGGTCTTCCAGCGCTGTCTGATCTCGATCCGCTTCACGCCGATCCGCTTCATGACATCCATGAGCATGAAATTCTGTTCGATCAGGCCGAAAAACGGTTCGATCCCGGCAACAGTTTTTTCCGGCGGATCGATTACAATGAAGTTGGCGGAATGGCTCGTGATCTCCCTGCCGTTCCGGGAAATCGTCGCCGTGGTTTTGAACCAGCCGCGGCGGCCGGAATCAAATTTCAGCGGAATGACTTCTCCGCCGCGGACCTGACGGCGCTGCTCCGAAATGATTTTCCCCTGATGATCCATAGTCCGGATCGCCAGTTCCCCGCCGTTCCCGTCATTCGAAGAAACCCGGACCGAACCGGTGATCTTCTCGCCGGGATAATAGATATTGCGGATGGTTTTCCGCACTTCGGGACTGATCGGACAAGGTATCAAATCGATCCCGCAGTTCATCGGCGCGGACACCTGATATTCTTTCAGCTGATCGCCTTCCGTCAGCTGGAACGCATCGAACCAGAATGATCCGGCCGGACTCTGTTGGACACGCAGCATGAAGGAATAGCCCTTGACAGGCGCTTTGGGATGGAGTTTGGCGGTGAAAGAGACAGAATAACGCTGCCAATTTTTTCCCACTTTGAAATTGGTGAACTTGACACAGCCAGGAGTATTGTATATCCACCAGGTGGAATTCGGACAGGCGATCAGGACCAGCGGCATCTGCTCCCGGTCGGCTTTGGCATAAAATGAAAAAGTATAAACTTTTCCGTTCTTCAATTCCTTCGAATCCAGAGAAAATGTACTGTCCATCCAGTTGTCGGAAGCTTTGGCAAAAGACAATCTCCGGTTCTTGCGGTCCCAGTCGATCCGGAGCGAGCGTTTGCCGTGAAAAGCTTCCCGGTCATCCCAGTGAACAGGAAGATAACCCGGATCCATACGACCGCTGGTCAGGGTCGCCGCCTCGGTTTCAAAGCTGGTGTCTCCCGGGATCAGATTTTCCGCATAAAGCCGCGGCCCCGCAAGCAGGACAACGAGCGGCAGGACAACCTTCCATCGATCGATCCAGTCCATGTTCACTTCTCCACACTTCTTTCGATCGAAGGAGCGGCATACCAGACGGACACCGCAGATTTTCCATAGTGTCCGAACATGAAATAAGCGTTTTTGATCTCTTCTTTGGGGATTTCAAAAATTCCGGTCAGTTCGACCCACTTGCCGGGAACCGGTTTATCCGGGCCGCTGTATTTCTTTTGAATATTGACCGTTTTTCCTGTCGACTTCGAAGTATAACGATTGATCAGACGGAAGAAGATGACATCATCCAATTTTTCCCCGGGATCGATTTTGCACCAGACCGAAAAACAGTATTTCCCGGGAGTGAGGCCATGCTTCGGACCGGCCATTACTGCGTTGAAGCCGCCGTATTTTACGCTTACGGACTGAAATTTTATCGCAGTTTTGTCATTCATTTTCCCAAGTTCCAGAATTTTCCCTTCACACCAATGCCGCTTAAGCTCGATCGTTCCATCTTTTTTCACGACCGACTGGAATTCATGATTCGGATACAGGTTCTCGACCGGATCAGCGGCAGAGAGCATGGAGGAAGCCGTTATGATCCCGCCCAAAAGCATAATACTTTTTTTCATTGTCCAACCATGATCGCTTGAAATCTTCATAGTAAATACTCCACTGTTAGGATGTTGATTTTAATTATCTTATCGTTCACGCGGGATCTTCCGTTCCGGTTCAGAATGTTGCGTAGGGAACTTTCAAATAATTTCTGCCTGCAACAAAATCGCTGGCATAAAGAGTTTTATGTTCTGCGGCAGAAGCGTGCCCATCCAGAAATGCCGCATTGGTCCGGCCCATTGCATGACGTTCGCATGGGGTCGCAGTATTCGTGGATCCCAGAAGTGCACTCACATAGTTTGCGCCGGGGAACAACGTTCCCTGGCTCATGATATTGTAATAAGTCAAATTGACGTGTCCATACCATTCGTTTCCGGATTTTACGATCGAATCCATGAACAGGATGCGGGAGGACGGCTTGCGTTCTTTCTTAAAATTGTAGAAATACTTGGTCCCCATTTTGGTCGCATACCCGAGTTCGGAAAAAGTATGCGAGAGGTCGTTGAGCGGACAAGACAGCGAATAATCCGCCATGCCGAAAGCCCGGACCAATACTTTTGCATACTCATACTGGTATTTCAGATTTTTCGCGTAAACGCTGGGGTCGCCTTCCGCCGGACAGGTCATCGACTTGAGTCCCGGCGTGTAATTCAGGTAAAAAAGAAATGCGCTGTAATAGAAAGCCGGGTTTGACGAATCTGCCGTAAAATTGCCGATCCGATATTCACTCACCCCAAGATCGGTCGTTTTTGCATGGGACGGCGGCATCCAGTGAGCAAAGTCTCCCTGATAATTGATCCCCCCGTAAATAGTTTGCTTCAAGTTGGATGTGCAGCTGATGCTCCGGGCTCTCTCTCTGGCTTTATTCAATGCCGGCAGAAGCATCGCAGCCAGGATCGCGATGATCGCAATCACGACCAGAAGTTCGATAAGTGTAAAGAATCCGACCGACATTTTTCCCTTGTGCTGCCGTTTTAAATTTTTCACGTTCATACACCTTTCCTTGTGATTAAAAGATTGTTGATTTTGGAACATAAATCATTTCCCTTCAAATGGATCCAGTATACCGGGAGACAACTGGCGAATGGTTTCCACCACCGGAGAAGTGTCCCGGGCGAGTTGTCCGCTTTGCACCCGGAACAATTCATAACAGGCTTTCTCATAACTGACATTGCACAATTCGGCAATGATCCGGCAGGCCCGGTCGATCAGTTTCTTATTGGAGATCGACAAATGGATCATGTAATTGCTTTTGACCCGCCCGAACTTGACCATGGTCCCGGTGGAAATGATATTCATGACCAGTTTCATGCGGAGATGTTCGAACAGCCTCAGAGGAGTAGGTTCCGTTTGGGAACCGATCGCATGTCCGCCGATAACCAGCGGTCCATCGGGCCGATTGCGGAAAACGACCCGATGCGCATTTTTTCTGCCGGGAGCCGATCCGCCGAGAGGAATGCGGTAAAGCGCATCCTCGTCGATTTCCGGGACCCCATTTTTCAAAAGCACCTCCAAACCCGCCGATTCATAATCGGAACGGGTCCAGGAAATGCAGCGGGGAGCGCGTTTCAGACAGGTCTTCCAGATCTCCGGAGTCGACCGGCCGGGGTCGCGAAGCATGGCCCAAGGTTCCGCCGCGTCCGGATCATCGGGGAATTTATAGGGCGGGATCATGAAGGTCGGGGAACGTTCGGTGGTATCGCTCAGGATGTCGATCAGCAGATCGTCGGCTTCATAGTCGATCAGGCCGTGATGGCGGTAAACCTCGTTTTCAAAGTCGATGCACGCTGCCATACCGGCGATGGATCCAGGCGCATGCAGCGAATCGAGCAGGTCCGCAAAGGCCGATCCATAATCGATCCCGGCGGAACCGGATGCCGTTTCCAGCGCGGAAGCAGCGGTCAGCAATTCAATGGTGCTGGACTGCATTCTGGTAGAACCGGTCAGAGCCATGCCGCCGATCGGCATATCGATGACCGTCACATTGGGTCTGGAATAAAGTTTGCGGCAGCGTTCCAGTCTGGAAGGCGGCAGTTCCCGGGGAACGCAGATCAGCATAAAAACGGAAGCTCCGCGTTCGGACGCTTCCAGTGCCGATCCCACAATGGCAGCGGTTTCGCCGGTCGCAGTAATGCCGATCAGCACATCATCAGCAGTTATGCCGAGTTCATCCGCCTGTTTCCGGCCGACTTCGATATAGTCCTCAAAATTCTCCACCGAACGGATCAGTGCGAAATCTCCTCCGGTCATGATGGAAAGGACCCGCGGGTCCTCAGGGTAGACTTCATTCCAGGCGCTTTCCAGCAGAATGGCCAGCCGTCCGGTGGCTCCGCAGCCGGAAACAATTACCTTGCGTGCCCGGCGGATGGCCTGGACCATCGCGGCATATTCCGGCCGGTTCAGGACTTCACGAAAATACGGAAGCAAAGCAAAGTCGCACGAAAGCAGCGTGAGGACACCATCGGCAGTGCTTCGCCGGAAATCCTGATCCAAAGCCATTGTCAAAGAGTTTCTCGCTTCACTGGGAAGGAAACCAAGATGAAACTCAGTTTCATTTTTCAAAAAATTTTCTGCTTCGCATTTCCAATGTTCCATTTTTCATCTCTCGCGATAAAATTAACCGGGTTAAATATAATTTAAGAAGAAAAAATGTTTATTCAACAACGATTATGCCAAAAAAATATAAATTATGTGCCATAGTCAGACATATCTGCCGACTTGAAACTTCGAAATTCAGAACTCTTTAGGCAACTGATTTTTTTTGCGATATTTTTGAGGGGAAAGGTGATATTTCTGCAAAAACAGACGGCAGAAATAAGCCGTTGACCCAAATCCGGTTTCCTTGGCGGCGGTATAAATCGGCAGCGCAGTTTCCCGCAGCAGCCGGGCGGCTTCTTCCAGCCTCAGTTCGAGAATATATGCCGCCGGAGTCAAAGATTGATTTCGGTTCCAATAACGGTAGAAAGACCGGCGCGAAAATCCATTTTCACGCAAAAGCATATCCAAATCGATTTTTCGCGTAAAATTCAGGCGAAGATAGGAGATTATCTTATAAATTTTGGCATCCATCATGTTCTTCGGACAGAAACGACGGTCTCGCTGCAGGATCAGTTCCTCGAAAATAGTTATGGCCAGCTGATCTATCCGGTCGGCCGTTCCGAATTCATCGGAATGTTCCATAAGAAGACGCATTTCACGGAGTTTAACACTAAGTTCCGGGGTCATCTGGATTTCCCAGCAGTACGGCGGGTCCAGAAATCCGGCGGCTTTCAGCGGTTGATACAAGGATAAATCGTATACAAAACTGAAGACATCCCTCGAGGTATCCACGGAAAAGGTATGCACCACATCTGGAACTTTGACCGCGACATTGGGATAACCGATCTGATATTTTATTCCGTCAAACCATTCCACGCTGGTTTGCTCGCCGGAACCCAACCGGATACAAAATTCCAGCGTCCCTTTGACAGAAACCGGATTCCGGGTAACAGGATGATTGTTTATGGTAGAAACACGACTCAATGGGAATGGTGTAGCGAATCTGCGCTTGCATCCATCAAGTTTGACCCGGTAGAATCCCATGACAACGCTCCCGTTTGATTTTCCTTCAATCAATATATATTTCTTCTATGTCATTTGCAAATCGCTGGCATAAAATTTATATTTATTTGGCACGTTTTTCCTTGTTTGCATGACTTGATGCTGTATATTCCGAAATGGCATCCGATTCTAAATAATCATTCAACAGGAGAAAAAAACTATGGAAGTCAAAGAAAAAAATCTCCAGCTGACATGGAAATTCATGCTGGGAGACATGCATAGCGAAAAAGTTCCTCTGCTGCCGTCGGAAATGGAGCATTTCAGCCAGACCGGTGACGATGAACACAGAATCGAGATTTGGAAGGGCCATCCTGACTGCGGGAAGGACTTTCAGGTCCGCGTAGAATGGAACAAAACAAAGGATGACTTATATTCCGGACATATTTCTTTCAGCGGCTATCAGGGCAATCTGTTCGTGGAGGAGATCTATTTCCCCATTCTGGTCGTGCCGCATCTTTCCGGACAGCGGATGATATTCGGCGGGTGGGATATCGGCATGGATTTTGAAATCCCAAGGAAAAAAGAGCCGGGGATACAGGGGGTCATCGATTTTCAGATAACCAGTATGCAATTCAGCGCTCTGACCGCTCCGGAATGCAGTTATTATGTGGATCACCGCGACCCCACCCATTCGGTCAAGTTCATGAAGGCGATCCTGAACGATGATGGACAAGTGGAATGTTATCCGATCTACCTGATCGGGAACCGGGAGTTGCCGTTTGCGGATTTCTCCCTGCCGCATGTCTGCACCGCAGGATCTTTTTCCGGCGGCTGGTTCGATGCTTGCCAGATTTATAAGGAATGGGCGCTGGAACAGCCATGGGTGCAGAACCTGAAAAATCGGAAGAATCCTCTCCGCCCAATCGGCATGTGGATTTGGAATCGCGGCAATTCCGAGGAAGTCATACCTCCTGTATTGAAACTCCAGCAGGATCTGGGCAAAGTTACCGTGGCATTGGATTGGTACTGGTGGCATCATAATCCCTACGATACGGAAACTCCCGACCTCTGGCCGCCAAGGGAAGGAGTCAAAAAATTCTGCGATTCCATCCGGAAATTGAAAGAAAACGGAGTCTTTACTCAGGTTTATACGGCTGCTGCCGGCTGGGATATTGATTATCCCGGCTGGAAACCGGAATATGAGCGTGAACTGGTATATGACCGCGGCGGAATTGTCCGGACCCGCGTTGCCAATATCTACATGGGCAATCGCTGCGGCCGGGTTTGCGGCGAGGCGTCCGTATTTCATGATAAAATGTCTGAATTGACCCGGCATATCCATGACAGCGGCCTTGACAGCATCTATCTGGATGTGCTGGGATGTGCTACTTACGTCCCCTGCTACAACCCGGTGCATCAACATACCTGGGGCGGCGGTTCCTATCAGGTCGAGGGTTATCGTAAACTGCTGAAACGCCTGCATTCCGAAAATCCAGGATTCCCCATGACCACGGAAAACTGCAATGAAGCCTATATGGATCTGGTGGACGGCAGCATCGTGATCCAGGTGTCCAATGACCGGATCGGCAGCTGGATCGGCGGGGTCTCCCCCCTCTTCACCGCCGTGTATCACGGTCTGACCGCCCTTTTCGGCAATTACACTATGCCGGATGGAATACCTCCGTGGGATGATTTATGGCCTCAACATCCCCGCTGGAAAAAAGAAGAACTCTGGCATCGGCTTTACCCCGACCAGTTCTATTTCGAATTGTCGAGACCGATGATCTGGGGCCTTCAGCCGATGGTATGCAATCTGCGCTGGAATCTGGTAACCGATCCCGAATTTGCGGAAATGTACCGCTTTATCCTGGACACCGCAAATTTCTATCACAGCAACCTGAAATTCCTGTTCGACGGAAAAATGCTGTCGCCGGACGGTTTTCATTGCAATGTCCACCGGGTGGATTTCATGAGCCGCGTGGTTTATACCAGACTGGAAAATTTCAAAATCAACCGGGTGAATCATCCCGCAGTTCTGCACTGCCTGTGGGAAGCTCCCGATGGAGAAAAAGCATTATTCATGGCCAACTATACGGCCAAAGAACAAACTTGGGAATATAAGGGTCTTTCAGGGACGATCAAACCGCATTCCTACTTGAAAGTAACGCTTTGAATCGAAAGGTATTGATGGAAGTTTCCTTTAACTTCAGGAGGTGAAAAATGGACTTCAAGGATCGGACAGCTTTTATTACCGGCGGCGCTTCCGGAATGGGACTGTGCTCTGCACAGAATCTGGTAAAACAGGGTGCAAATGTCGTAATTGTCGATGTCAATGAAGAAAAACTGGCTCAAGCGGAAAGATCCATTCATGAGCTGGGCGGAAAAGTCCTTGCCCTCAAAGTGGATATCCGCCGGTATCCGGAAGTCGAAGCGGCGGCGCAAAAAGCCGTTGAGACGTTCGGATCCATCGACATCCTGCTGAATTGTGCCGGAGGTTACTCCGGACGCTGCTGCAACAATTATGCCACGTTCGTGGATCTTCCTATTGAAGTCATTGACTGGGGTTTGGATGTAAATCTCCGGGGTGCCATCTACTGCTGTCACGCTATCCTCAAAGGCATGATCGAGCGGAAGAGAGGCGTCATCATCAATTTCGGTTCCGTGGTCGGGGAAGAAGGCGGATGCGGCGGAGATCTGGATTATTCCTGCGAAAAAAGCGCTATGCATGGGTTGACCAAGAGTCTTGCCCGGATCGGCGCCCCGTACGGAGTCCGTTCCTGCTGCGTGATCCCGGGTCCGGTCCTGACCCGTGCCCACATGGCAAAAATGAAAACCCTGATCGGCCGTGCCGGCGAGGTTCAGGAACTGGTGGACTTCATCCTGTATCTCTGTTCCGATAAAGCCGCATTCATCACGGGATCTTCCCATGTGATCGATGGTGGACGGCTGTTGTTGTAAAACCGTATCTTTCCGGTAATTCACGGGCATTTTGGATGATTCCGTCAGGATCTCCAAAATGCCTTTTTTCTGCACCTCAAATTATGGAATGCTTGCTTTTTCCCGAAAACCGGGATATATTACATAAAATTCAATAATATTGAAAATATTATTTCTGAGGCAAGGAGAAAAGATGGGATCAATATTCGGACAGTCTCTCCAGCTTTATTATTCAAAACATGCGTTCCGGCATTTCAGGGAACGGGAAGAAACGCTTGAAAAAATCCATAGCCGCGAAGATGCGCTTGCATATGTGGATTCGGTCCGGCGGAAATGTGCCGGTTCCTTTGTCTTGCCGAAAGCGCCGGAAGTTCGGAAACCTGCTCGGATTGTCGGAAAAATCCCCTGTGCCTGGGGGACGATCGAAAAGATCGTTTATTACGCAAACGGGAACGGACCGGTTCCCGCCAATCTTTATCTGCCTTTTTCAAACGGGGAAAAACACCCGGCTTCCCTGCTGCTGTGCGGACATAACGACATCGGCAAAGCTGCGCCGGCCTATCAGCAATTGGCCATGCTGCTGGCAAAAACGGGTTTTGCCGTTATGGTGATCGATCCGATCGGTCAAGGGGATCGCCGGCAGTATGGGACGGACTTCAAAGGGCACTGCTGGGATGAACACAGTTATATCGGGCGGCGTCTCTTCCCGCTTGGCGACTGGACCGGATCAAGAATGGTGCAGGATGCAGTCTCCGCAATCGATTATCTGGAAACACGATCCGAAATCGATCTGTCAAGGCTCGGAGTCACCGGGGTTTCCGGCGGGGGAACGGCAACCGCATTCCTTACCGCAATCGAAAAAAGGATCACGATCAGCGCCCCGAGCTGTTATGTGACTTCATGGGAAAACAACATCTCAAACGAACGGCCGACGGATAATGAGCAGATCCCTCCGCATTCGCTTGCACAAAATCTGGATATTGTCGATTTCCTGATCGCCCGTGCGCCGGTTCCAGTTCTGATCTCCGGGAAAAACAATGATTTTTTCGATCCCCGCGGAACTCGAAAAGCGTTTCGGGAACTCCAGAAAATCTATTCCCTGCTGGGAAAAGAGGATCAGGCGGAACTTTATATGGGATCCGGAAATCACGGACTCTCGCCGGATTTGAGCCGGAATGTCTGTTCCTTTTTTGCCCGTCATGCAGGATTGCCGGTTCCGGAACTTCATGAGGACCCCGAAACTTTGACGGAACGGGAACTCTCGTGCGGGAAACTGGAGGAAACGCTTGATCCCCATATCCTTTCCGAACTCGAAAATCGTCCCGTCCGCAAGGCCGATCCCGCAGCGGAATTGAAGATCGCGCTTCCCGTTCCCCTGCCGGAATACTATATCCTGCGGGAATGCTCGACAGGGCAAACGGTATTTTCCCGGTTCGCTCTGCCGGAAGAAGGGCTGGTCATGAGTGTCCTTTATAAAAAAGACAGTTCGGCATGGTATCATCTTCCGGAAAAAGAAGAAACGGTCGTTCTGTATGTGGCCGACCAAGATGCGAAAAGCGAAATGAAGGATTTCCCTGACGGCAGCTGGGGGATCGATCTTCGCGGCATCGGGGAAACCTCTCCGGCTTCCTGCTATCAGGGGGAACAGGCTTCCCTTTTTACGCTCAATGGAGCCGATTACCATTATTCGGCATTGGGGCTGCAGCTCGATCTTCCTCTGCTGGGCGGGAAAGTGCACGATCTTCTGAAAGCGGCGGCATTGCTCGCTTCTTCCGGGCAGGAAATCAAGCTGATCGCCAGGGGGAACGGATGTATCCCGGCGATGCTGGCAAAACGGATGGATACCGGAATATCCTCCGTTGAACTGATCGATCCGCCTCCGGGCTGGGAAGAGAGTGTAAAACAGAATATGCCGTCGCTTCCGCAGTCGGCAATGCTTTTCGATTCCGTCGGCAAATTCGATTGGCGATAGGATATGGGTATCGCGCCTGCTTCCTAAAATATTTGATGAATCCTATGTCGTTTCCGGATTTATTTCTGCCGCGCCAGGATCCGGTTAAGAGAATCCCAGTAAGGTTGGAATGGATCATTCCCCGGCACCACCGCAGTAGTCCCGCGGCACTGGAATGGAATGGAGATCCATGACGGATATTGACGGTCGGTCAGGATCACGCGCACCGGGATGTATTCAAAAGCATTTGAAAATTCACCGATATGCAAGGTGACTTCATGCGAGCAGACATGACTGCCTTTTGTCATCAGCATCTGATCGTTTTTGCAGCCGTCAAAATACCAGCCTTCTGGCAGCTGCCAGTGAAGATTTACTGCATGACTGGTGTTGCGCCTGTTGCAGAAAGAAAGCTTCAGTTTGATGTCGCTGTCCGGAGACGCAACCGGAGACGGTTCGAATTGAACAAAGACCGAACCGAAGGAAAGATCATACTGCAGCCGATTGGATGGACGGGATAAAATAAATTTGACCGTATCGAAATTATCTGCAAGTTTGTCGGTCAAAGTCTGATCGATCTCTGTGGGGCCGTCAGTCAGGCGCATCAGCGTGGGATTTTCCGCGTCCGCCACTTTCTTGCAGGCGATCACGCGGTCGGTCAGTTCATCCAGGGTTTTCGGGACCCGGCTGCCATACGTGTTGATCGCAATCGTCTGGATCGTTTCGCCTATCGGTTCGATCCAATCTTTCGGCAGACCGCTGCGTCCCTTGATGATCCCGAGGATCGCTCCGCAGGTCGCTCCGGTGCAATCGGTATCATCGCCGCAGTTGACCGCGGTGCAGATCGACTTTCCGAAATCGCCTTCCCCATACAAAAGACCGATCACGGTGAATGCGACATTGGCGGGCGCCTGGAACCAGCCGAGGTCCTTGCTGTCTTCCACGATCTTATTGCGGGCGGTTACCCAGTCATCGCCCTTGTCGTAACACTCCACGGCAAGTTTCACGCTGCGGGCGGTCCGGCAGTTTTCCGGAATGCGGAGCAGTCCATAGCCGATCAATTTCCGCAGATCGCTTTCGACGAAGGCGGCAGCTTCGAGACTGGCGGTAAAAATTTCCGCATAAATGCCGTCGCCATAGTGATCGACGCAGGAATCATACCAGGCGAAATGTGCTGCCTCTTCCGGTTCACCGGGGAAAAGGCAGCCCCAGATCTCCGAACGGATCCATGCGCCATTGCTGGCATGATACGTTTCATTATTGCAGAATCCGGAAAGCGGGGGAAGCAAACCGTTCCGCATATTGAATTTGGCTATTCCATATTCGCCCCATGGACCGCAAACCATGTCCAGCCAATATTCGCCGAGCACACGTTCATTGAGGTTGTAGAGACCGTGTTCCTCTACCGCGTCAAGCCACGCCAGCTGCAGGTCAAGGTCATCATTCGGAGCCGGATTGCCTTGGAGATCCTGGGTATAGAACTTTACCTCCAGCAGCGAACGTTTCCCTTCGAAAGGAGCTCCCAGTGTGCCCCCGATGTTTTTTCCTGTCCAGCACCCGAGGACCTTGTCCCGGTATTCAGCGCGGTTGATGAAGCTTTTCCCGGGATTTTTGACGTGATACATTTTTACCTCCTGATCCGGATCCCCAAGTTTTTGTCACTCAGCCGGAGCATATCGTTTCATTTATTGTAATCCTTATAGAGACGAAGAAGATCGCGGCGATGATTTTCCATGATCTCGATCTTTTTGTAAAGATCCTTCAGGACTTTCTCGCGGGTGCCGAGCATCATGACGGTTTCGAATTCATCGCTCGGAGCATGCTGAAGCAATGGTTCCGGGGTGGATTCGATCAGTCGAATTATCTGAACTGTATTGTCGATCTCACCACGGTAAACGCGGCGGAGTTTGTAAAGCCGGACATCTCCCTGTTCATTGGCTTCGAGCGTTGTGTCTTCCGGTGTTTTCTTATAATCCGTGCGGTCAAGGATCTCCTGATAGCTGATCACATGAAGCGCATTCCGTCCGATATGGAAATACATTTCCGCCTTCTTCGACTGCATTTCCAGATAATGCGCAACGTCTTTATCTTTTGCAAACGGGATCAGTGCTTTGAAACTTTTTGCAGCAGACTGCACCCTTGGCACAAACTGGCCATAAAACAGATTCGTATAGGCGAATTTTGCACTGAATCCTGACAGCCAGCGATACCCTTGCAGATCAACCAGATTGTCCGCATCGGCTTCGCTCTGCGCCTGGAACTGGAACTCGCGGTAATACTGCTTCTCCTCCGGTTTGAGTTCGCCGGGGAAACCGACCAGCGGACGGGTCAGCCAGCGCTGATGCACCGTGCCGAGTGTGAAGATATGTCCGCCGGTGTTCAGATGTTCCATGAAGTCATGAGCCCGCTCGATATTGTCCCAAGCCTGAACGAGTTCATCCGCATGTTCTTTCCCGACGAAATCGGCGGCGAAATCGCTCAGCAGCTGATAGCGGCCGGACAGCCCCTGCGGGACCTTGGTTTTGAAATATTTGCGAAGGAAACGCATGGCATCAAAATCATTGACACTTCGCAAGCAGATATTGACACTGCAATCCGGATTTTTCTGGACATTCTGAAGCTGCTCCGCGATCTTTACGATCCGGGAGAGGCCAGCCACCGGGAAGGTGTGTTCATTGTGTCCGCTCATATAGCCGATCGTCAGGCTGAACGATTTACCCTTTGCCGTGCGGCCGCAGATCGCCTGGTTCTTTTTGAGCTTCGGAATGACATTTTCCACAATGTCATTCGAAAAATAGCGGGAAAGATTCACTTCGGCATCCGGCAGGCCCGCTTTGGCTGCGCCTTCCTGAAAGACAGACATGAAATTGACGATGCGGTCCGCCATCGGAACAAAATAGCAGGCGGATGGACCGTTCATTCCCGGATAAAGGCGGGGATTCCAGCAGAGTCCTCCGCCGGAATCGTTGGTCATCAGCTCGAACGTTTCAAACGGAACGAGTTTGCAGAGCTCCGCTACGGCATCGACATAGATGCGGCGCATTTCGGCATTGTCAAGACATGGCGCGTAATATTCCTTGCGGGCGCGGCGGGTCTGGTCGCAGCGCGGGCCGCGCCATTCCGGATGTTCCCGGTAGGCCTGTTCCGGCAGATAGGCGGGTTCCATTCCGTTGAAGGTTGCCTTGAGCCCGAATTCCTTCAGTATTTTTCCTCGCTTGATCAGCGTATTCAGATTGCGTTTCGCGTAATCTTCCGGAAGGTATTTCTTGAGTTCTTTCGGGACGATATACTTGAAAAGTGTGGGCCGGTACAGACTCCAGTTCGGATAGGGATCATAGCGGTCCTGGTTCCACTGCCACATGCTCGGCTCGATCTGATCGGCTCCGCAATGGGTCGCGCCCATCTCTTTGGCAAATTCCGCCAGTTTGCGGTATTCTTCCAGATTCGCGGTGTTGGCGGAAACCTTGATCCGGCGTGTTTCAGCGTTGATTTTCGGCTGTTCGGCGGCAAATGCCGCTCCGGATCCGATTTCAACAAGTCCGCTGAACAGACATAAAAATGTGTTTGTTCTTCTGAATTTCATAGTATTCATCCCTTTTTTTGGTTAATTTTCATTTCACTTTGGAATAATCCACGGCATCGGAGCGGAACGGATAGGCTGGCAGTCCTTCCGCATTCTGAAGATTGCAGTCGCCGCGGTAACCCGCATAAGCATAACGGACATATTTGGGTTCTTTGACTGCCGGTGAACTGACCACCACCGTTTTGCCGTCGATTTTCGCATCTGCCCAGACGAATTTTTTGTCCGCGCCCGCAATGGCGAACGCGCCGGGAGCTTTTCCATCCGAAGTCTTGAGACCTTTGTCTGCGTATTTGAAGAAGACACGGATCGCACCTTTTTCCGGTTTCGCAGATTCGAAGAGCGGACCGCGGCTGGCGATATCCTTGCCGTATACCATGCGTTCCGCTTCGAGCGCAAGCCGCTTGCCGACATCTTGTTTGTTTGCCGGATGGATATTATCCGCTTCGCCGATATCGATCGTGCATGCGAGCCCGACGTTCGGAATCTTGAGCATCTGCTGCTGAATATCGCGTATCAGCGCGCTGCCGAACGGTTTGTTCGGATCGGCGGTCTTCCAGTTTTTCGCGCGGACGGGATCGGAATCATATCCTGCGATCTGGACGATCAGGAAGGGCATTTCCGGATCGTTCCATTTTGCGCGCCAGTCGGCGATCAGCGCCTTGAGAAGCGGATAATAGCGTTTTCCCTGCCATACATTCGAACAGCCCTGATACCAGAGCACGCCGCGGACCGGGAGTTTGGTCCAGGAATCAACCATTCCATTGTAAAGACCTGTCGGGAATACCGTCGATTCATCAAATGCAATAAATTTAGGAACCCTTTTTCCCGATAAATCTTTGTGCGTGCAGGAAAATTCATCATTCATCTTCCACGGGTTTTTAAGCTGAAGTATTCTTTTTCCCATGGAAAAGTAAGGCCCCTGAAAGGCTTGGTACATTTGGTTGGAGCATCGCCAGCCGTATACGAACAGCGAACGGACCGCAAGTACGTTTTCGCCATCCTGATTCAAGAGTTCAGGCGCGACTTCGACCATTGCTTTTTTCTCGTTTTCCGGAGAATATGTTTCCCAGCCCGCGATTCGTTTTCCGTTCAGCCAGACATCGACTTTTTCGCCGCTCTTTCCCATATTGAAAACAATCGTTTTCCCCTTCATGATATCGCGCACTTTGAATTTCGTGCGGTACCAGCGGACAAAATATTTCGGGGATGTGGCTCTGGTCGCGGGTTTCCATGAGGAATCGTCGAAATCGGGCTCTTTCCATCCCTGGGCTTTTACTTTCGCTTCCGCGTCGGCCTTTTCAAAGAGCGCCTGCCATTCCTTCATCTCATCGGCAAAGCGTTTCGCTTCTTTTGCCAGATAACGCTTCTGTCCTTCATCGCCTCCATCAAAGAACTCCTCCATGCCTTTGAAATCCTCCCGGATGCCGGCATTCCGAAAACCTTCGATCGAGATCCACGGCTGGATCCTTGTCCCGCCCCAGGAGGAGTTGATGAGCCCGACCGGGACATCCAGATCCTGATGGATCTTGCGTCCGAAGAAATACGCAACTGCACTGAAATAATATGCATCTTTCGGACTGCATTTCACCCAGCCGAACCAGGAATATTGTGCCGGAAGTTTTTTCACGGGGGAAAGAACGCGCCGCTGCATGCAGTAACGGATCTCCGGATATTTCGCGTTTGCAACTTCCACCTCGCAATTCTGCGCGGTCTTGCCCCGTAAGAATTTTTTGCCGAGCTCCAGCTGCATGTTGGATTGACCGGAACAGAACCAGACTTCTCCGATCAGAACATCTTTCAGCTCGACTTTGCTTTTTCCATCGGAAACTTTGACCGTATAATTCGTTTTTCCGGCTTTCATCGCGGGAAACTCCGCTTTCCATTTTCCGGTTTTATCGGCTTTTGCCGTGGCGGTCTTCCCGCTGAATTCCACTTTGACGGTTGCCCCCTTGTCGGCAGTCCCGAAAAATACGATCGGTCTCTGCTGCTGAAGCACCATATTCGATCCGAATACAGGATCCAGTTTGACTGCCGCGAATGCCCCGAATGAGGCAAGCGCGAACGCAAATACTGTCAATACTCTTTTCATTCTATCCTCCATTGATTATTTATCTGAAACGATCACTTTCATGGCTTTCTCGTCCGGGAGCACCGTTTCAGCGGCGCAAAGGATCTCTTCCGGCGTTTTCACCAGAGCGCAGCCAAGGATATGGGAATTTTCCTTCTCCACCTGAAAATCCACAGCGAAATCACCGGATACTCTGCGCGGGAAATTAAACGACCAGTGTGAAGTCCACGGAATGACGACCCAGCCGGCCTTCTGTCCGGGAACTCCGCGTTTCAACGCGGTCCGGATCATTTTTTCGCCCGGACGCGCATGGGAGATCTGCCACGGGAGCCGGTCCATCCGGACGGCGATGTAGTATTCCCCTTGCGGAACGCCGGAGAATTTGAGCGTATATTTCACCGCACCGCGTTTCACGACCTGTCCGTAAACGACATTCTTGCGCATGGCGGCGACTTTACTGAGATCATCGCGGTTGTCGAAATAAACCGAGACGGGACGCGCAAGCCCATCGGGCGTGCGGATCAGAAATGCTCCGCAGTTTTTCCTCGCTTCGGGCGCTTTTTCCGGCAGCGCGGTCACGGTCAGTTCGAGAGTCTTACCCGATCCGATCGTTCCCTCTGCGGGTTCGACCCGGAAGAACGGCGAAAATTCCGGCTGGACGATGCGGAAAGTGCCCGAATATCCGGTCGATTTCAACCGGATCTTGCCGGATGTCTTTTTGGAAGAAAGTTTCACGCTCAAAGCGGAAGTTTCGAGCGCGAGCGGACGGACCGGCAGATTGCCGGAGGCCCCGATATTTTCACCGAGATTGGCAAGTTTTTCTCCTTTGAGGGGCGTTTTGAGTTTCCATTCTCCGGCAAGCGGGAATTTCCCTTCTTTGTCATGTTTCCCCTGCCCTTTCGGATAATTTGCCGTCATATTCTTCTTTTGGCTGAAGGAATAGACATTGTGATCCACCTCGGCGCGCGCCAGCCAGAAATCCTTGCTGAACGGAGCGCATTTGATGAACAGATTGTTTTTTACGACCGATTTCAGTTCTTTCGCCTGTTCCGGAGTGATCTTCGCTTTATAGCCGGAAACGGAAGCTCCGCCCGCAAAGGTGTTGCAGAAAATATGGATCCTGCCCGTATAATAGGTCGAAAAAGGATTCTTGATCCCTGCAAACATTGAATTGAACTCATCGCCGGGGTTGATCCAGAGATTGTTGAAAACATAGGACGGTCCCTCGATGCAGGGGGTCACGCTGACTCCGCAGTATGATCCTTCCATCCGATTGTCCGAAAAACGGATGTTCTTCTGTCCGCCGTCGAGTTCGATCGCGTCATCATTGCAGAACGCCAGATAGTTCCCGATGATCTCCGCATCGGCATTCGGACCGCCGTCGATTTTATTGTTGCCGAGGCTCTCGATGACATCGTTCCAGCGGTGATGATCGGAGCCGATGATGTTGTTCCAGCGGATGGTGAGGCCTCTTGCCCTGCTGTAATGGAGTCCGCTCGGTCCCCAGGGATGCACATAGAACCAGGAGTTCGCATGACCGCGCGGATCGTGAAGGAAGTTTCGTTCGATCAGGATGTTTTTTCCTCCGTAAACGGCGATCGGCGCCTGATTCTGCACATATTTTCCGTTGACGAAATGAAGCCCGTGTGCATGTTCCGCATCGGTCTTTTCCGGAGGAAATTCGAATGGGACGCGGGCGGTCCCGTAATTGCCGAGATCGCAGTTCAGAATGCGGAAATTCTCGCAGTCCTTCAGATGGATGATATGATGTCCTCCGCCGCGGATGGTCAATCCGTCCAGGATCACATAGCGGATTTTTTCCGCGAGGATCGCTTCTTTGTGCTTGAAATCGGCTTTCAACACCGTTCCGGGAGCGGCGGTATAGCGGATATATCCCTTTTCCGTTCCGGATTCGGCCAACTTCAGATATCCCCGGAAATTCTCATTGTTCAGCACGATCGTCTTTGCAATGGGTACTTCGGAAGATTTGGTAGTGAAACTGCCCGCTTCCGTTTTCCCGCCGCGGGTGATCCTGAATTCGTACTTTGTTCCCTCCTTGAGGCGGAAGATGGAACCGCGCAATTCCTTTTTATCCGGGGAAAGCACGAGTCCCTGCGCGGGGATCCATTGCGTGCTTCCTGCCGGACGGAATTCCAGACGGGAGCCGTCCGGTCCCGCTGAAGTGTAGATGGAGGCACTCTCGAATCCGGGAACGGCATACGGATATTCGGCGGAAACACAGGCAAACGCCATGCACGCAAAAAGCAGAAGAACGATTTTTTTCATGAAATGACCCCTTATTGCCTGAATTTGTATTCTGTATCATCATACACTGCCGGGCTGTATTTGTATGTTTTGACCGCTCCGTTGAGGAAAAAGAAATTCGCCCGTCCCACGTGATGATTCCATGCCGGACTTTTTCCATCTACGGCAGGATAGTTATTTGTTTCATTCAACGAATATTGTCCTGAACTATAGTATCCAGCTGACGAACAACTTTTAATATTGGTTTCAGTCATGACAACCGCATCCGGCAGGAGGTGAGTCACGCGAGTATTATACATCAGAGCAGTGGTTCCTTCGGAAACTGTATATGATTTCAGATAAACACGTTTTGCGCACAGTTTCGGCAAATTATCCTTAGCTACAAATCTTTTTGCGACATCATAAGTCGGGAAATACCCCTTGGGGTCTAACGGAGTGCCGTTGAATTGAGGATTATTGATATTGGCTTTCGGACAGAAAAACAGTCCTGTCGGGGTTGTTCGAAGGACCCCGCCGTTGTAGATACCGTCAGCATCGACAGACGTCTTTCGAGTATAGCCGCTGGCTTTGTCGCCATTCTGGACAACATATGGAAAAATATAAGAACACCAGCCCTTATTATTACTCGATGGACACGGTACGATGTAATCGTTGTTGTCGGAAAAATACATGTTGAATGCCGAACAGAACGTTTTCAGATTGTTTAAGCATTGCATGCTTTTTGCTGTCTCCCTGGCCTTGTTCAAAGCCGGCAGCAGCATGCCGGCAAGAATGGCGATGATCGCAATGACGACGAGAAGCTCTATGAGTGTAAAACTCAACTGCTTGTGATTTTTCATGACGGATCCTTTTCCCATTTTTTCTCTCCTTTATTTTTTTGATGTTGACTTTCTATCTCTCATTCGGACTGTTCGATTTTCCACGGTTCGCAGTTCAAACCGCAGAGGATCTTCACCATTTTCATACGGAAATCCCGCGAGGGCTGCGGCAAGACCAGCAGAGCACCGATCCGGATGTTCGATTTGTACCGCATTTTCAAAACCACCTCGTGGAACGGCTCCTTGAATTGCACGCAGACCGGCTGCCGATAACGTGACCTCAAATTTTCCCGATAACGTGCATTCGAATTTTCGAGCGGATAATCCCATTTCCAGCGGCAGAGTCCGTTCGCGCCGTACCGCGCCTTCAGGAAATCGCTGGCGTCATTGACTTCCCGTCCGATCTCCACCGGATTTCCGCCGGGAACCAGGCAATGGAAAAACGGAGTTTCGCGATAAGGCGTATTCCCGCTCATCAGAAGCCAGACCTGATATTTGCCCGCGGGGAGTTTTCCGACCGGGAAATGCAGTTCCGTTTTGGTCTCCCGCATCAGCACGCCGCGGTTGGCGTTTTTCCCGTCTGCCTTGAACGGTTCGGCTTTGCCGACGATCTTTGCCTGATCCGCACCGATCAACCGGATATCCGGCGCACCGATCAGCGTGAGTTCACGCACAGCACCCTCGTCTTCGATCATAACAGCGCCGAAGACCGCCTTTTCGAATTTTTGCGCTTTGACGATCAGATTCCCGTCTGCGATTTTTGCCGAGAACGGACCGAATGTGCGGACTTTCGCCTTCCCGGAAATACCCGAAACGGCAAAACTTTTCGTCTCGCCCGGCTGAATGGCGGCCAGCTGCCGTTCGTTGCCGGGGATCACGCCGGAATGGAATCCGCCGGCGATCTTCACCGGAGCGCGGTCCTTGCGGTATTGGATGCGGACTTCCGCCGGAGCGGAGTTTTCGCTGCGGAGAACAAGTTTGTTCACGCCGTCATGAAGCCTTCCGGTCTGGACGCGGCTGTTGAACTGAAAACGGGTTTCGGACTCGAAGCGGTCGGTGTTACCCGGCATCCGCAGTTCGATGCTCTGCCGCGCCCGGATCGCGTAGGTCGGACGGCTGGTGCCGTCTGCATCCGCGGAAAGCGGATCGAAGGTTTTGCCTCCGTCCGTGGAGAATTCGAGTGGAAGCGCTTTCCCGTTTGCCGAAGCCTTGAAGGTCCCGCCAAGGATCGTATAGGGAAGTTCGACCCGGTAGATGATTTTTCCGGATCTATCTTTCCGGAAGGCGGGATTTTTCGGATCCGGTTTTCCGGCGAAACGGAGAGTTCCGACCGAATAATGCGGCAGGACCCGTTCAATGACTCTGATCTTCTGTTTGCCGCCGTATTTGAGTTTTCCATCCACATCTTCTGCAACAGTGCGATTGTCATCCGGCTCTTTCTGATTTTCCTTCCAGAGCGTCATAAACTGGGTTTTCACCTGCCAGGTCATCAGCTGGAAATTGTTGTATTCTCCCCGGTTGTAGAAATAGAAGCGGACCGTTTCGCCGGGACGCAGATCGTAAGCGACTTTTCTCTGGAACTTCGGGACGGTGACGTTGGAGGCCCGCAGTCCGAGGCGGATAAAATGATCGCACGAATTGCCGCATGCGCGGAAGGGGCCGGCGATTTTTTCCAAGTCATCCAGACCCGCTTCTCCGTCATGGGTCTGTTTCGGGAAGAATTTCTGCGCGGAAAGATCGTAAAGCCGGTTTCCGCCGTCGAAATACCCCTGCTGGAAGGTGTGACCATAGCCGTTCAACCCGCCGGAGGGCAGCGAACCGGCGCCGACGAAAAGATTGGTCAGCATACCATTCAGCGGACCGCATTCAAATGCGCAATAGCCGTTGAGGAGCAGCATCGGCTGCTGCGGGACTTCGAACGGCACATTCGAATCCGGCGGGAACATCGCCTGATGCGTGATGAAATAATCGGAGGCGGAGATAATGAAATTGAAAATGCGGTAGGCGCGTTCGCGTTCGGGAAGATTATTCAGGCTCAGCGATTCCGCAAGATCGGAAAGCGAACGCGTATCGGGTTCGCCTTCGTTGAGGAGCAGCGGCGCACGGAGGATTTTATCCCCGGCGGAAAGTTCCACATAATCCATATAGACTTTTCCGGAAAGCTTCACTTCTTTCTTTTCTCCCGGCCGGATCTGGAAACTCAGCTGTTTCCGTTCCCTTGCCATATTGAAATCGTTCACGGTCGGAAGGACCGGATAGTTGTTGGTCTTGAACACCTTCGCAGGATTGAACTTATCCGGAAGCTTCTCTTCCGTGTATTTGATTTTCTGTTTTCCGGAACGCAGAAAATGTTCCTGATAATCGGTTTGGGAATCAACAACTCCGACGATATGGCACGACCCGTTTCCTGCGCGACCTTCGATCGTGCGGTCGAAATCGTAAAGCGCGCGGGTATCGGCATCGCAGGTAAATTTCTTCGCCGGAGTGAAATCCCCGTCATACCGGATGCCCGAGGAGATGCGCAGGGAATCGACAGCTCCGCGGAACGTTTTGCAGTGTTTCCAGTACCCGCCCCGGCAGAAACTCGCATTGGCTCCGACCGCGACGACCTGCGGCATAACGGCGGCAGGCCGGATGGATTCCAGCGAAAGATCATAGCCGGCGGCAGGAGCCGCATCATGGAATTTCCGTTTGCCGTTCACAAATACTTCCACTCCGTTTTTTTCGCTCCACTGGAACGCGAAATGCATCCATTTTCCGTATGCAAGCTCCAGCGGGAAAGACCCTTTCACGACTCTGTCCTTCGCATCCTTGAAAAAGAAAACCGCCTGTTTCTTCTCCGGGATCCAGTCAAGACAGAGAATGTTTCCGCGCGGCTTCCGATATTTCAGTTTGAAGAAATCAAAACAGTGGGCGGCACTGAAAAGAGTCATCGGACCGCGTTCGCGGCTCGGGGTTTTCTCCGGTTTGAGCCAGAGTTCGGCCGTCCCATCTCCATTCGGCCAGAACCATTCCCCGGGATCACGCGGTTCCTTGTATTCCGACCAGAAAGCAGCAGGACCAGTGAGGTGCATGAAACATTCTTTCTGCCTGCCGTCCAGATAGAGCGCATGATCGTTTTTCCCGCCGGAAACACCGGGAACGAAGAGTTTTCCACTGACTTTCGGGAAAGGCAGTTCCCGTGCCGGTGTCAGAGCCAGTTCCGAAATCTCCAATGCGGGCATTTCCGGTTTTTTGATCCTTTTCCCGTAAGAGTCATATTTCGGATTGCCGCCGTCAAGCGTTACTGTCAGATTCGCTTTCACGGCATCCGGACGGATCCATCCGCGGATATGATAGACGGTTTCAAGATGCGGCGGCCTCATGTGATTGCTCCAGCGGGGATCAACGATGCATTCCGGAAGCGGATTTCCTTTGGCATCATACTGCCGCAGATGGAATATCGAACCGAAGGTCTGTCCGGAACGAGATTTGAGGCGGAGTGCAAAGCGGACCGGTTTGCCGCGGAATTTTTCGGGGATCGGGAAATCCGGAGAGACGGCACTTGAAGATCCCGTAGTTTTGCTTTTCAGCACGATCCTTCCGTTTTCGGAAACTGCCGCCATCCGCGTCAAGTTCCATTTCCCGTGCGGAAATACCGGAGCAAAAAGATCGGCCGGAGCTTGGGATGATCTGTTCCCTCCCGCTTCAAGAAAAAGTTTTTCCGTTCCGGACGGCACCTGAAAATGAAGGATCTCCTGCTCCGCCGTTCTTCCGGGGACAGAAAAGACATTGAGCGTTGTCTTTTTGCCATTTGCATCAAGAGCCGAAACGGAAAGTGCCGAGTTCCGGGGAATCGCCGCATTCAGCCGCGCGCGGTTCACTTCGATCTCGAAGGGGATATCCGCAGGAATGCGCGGATTCCATTCCAGTTCAATCGGAGAAACTCCATTGAGCAGACAAATACTGCATGCAAGCATAAAAATTGTCAGAAACACTTTTTTCATTCGGATCACCTCGTCTATATTCTTTTAGATATTGTTCTATTTCAGCCAGATACTGTTGTATTTCAGCAGCATTTCCACCGCGGTCTGAAGTTGGATCAGCGAATTTTCCGGAGTTTCACCGGTTTTCAGCAGTTCCCGAAGTTCTCCGGTGAAAATTCTGCCTGCCGCCGGAGAAAGGGAAAACCCCGTCGAAACGATCCGAGGCATTTCCGACATCGTCAGGCGATCCAACTGGTTGTTAGTCTCCATGAATTCAGCGGCGATCTGCTTCCGGATCGGGAATCCGTTGCGTGCCCGGCAAAGTTCCTGTTGAAACTCATCGGAAAGCAGATACCGGACCAGTTTCCGCACCAGATCGAAATCGCTGACCATCCTCCGGACGCACAGAAGCGAGCCGCCCATCAGCGTTCTCTGCGGGACTTTCGACACGCGCGGCAGCGGCAGGAAATACTGATCTTCAATATTGCCGCTCGTAATGTCCGCACTGGTGCAAAGCGTGATTGCCGCAAGACCGGGTTTGACCTGGGTATTCAGGGGAGCTCCGCTGATTCTGCAGAGCTTCTGCAGTTCCCGGATCGCCCGCAGCGATTCCGGCGTATTGATTTTCACCTGTTCCCGGTCCCAAGTTTCTCCTCCGAGATGGAAGTAGAGGGTCAGCAGCGATGCCAGTTGACCAAACGGAGCGAATGCCTTTTCCGGCGGAAGTTTTTTGCGGAGCGTGCGGATCAGTTCGAGTAACTCTTCCCAATCCCACGATTCCGAGGGAAGCCAGCCGCCGCCCTCCTCAATGATTTCCCGATTGCAGCAAACGATCCACGGTGAAAAGATCAGCGGAAGACCGAACAGTTTTCCGTCGATATCCCGATATTCATTGATCCGTGACTGAAAAAGGCCCTGACATCCGGGATAAAGTTCCTCCACGAATTCGGAAAGATCCTGATACTCCTGCTGATGCTGGATGGACTCGTTGGTGAAACGTATTTCAAAGGCCCCGCTCTGAAATGCCTGAGTCGGACGCAGCTGCGGCAGGACCGCAGGCAATGTCTTATATAAAAATTTTTCCCAGAACGGACTGAACACCCTGAGATTTTCCGGCAGGATCCGCTGATTCCAGTCATCCCGGACATAAGTCCCCTGACGGGGAACGGAATAGAGGATGCCTTCCCTCACCAGGGAATTCAGGGCCGTCTGCACCACGGTGAACGCACAGCCTGAGGGTTCCACCAGTTCCCGCGATCCCGGCAGTTTGCTTCCTCCGGGATAAATACCGTCCCGGATCCTCCGAAGGATAAAATCCCGGAATTCCTGTTGTTTGTCTATCGCCATTCTCTGGATCCCTTGTTCTTTCAATAATATTATACCACAGAATTTTTTTTTGTCAATGTCAGAAAACGGATATTTCCGGAAAAATTCATGAAAATTCCGATTTGAACCGAAAAAAAACATTGCTCCCGAACGATGAGATTTGTATATCGTGCTGCTAAAAGACTTTTGCATAAACAAGTCTCATTTGAGCATTATAAGCATCCGTGCCGGGGGGATAAAAATGGCAAAGATGATTTTTGGGACCGAAAAAAACAAAGCCCGGGAAAATCCTGACATTGTCACGAATCAAAAATACGGATTTTTCTGCCGGATATCCAAAACAGCAGGCTGACTTTCCGGCAATTTCCTTTTGTCCTTCCGGAGGGCGGGAAAGGCTGCTCAGTGGATTGAATTTGATTTCAGACTTTCCCTATCGGAAACGAGGTAAGCATTGCACCGCGGATATGATTCTGCCGTTCCGGAGTCTGCATAGTGTAGATGACGTGCAGAATGCCGTTCATCTCGCAGACAACCGGATAACTGAACTGCGGATAGAGATCCAGCACGGGATCATGCCCGTTTCGGAGGTCATACCCTCGCGTGAATTTCAATGATCCGGGTTCGGTGAAAAAGATGCTCAGGCGGTTTCTTCCGTCGATGCATCCGATCACGTAATTTTTCCCATTGGAAAGGGTTCCGGAATAAATTTTGGAGTTGCTGAAGGGAATGTTGTGTGAAATCGGACCGTTCCAGGTTTCCCCGCAGTCTTTGGACTGGTAGAGCAATGGCACTTCCCGTTCATCATCCCGGCAGAAAATGGTGAGCAGACCATTCTGAATGATGGCGGAAAGTTCCGGGTGGATCAGTTTGCTTCCATCCGGCAGATCGCCGTTCTCCTGAATTTTGACCAGCCGCCAGGGAGCATCGATCTTGCCGGAATCCGAGATCAGGACAGCCGGAGTATTCGGGAATGAATCCATCTCCGCGATACGGCCGGGAAGCAGAAGTTTTCCGTTGGGCATCGTGCAGACATTCGTATTGAGCTTGAACGGGATCGGTTCGGAGCGGAAAAAATGAAATTTTTCATCAGATTCATCGTAGCGGTAGAATTCCAGCGAGTGCATGTGATCTGCTGACACCATGGTGTTGCAGAGCAGATAAAGCGTATCATCGCAGATGCCGTAGACCGGAGGACAATAGAGCAGTTTTCCGGAAGGATCGAACGCAATATCCTCCGGTTCGCTCCAGGTTTTGCCGCCATCAAAGGATTTCGCACCGCGAATGGGAGTATATCCCTTCAGTTCTCCTGCGGGACAATTATACCATGATGCAAAAAGGATGCCGTGATATCCGATGATCGCAGTCTCGTGCAGGAACAGATATTCCTGAGTCGGTCTCGTGACGATGGTATCGGTGAATTCCGGCAACTTGCCCAGCGCATTGACCTGAACGGAATCTGCAAGAAGATCGATGTGAGGAAGCATTGCTTCCAGTTGATTGTTTTCCGGTTTCTGATAAGAAAGGCGCATGTCTGTCCTCCTGGTTTTCCATAAATCAAATTTCACATATCATTTTCGGTTTACTGACGGCACCAGGGACAATGGCTGCAAATCGGCAGTTCGCCGTTTTTCTGCGCCCGCCGGAACGCTTCGGCCCGTCCGTTCCGGAAAATCCCGGCCAATGATTCCTTCCGGATGTTTCCTGCGGAAAAACCGAAAAAGTCGGTGCAGAATCCCACCTCGCCGTCATGCCGGATGTGGACATGATGCAGCGGAAGCTGACACTGCACCGGAGCCGGCAGCTCCGGATGGCAATGCGGTGTAAACTGCACGGGAACGGGATAGTTCCGCTTCGCCAGCTGCTCAAGACCGGCCGCCAGTTTTTCCTGATAGGCCTCCCCGTCATCCCTGCGCCATGCCGCAAGTTCCGGATAATCGCACTGGAAATCCGCCCGGCTGAAATTGCGGTATTGTTCGACTTCCGTTCCGCTCAGATAGATCAGCGGCTGAAGGACGATCCCATCCGGTTCAAGCACAAGCAATGACTCCGGCAGTTCCGCCAGACGGTCGACATTCAGATCCGAGACGGTGCAGAGCAGAGTCAGTTTTCCCCTCCGGTCCCGGATCGATTTCACTCCGGCCCGGACCCGGTCGTAAACCCCGGCGCCCCGCGTGGCGTCATGCTCCGCGCGGCCGCCCTCCACGGAAACGAAAATTTTTTCAAAATATTCCGCAATGACCTGAGAATGCTGTTCCAGCAAGGTCCCGTTGGTAACGATGCTCAGCGAAAATCCCTGACGGCAGAGCGTTTCCGCCAGCAGATCGAACTCCGGATAAAGCAGCGGCTCACCGCCCCACAGCGTGATCTCCGGCTTATGGCCGGACCGTTCCGCGGCACATTTCAGTTCATCGGCGCAGCGGAGCCATTCCGGGGAAGAAAGTTCTTCACGCCGGGAAGACGCCAGCATCCCTTTGGCCTGTCCGCAGAAACGGCAGGCCAGATTGCAGCGTCCGGTCAGCTGAAAATGCGCTTTATAAAGTGTGAGTCCGCTTTTCATGGCAAGGACTTATTCTCCCACGTGATTCTGTTCTTATTTGTTTGGTCCATATTTCTTCAGAAAATCCAGCGAACGCACCATGCCTTCCTTCACGTCTCCGGGCAGTTCGTATTCGATCATTGCCGGTCCCTCGTGATCTTTTAGGGCCTCCATCAAAGCATCCCAGTCCAGACGCCCCTCGCCGCAGGCGGCCGGGACGATCCCGCCCGGAACGTCCTTGAAGTCTTTCAAGTGCATATAAGGAATCCTGCTCTTGAAAAGCCGGTAAAACGTTTCCGGAGCGACACAGCCGACTGCGCTCAGGTTGGCCGGGTCATAACAGATCGAAACGCCGGTTTCCAGAATCTTTTTCCACTGGTCGATCCGGGTGGAAACACTGTTGAAATGAAGCAGTGCGCCATTTTCCAAAACACTCACGCCGCCGTGGGTTTCGACGCAGAGCGTGATCCCTTTCCCGGAGGCAGCGGCCTGGAGTTCCCTGAACGCGTCCA
>Ga0256405_10002408_pt1 | contig 43208 bp, 45 predicted proteins | sample RumenRJG_02DNA_FD_189096 | JGI IMG/M metagenome (GOLD analysis project Ga0256405, IMG submission 189096) | Bovine rumen microbial communities from Lethbridge, Alberta, Canada - RJG_02 | ecosystem: Host-associated > Mammals > Digestive system > Stomach > Rumen | place: Canada: Alberta... | reverse complement strand
TTTGAGGCTATTTGTGGGGCTTTGCCCCACACCCCACCAGAGGCGCTGCCTCTGGACTCTGCCAAAGGAACACAGTCCCTTTGGAATCCCATTCATTGGTATAAGGACTTTTTCGACAGACTGAGGGACTGCATAAAAATGCAGTCCCTCAACTTTTATTCAGCCTTTAAAAGCTTATTTCTTCTGTTTGTAAGAAGCGGCTGTACATCATTGATAACACAATCAGCCGTAACTGTTACCTTAGCTATACTTCCGTCAGATGGAACGGTGAACATTGTATTCATGAGGATAGATTCAAGAATTGAGCGAAGTCCACGCGCACCTGTTTTCTGAGCAATAGCCTTCTTAGCTATTTCGATAAGTGCATCTTCCTTTATTTCAAGCTCTATATCATCGTATGAGAAAAGCTTCTTATACTGCTTGATAAGGGCGTTCTTAGGCTCTGTAAGAATTCTTACAAGTGATGCTTCGTCCAGTTCCTCGAGAACCGAAATGACAGGAAGTCTACCGACAAACTCAGGTACCATACCGAATTTGACAAGGTCCTTAGGTACGACCTTCTTGAAGATATTATCACTCTCTTCCTTATGAGTGATTATCTCACCGCCAAAACCGATAGTAGACTTTCCTATACGATTCTGTATCTGTTTTTCAAGTCCGTCAAACGCACCGCCGCAGATAAAGAGGATATTCTTTGTATTGATCTGAATAACTTCCTGATTCGGGTGTTTTCTGCCTCCCTGCGGAGGAACATTCGATACAGTTCCCTCGATTATCTTCAAAAGAGCCTGCTGAACACCTTCACCGCTTACATCTCGTGTAAGTGAAGTATTTTCAGATTTTCTTGCGATCTTATCGATCTCGTCGATATAGATTATTCCCTTTTCAGCAGCCTTTATATCAAAATCAGCAGCTTGAATAAGTCGGAGGAGTACATTTTCAACGTCATCGCCTACATAACCCGCTTCTGTAATTGTAGTAGCATCTGCTATAGCAAAAGGTACATTGAGCAGTTTTGCAAGTGTCTGAGCAAGGAAAGTTTTTCCGACACCGGTAGGACCGAGAAGAAGTACATTACTCTTCTGAAGCTCTACGCCGTCGTCAGAATCATTATTTGTCTGACTCATTATTCTTTTATAATGATTGTAAACAGCTACCGAAAGAGAGATTTTCGCATCATCCTGCCCGATAACATATTCATCAAGAAAAGCCTTTATCTCAACAGGCTTCATAAGCTTGATAGAAGATGTGTCGGATTCCTTCTCATTTTTTGCAGCTTTTCTCTGTGCTTTAGCTACTCCTGGACCATAGAGCATCTCGTAGCAATAAGTCACGCATTCATCGCAGATATTTGATGAACCCGCAGAAAACATACTGCGTACCCTGTTTTCCCCTTTGCCGCAGAAGCTGCACGATTTAAACGTTTCAGCCATCTAATTTACCCCTTACCTTTTTGTTATGACCTTATCAATAAGTCCGAATTCGAGTGCTTCCTGAGCAGTCATATAGTTATCTCTTTCGCAAGCGGCGTGCATTTCTTCGACGCTCTTGCCTGAATTTCCTGCCATGATCTCCTCGAGGCGCTCTCTTGTTCTCTCAAGATTCTTTGCATGGATCATGATATCGGTCTGCTGACCGCCGAGTCCGCCGCCTATGAGAGGCTGGTGTATCATGATCTCGCTATTCGGAAGCGCAATTCTCTTTCCCTTTGCACCTGATGAAAGCAGGAATGCTCCCATTGAAGCAGCCATACCGATACATATTGTTGAAACATCACACTTGATGTAATTCATTGTATCATATATAGCCATGCCTGCGGTAACAGAACCGCCGGGGCTGTTTATATATAATGAGATGTCCTTTTCGGAATCCTGGCTTTCAAGATAAAGAAGCTGAGCAACTACTACACTTGCAGTTGCGTCATTTACCTGATCTGAAAGCATAATGATTCTATCGTTGAGCAAACGGGAGTATATATCATATGATCTTTCTCCTCTGCTTGTCTGTTCAACAACGTAAGGTACTAATACGCTCATAGTTCATCGCCCTTTCTTTAAAAACAGTTGTCCCACAAAAAAGCTGCGGGACAACATTATTATTCTATCATTATTTGTCGAAAAAAGGAATTATTCAGCCTTTTCCTCAGCAACAGTGTTGTCAACAACAGCATTTTCCTTAACAAGCTCAACAGCCTTCTGAACTCTGAGGTCTGTTGTATACTCGTCAACAGGGATAAACTTCTTTACTGTCTCAACATCGATGTTGTTTGCAGCAGCGATCTCGCCGAGGCTGTTATTAAGATCTTCCTCTGTGATCTGGATATTCTCGAGGTCAGCGATCTTCTCAAGAGCAAGTCTGAGCTTAACTTCGTTAACAGCTCTGTCTCTGTATGTCTCTCTGAATGAATCCTCATCCATACCTGTGTACTGGAAGTAGAGCTTGAGATCCATGCCCTGTGATCTGAGCTGCTGCTCGAATGATCTCATAAGAGCGTCAATTCTCTGCTCATACATACAATTCGGGATAGGAGCGTCAACCTTCTCGATAAGAGCGTTCATTACAGCGTTCTCAAAACCTGCATCAGCCTGCTGTACAGCAGCTTCCTCAAGCTTTGTCTTGATATCGTCCTTGTACTCAGCAACTGTCTCGAACTCTGTAGCGTCCTTTACGAGATCATCGTTGATCTCAGGAAGCTCCTCATAGCTGATAGCCTTGAGCTTGCACTTGAATGTAGCATCCTTGCCTGCATAGTCAGCCATCTGATAATCCTCAGGGAACTTAACATTTACATCGAACTCGTCGCCGATATTGTGACCAACGATCTGATCCTCGAAGCCGGGAATGAACTGACCGCTGCCAAGACGAAGCGGATGATCCTCACCCTTGCCGCCTTCAAATGCTTCGTCACCGAAGAAGCCTTCAAAGTCGATGATTACTTCGTCATCAAGCTGTGCAGCTCTGTCATCAACAGAAACTATACGAGCATTCTTCTTTCTGATTATATCGATCTGCTTGTCGATATCCTCGTCAGTGATCTCCTTGACTTCCTTTGGAGCCTTGATTCCCTTATAATCAGTGATCTCGATCTCAGGCTTTGTAACGCAGATAGCCTTGAGCTCTACGCCCTCTGCCTTATCGATAGAAGTGATCTCAACATTTGGTCTGTCAACGAGAACAAGACCTGTCTCATTTACAGCTGCATCGATCTCTGGTCCGAGAAGTGAGTTGATAGCACCCTCATAGAATGCACCCTCACCGAATTCTCTCTCAGCGAGCTTACGGGAAACCTTACCCTTTCTGAAGCCCTTGATCTGGATGTTCTTCTTCTGACGCTGGTACTCTTTCTCAACAGCTGCCTCAAATGCAGCAGCATCGATAGAAATAACCAGTTCTGTAGTATTCACATCTGTTTTGTTTGATGATTTTAAACTCATTTTAATACGTCCTCCAATATTTATATAACATACTTGGAATATTATACCACATTTAAGAAATTTTTTCTACTGATTTTCCACACTTCTGTATAATGCACAATTCACAGAACTTTTTCAGGAATAAATTGTAAATAATCACCTGCTATTAAGTGAAAATTCACATCATCATAGGTATTAGTGACACATAATTCATGAGCTGAACGACCGTGAATGTGTCCGTAATAACAATCCCTGATCTTATAGCGGTACAGTATCTCCAGTATGTCGTAATTAAAATTTGTGGCGAAAATAGGCGGATAATGCAAGAACACTATGGGGATAAGGTCCTCGGCAAGAGCTGACTTGATAGAAGTTTCAAGTCTCTGGACTTCCCTTCTCAGTACTTTCTCGTCCTGTGTTTCGCCGGGCATATTCACCCAGCCGCGAGTGCCGCAAATACCGTATTCGCCGTATTTATAATGGTTATTATGCAATATCTTTATTGAATCGCACCCCTCAGCTGCAAGAAAATCCTCCATTTTTTTCATAGTCGTCCACCAGTAATCGTGGTTGCCTTTTATTATGATCTTCTCACCCGGAAGCCTTTCAATAAAGTGAAAATCGGGAGCTGCTTCCGCAAGAGACATTCCCCATGAAATATCTCCCGGAAGCACTACCGTATCATTTTCTGTTACAAGTTCAAGCCAGTGCTTTTCGATCCGCTCCTGATAGTCCTGCCAACCTGAAAATATACTCATGGTCTTTTCAGGATTTCCCTGACAGAGGTGCAGATCAGCAAGTACGAACAAGCTCATATATCAAACACTCAGAGTTCTGAGCACATAATCCTTCTGATCTGCCTTGTCGATAACGTCATTGAAGCGCTCAGGCTTATTTCTGAGGTCTGCAAGAGCTGACGGAACAGGAATATCAGAAAGCTCAGCGATCTTATCGACCTTGTCGTATTCATCTATATCTGATGTCTTGCCTTCAAGAGCTTCAAGAACAGCTGCGCTGAACTTATATGGACTTGCAGTAGAAGCAATAACAGTTTTCGTTGAATCGCCTGTTGTTTCCTTATAATCCTTGTACACCTTAACGGCAACAGCTGTGTGCGTATCGCAGGTATATGAGTACTTCTCATAAATAGAATGGATAGTAGCCTTTGTCTGACCGTCATCACAGAAGCCTGCTGAAAACTCTTCCTTGAGCTTAGCCTTTACATCATCGTTTACCTCATATCTGCCTTCTGTTGCGAGTTTTCCGAACCAATCACGGATAAGAGCATCATTCTTGCCTGTCATGAGGTAAAGGAGTCTTTCAAGGTTGCTTGAAATGAGGATATCCATTGAAGGTGAAACAGTTGCATAGAACTGTCTGTTTCTGTCATAGATACCTGTATTTATGAAATCTGTAAGAACATTGTTGATGTTTGAAGCACAGATAAGCTTATTTACAGGAACACCCATGTGCTTAGCATAGTAAGCTGCAAGGATATTGCCGAAGTTGCCTGTAGGAACAACAATGTTTATCTTGTCTCCCAGCTCAACTTCGCCGTCTTTAACGAGTTCTGCATAAGCAGAAACGTAGTAAACGATCTGCGGAACAAGTCTGCCCCAGTTTATTGAATTAGCGCTTGAGAACATCATTCCCTTGTCATCAAGAGCCTTCTTTACGTCGTCATTAGTGAATATAGCCTTTACACCGTTCTGGCAGTCGTCAAAGTTGCCCTTGATAGCGCATACTCCGACATTTGAGCCTTCCTGTGTTTTCATCTGGCGCTTCTGCATCGGGCTTACTCCGTCCTCAGGATAAAATACGAGGATAGAAGTTCCCTCGACGTCCTTGAAGCCTTCCAGCGCAGCCTTACCTGTATCGCCTGAAGTTGCAACAAGAATAACGATCTTCTTGTCAAGCTTTATCTTCTTAGCAGATGTTGTAAGGAAGTACGGAAGTATCTGAAGTGCCATATCTTTAAATGCACAAGTCGGACCGTGCCAGAGCTCAAGCATATATGTTCCGTCAAAAAGATGAGCGATCTCAGCAATGCTTTCGGTCTCAAAATTTGCAGTGCTGTAAGCATTGTCTGTACAATAGTGTATCTCGGCATCAGTAAAATCTGTGAGATACTTTGCAAACACATATGCAGCTCTGTCAGCGTACTTCATATCGCCGATAGTCTTTATCTCATCGAGAGAAAGCTGTGGGATACTCTCCGGAACGAAAAGACCGCCTTCGACCGAAATACCCTGAGTAATAGCTTCAGCGCTGTTAACTTTTACACTGCTGTTTCTTGTGCTGTTATAGAACATATTACCACCCTTTAAAATATGAAATTGTAGCCTGTTGTGTCATAGGCATTTATAATATAATCAATGCTGAGCACCTTTTCTTCGGCGATGATGACTTGTGCGACATCGAACCGCGGTTGAAGCATATTAGGATGCTTACAGCAATAATCAGCTGCGGTCTTTATTATAAGACCTCGTTTACGTTTGTTTACCGCTTCAAAGCCTGTTACCATACTGTCAGGCTTACGGGATTTGACTTCAACAAAAGCGATATAGTCACCGTTTTCTGCGATAATATCGATCTCGCCGCCCTTTATGCGGTAGTTTCTTGCAATTATGGTATATCCTCTCTCGATAAGGTAGCTGCAAACACTATCTTCACCGAGTTTTCCTATTTCACTGTTAGTCATAAAGCTTTTTCAGAAAAGTTCTGCGGTGAACTTCGGATATGCCGAATTCGGCAAGTTTTTCATAATGCAGTTTAGTACCATAGCCTTTGTGCTGTGAGAAACAATACTGCGGATACTTTTCATCAAGCTCGCGCATATATCGGTCTCTCGACACCTTTGCAAGTATCGAGGCAGCAGCAATAGAAGCTGAAACTGCATCTCCATGTATAACATATCTGCTTTCGCAATCAAGCTCAGGCAGACGGTTTCCGTCTATAAGCGCCATATCAGGCTTTATCCCGAGTCCTTCAACAGCTCGTTTCATAGCGAGCATAGTCGCCTGAAGGATATTCAGCTCGTCGATCTCCTGAACACTGGCAGTAGCCACGCAATAAGCATCGGCTTTTTCTATTATCTCATCGTAAAGAAGCTCACGGCGCTTTTCCGAGATTTTCTTACTGTCGTTGAGATAGTTTATGAGTACGCTGTCATTAAGTACAACAGCAGCAGTATAAACATCGCCTGCAAGCGGACCTCTGCCCGCTTCGTCAACTCCGCATATTATCGGGAATTCTTTGCGAAGCTCTTTATCGTAATCAAAAAGCTCCTGATGAAGGATTATTCTTGCCATTATTCTGACCTCTTCTGCGGAGCTTCAAGAGTTATCCTGCCAAGCTTGCCGCTTCTGAACTCGTCGATAACTGTAATTGCGGCACGTTCGGTATTGATCTCGCCGCCCGATATCATCATTCCACGTTTTTTTCCGACATTTTCAAGCAGTTCAAGACCTGTTTCCTCACCTGTAAGCTCCAGCTTATAGCGCTCTTTAAGAGAATTCGGATAATTTTCCGCAAGATAGGAAAGGAGCTTCATCGCCAAGGTTTCGATATCAAGTATATCGTCGCTTATCGCGCCTGTAAAGGCAAGTCTTACAGCAACTTCCTGATCTTCAAATTTCGGCCATAATACTCCGGGCATATCAAGAAGCTCGGTATTATTGTCAAGCTTCACCCACTGCTTTGTGCGGGTAACTCCCGGCCTGTCCTCGACCTTTGCTCGCTTAGAACCTACTAACTTATTGATAAGTGAGGACTTTCCCACGTTAGGGATACCGACTATCATAAGTCTGATCGTCGCTCCGCTCATACCGTTCCGGGCTCTTTTTTCCATGAGCTCCTTCAGGACCGTATTTTTTATTGACGGAAGTATCGACTTGACACCCTTGCCCGACTTACAGTCCACAGCAAGAGCTTCACAGCCGTTCCTCCTGAAATAGCTTATCCACTGCTGAGTTGCCTTTTCATCAGCAAGATCACTTTTATTAAGAAGAACAAGACGAGGCTTGTTTTTTGTCATACTATCCATTTCGGGATTTCTGCTGCTGAGCGGTGAACGTGCGTCCACTATCTCAACAACTGCATCCACCAGCGAAATGTTTGACGCTATAAGTCGGCGCGTCTTAGCCATATGTCCAGGAAACCACTGGATCGTTTTCATATCAGTATTATCCATTAATTGCCTCCTGCAACATTTTATAGTTCACACAGCAAACCGCCGTGTATCTGTCAGACTCAGAAAAGTAAAAACTTCAAGTCCTTGATAGGAGAATATCTGAGTACAGCCTTTCCGTAGATCTGATCCTTTTTGATAAGACCTATATCCGAAACTCGGCTGTCCGAAGAACCGCGTCTGTTGTCACCCATTACAAAATAGTATCCCTCAGGGATAGTTATCGGGTAATTGAATGCTTCAAACGCATCATTTACAGTATCCTTGATGTAAGGCTCGTCAAGTACCTTGCCGTCGATTATTACCTGCTCTTTTTCTGCATCGATATCGACAGTCTGACCGGGTTCACCGATAACTCTCTTTATAATGCATTCTTTAAGAGGAGAACCTGTTATATCTCTCTTGATGATCTTGTTATTATCATCGAGGAGATAAGCCATATCATTATTGATAACAACTATGTCACCGTAATGAGGACCTGTATAAACTGTTGTCATAAATATCCTGTCATCCTGGAAAAGGGTATTGTTCATTGAACCGCCGACAACATTTACAGGGTGAAGCAGATATGTAAATATCATTACGATAACAAAAACCGTAACAAGCGTAGACTCAACTATTTCAAGTATGTCATCAACAAGCTTGCTCTCCTTTTTTTCGGCTTCCTTTTCAGAGCTTTCGGATTTATCGGAATCTGTTGATTCCGACGTATCAGTATTTTCGTCGATATTTTCAGCAGCTTCATCAATTGTTTCTGTGATCTCTTCTTTATCGTTTACTACTTCTTTGTTTTCCGTTGTGTCTTTAATTTCATCAGCCATAATGCTGCCTCCAAACTTAACTATTTTTAAATATGTAGCAAAAAAGGGACTTTAAGTCCCTCAAGGAAAGAAGATGAGTCAGCCGAGTAAAATCGGCTGAACTCAGTCTGCAACCTGTTAGCGGATCTGTTCCTTAACCTTAGCAGCCTTACCAACTCTGTCTCTGAGGTAGTAGAGCTTGGCTCTGCGAACCTTACCGTATCTTACAACCTCTACCTTGTCAACAACAGGAGAGTGAAGTGGGAATACTCTTTCGATACCGCAGCCGTGTGCTACACGTCTTACAGTAAAGGTCTCGCTGATTCCACCGTGCTTCTTAGCAATTACAGTACCCTCGAAGATCTGGATACGGCTCTTATCGCCTTCCTTGATCTGAACGTGAACCTTTACGGTATCACCTACGTTGAACTGCGGAACATTTTCCTTCATGCTTGATTCGCTGATTAACTTGAGTGCATCCATTGTTTTTCCTCCTAAAATTTCCGAACATTCTTACCTGTCCCGCATGGACCGTTCAGCATTCGGCAGATGCAGGAATAATAAATAAAAGTGTGCCTTGGCACATCGGCTCAGATAATGAGCATCAGGCAGCGGACTATCCGATTTAATGTCTTTCGGCATTAACCCTCATTCAGGCACAAATGCCCGAACGGATTTCAAATGCTTTTATATGATAACATACTTTAAAGAAAAATGCAAGTGTTTTCACGAAAATATTTCGTTATTTTCACAAAAAATTCCTGTGCGGCGGATCTTTTGGACTTCAAAAGGCGCAGAACCGCTGTTTTTCAGTGCTTCAACAAAAAGTATCGGGTTAAAATTAGTCTGTGTTCCCGCGGGCAGCCTTATAGCCATATCTATCGAGTTCTCCGACCTATCACAGCTCATGATCCTGATAAAAGGCTTGATATCAACAGTCTTCATTCCCTTTTTTGTTTTCTTTTCAATAAGTATCTCAGGCTGTGCCATAAGCTTCTGAATATCGCCGAAGAGCTCTTCGGTATTTTCAGTAACGAGCGAAAAGCTGTATTCAGCCTCAGTAATGGCAGTGATCTTCTGCTTTTGCTCTGCTACAGAGATTATCCTCATTCCTTCGGGCATTACGGCGTTGAGCCTGTCTCTTATCTCGTCAAAAGGAATATCCTCGTTGAGATTGAAATCGAGTATTTCGCAGCTGCTCTCAAATCCGAGAGAAAGCGCCAGCGCAAATGAATAATAAGGGTGGGGATTAAAACCCTCTGTGTACCATATAGGCAATCCCGAACGCCTGAATATCCTGAGCATACAGCGGTTGAGATCAAGGTGCGAAATATATTTTGCGCGTCCGCACTTTTCAAAAGTTGCTCTTACACGTATCAAAAGCATTCCCTCCCGACTTTTTTGTTTACTCCGCAGCCTGAGCATCTCAGACGGCAATTTGGCGTTGTCACCGCTTTGTGAGCAGTTTTGTTTTCGCGGATATAGAAATCCTTGCTTACATAGTAATCGAGGTGATCCCATGGCAGTATCTCGTCATAGTCGAACCTTCGGTTAGCATAGAATGAAGTATCAATGCCGCATTCTTTAAATGCTTCGAGCCACTTTTCAAAGTGGAAATGCTCCTCCCAGCTGTCGAACTTACAGCCCATTTTCCATGCAGTGTACACGGCTTTACACAGCCTGCGGTCGCCCTTGGCAAGTATAACTTCAAGCTGACTGACGTTGGGATCATGGTAACTTACCTTGATCTTCTTTGTCTTTACCGAATCAAGCAGCAGCTTCTGCTTATGTTCGATCATTTCGCGTGTATCCTGCGGCTCGAACTGGAACGGAGTAAACGGCTTAGGGACAAATGTCGCACAGCTGATAGATATCTGCACTCCTCTGCCCTTAGGTCTGTTCTCTATGCTGTAATACAGGTCGATTATACGGTTGGCAAGCTCGGCAATTCCTACGATATCCTCATCGGTCTCGGTAGGCAGTCCCATCATGAAGTAGAGCTTGACCGCCGAATATCCACCCTCAAACGCGATACGGCAGGTATTCATTATCTCCTCTTCGCTTACATTCTTATTGATAACGTCACGCAGGCGCTGTGTACCGCCTTCCGCAGCAAAAGTAAGTCCGCTTTTGCGCACTTTTTTTATCTTTTCAAGAAGCGATTCAGAGAAATTATCAACTCTCAGTGACGGAAGTGAGAGATTTATACGCTCACTTACCGTGTAATCGAGCAGCTTTGTGAGCATCGGATCGATCTCCGAATGGTCACTGGTACTGAGTGAAGCAAGAGATACCTCATCATAGCCCGTATTCTCACAAAGACACTTGACCTCTTTGCAAACAGTATCTGCGTGTTTCTCTCTGAACGGACGGTATATAAATCCTGCCTGACAGAATCTGCACCCTCTGATACAGCCGCGCAGCACTTCGACCGAAGCTCTGTCCTGAACTATTTCCGTAAACGGCACTACAAAATTCTCAGGATAATACACCTTGTCAAAATCCTTGATTATACGTTTATGTATTATCTCAGGCGCACCGTCTGTAACTACAAGCTTCTCGATAGTTCCGTCTTCTTTGTATTCAAAGCTGTAGAATCTCGGCACATAAACTCCGCCTATCTGTGCAGCTTTTCTGAGGTATTCGGTCTTTGTAGCTCCTGTTTTCTTCATTTCGGCATAAAGGTCCATGAGCTCGAGATTTACCTCTTCACCTTCACCAAGCACAAAAATGTCAAAAAAGTCTGCAAGAGGTTCGGGATTACAGACACATGGTCCGCCTGCAATAATAATATTTTTCAGTTCGTCCGATCTGTCCTTTGCAAATACAGGTATTCCTGCAAGATCAAGCATATTCAGTACATTTGTGTACGAAAGCTCATACTGCATCGTAAATCCGATAAAATCAAAGTCCTTTATCGGGTCAAGGCTTTCAAGAGCATAAAGAGGTATATCATTCTCGCGCATCACAGCTTCAAAATCCTCACCGGGCGCAAAACATCTCTCACACCAGTAGTTCTCACGCTCATTGGTCAGGGAATAAAGTATCTTCATTCCGAGATGTGACATACCTATATCATAAGTGTCAGGAAAACAAAACGCAAATCTTACGTCTATTTTCGATTTATCCTTGATAACACTTCCGACTTCTCCGCCGATATATCTTGACGGCTTCTGCACTTCAAGAAGATGTTTTTCAATTTTTTCTCTGAGCATATTTCCTCCGAATATCAGAATCTCTTGTCAGCAGGTATCAGTGAAATAAATTCTCTGTATTCACCTCTCCAGCCGACAGGGACAAAATTTTCAAAATTCTCAGGCTTAGGAAACTGAGAATACATTCTGTTTCTGTCAAAATCAATAAAGATCGACGCATCATAGTCATTTTTGCGATCGTCACGGGCAACCATTCTCAGCAAGTGCAATTCATCTGACGAATATCTGCACTTAAAAAGATGCGCCAGAAAATGACTGACGGAAAAGCCGTCGAGAACCTCTATCCCCCAGCGCTTTTCGCAGAATTTTTCGTAACTTCCAATGTCATGTTCAAGCTGAGATACCGTCTTTCCTGTTTTTTCATAGAGCATCTGCCATATGGAATACAGCTTTTTATAATCCATTTTCCAAAGATTCTTCGGAGCAACATACCATTCAAAATGCCCCTTGAACATAACGCCAACTATTATGTTTTCACCGTATTTTGGCAAAACCTTCTCTATCTGTTCCATAATATCAGGTAAGCTCCTTTTCAAAACATATCATATCACACAGCCGAACCCCTGCTTCAATTATCGGGTGATCGTAATTATCAATGAAAAAATTTTTGATAACGCCATATCTTTTAAAACCGCATTTTTCATAAAACGGCACAGTCAGCGGACTGTCGCCTGTTCCTAAGATCAGCCTTTTATACTCGCCTGCAAACTGCCTTTGTATGAAGGCGATGAATTCTTTGCCTATGCCATGCCTCTGATACTTTGGCAATACAGCGAGATTCTTGATCTCAAGGTCTCCGTTCCCTTCATCGGTCACGACACATACCGCACACGGTTCGTCAGTCTTTTCCATTACAAAAAGCCTGCCTCTTTCAAGGTATTTCAGCACCATATCCTCCTGCTCATCACCTATGAGCAGCAGCTCCATAAAGTGCTCCTTGTCAGACTCTATTTCCTTTACAATGGTCATTTCATACTTTCCTCGTCAAATCGCTTCGGAAGGAAGTCCGAAAGCTTATATTCGCCGTCAGAAAGAATGATCCGCATATCATTTCCGCAAAATTCGCTCATTACCTGCAAGCAAGCTCCGCATGGGAAGCATGGCTTGGAGAAATCCTCGGTCGAACTGCCTGCAACAGCTATTGCGGCAAAATCAGTACAGCCCTCAGAGACTGCCTTAAATATCGCAGTTCTCTCCGCACAGTTCGTAAGCGAATAAGATGCGTTCTCTATATTGCAGCCGATAAAAAGCCTTCCGTCAGCAGTCAGCAGAGCTGCTCCGACAGAAAAGCCTGAATACTTTGAGTATGAATTGCCTGCTGCCTTTACAGCCGCAGCAAAAAGTTCATCGTTCCTCATAGTCTCACCTTCTTTTGCCGACCTTTCTCTTCTTGCCGTCAGGTGTCATTATGTACGTGTTTTCGAGCTGTGCAGCAAGATTTCCTGTAACGGAACGTCTGTATTCGTTGCGAAGCTCTGTCTGCTCAGCTTTTTCAGCCTCGGAAAGCCCCTCAGCCTTTGATTTTCTTGCAAGTTCGTTTATACGATCAATTTTTTTCTGATCCAAAATAATACACTCCCATATTAATATATCTTCATTGTATCATGATTTGATATTAATTTCAAGTCCAATACTGGATTTTCACTTTACAATGTGCTATAATTATTAAATATGAACCTTATCAAAGGAGGAATAATATGAAAACTGCACTTGTAACAGGCGGCGCAGGCGGCATAGGCGAGGCTATTTGCCGATCACTTGCTGCCGACGGATACATGGTTTACGTAAACTACTCGAAATCAAAGGAAAACGCTCAGAAAATCGCAGCTGAGATAAACGGATGTGCCATTTGCTTCGACGTTTCGGATATTGAAAGCGTAAAGGCCGCTTTAAGTGAGACAGGCAGACTTGAGCTGCTCGTGAACAACGCGGGTATCTCCGAAATAGACCTTTTCACTTCTATCCCTTACGAAAAAGCCGAAAAAATACTGAATACAAATCTAAAAGGTGCTATGAACTGTGCAAGAACAGCTCTCCCTGCAATGATAAACGCAAAAAGCGGCAATATCATAAATATTTCTTCGATGTGGGGACAGTGCGGTGCTTCATGCGAAGTCGATTACTCCGCTTCAAAAGCAGGTCTTATCGGCTTTACAAAAGCTCTCGCAAAGGAAGTTGCTCCGTCGGGGATAAGGGTAAACTGTGTTGCTCCCGGATTCATCATGACTGAGATGAACAGCCGTTTCTCACAGGAAGATCTCGACCTCATACGTGAGGATATTCCTCTCGGGATATTCGGCGAGCCGCGTCACATCGCAGATACGGTCGCTTTCCTCGCGTCAGAAAAAGCCGAATATATCACAGGTCAGGTAATTGCTGTAAACGGCGGAATGGTAATATAAGGAGGTCAATCATGAACGACAGATTAAAAAAACAGATCGATTTTATGCTTGAACTTGACAAAATGAAAAATCTATACCGTCAGACTTACGTCCTTCATGAGAACAGAAAGGAAAACGATGCCGAACACAGCTGGCATATAGCTGTCATGGCGTTTTTGCTCGCTGAGTACTCTAATCAGCCTATTGACGTTACTCATGTTGTTAAAATGCTGCTTCTCCATGATATAGTTGAGATCGATGCAGGAGATACATATTGCTACGACACCGAAGGTTACAAAACCAAAGCAGATCGGGAGGAAAAAGCCGCAAGACGTATCTTCGGGCTCCTTCCCGAGGATCAGTGCGATGAATACTATAAACTCTGGCGTGAATTTGAGGACTCTGTAACTCCTGAATCCCGTTTTGCTGCCGTGCTCGATCGTTTACAGCCATTGTTATTGAATTATACTAAAAACGGTATTTCATGGCAGGAACACGGAGTTCACAAAGAACAGGTGCTTAACCGAAATATCGACTATTTCTCATCGTCTGATGAACTTTCTGAGGCTATCAGATCAGTTATCGATGACGCATACGCTAAAGGCTGGCTTAAATAATCATTGACAAAATGCACAAATTATATCAGCTTTTCACGTACACTATTACCAATGCGCCGAATTTCATGAATAAATGATGATATTTTCTCCTAAATCTTGAACTTCTTGACCGATTATGATATATTTATATGGTAAAAATGAATGTTACATTTACAATTTAATGAAATAAAATAAAAGGATGATGACTAATGTCTAAAAAGACGATTATTGAAGCGCAGAAGTCTGCGGCAGATGCAGGAAATGCATTGATGAAGGATGTTAATGACCCGATTGAAGCAGCTCTTCAGCCTTCTGATGAAAAAAAAGTACGTTTCCCTAAGCTGAAACGTTTTAATGAAAAAAGAGAGAGCAACTCTAAGAAGTATAGTAAATTCAATACCTTTTTGATGCTCATTTTCCCTGTGTTCATTTGCAGTATGGCAGAAATTACTCAATCAAAGTATTTTTCTACTTATTTTGAGTTCCTGAAAGCAAGACCTACAGTTGTTTTCTTCGATATTCTGCTTACAGCTGTTGTATTTACATTTCTCCTTGCAATTTTCAAAAAGGGCTGGCTCGCTATGACTGCCCACAGTCTGATATTTATGTCTCTTGGTACAACTGAGCTGTTTAAATACGGAACAAACGGCAACCACCTTATTCTCTCCGATATGAAGCTGGTAAAAAGTGTTAAGAGCTTAACGTCTTTCGCATATATCAAAATAACGCCTAAGCTCATTCTTTGCTACCTGATCGTAATAGCTTTTCTCGCTTTGGTCATATATTTCAATCCGCAGCTCAAAGCTTCCCCGCTGCGCAGAGTCGTTGTATCATGCGCTTGTGTCCTGCCAATATCGGCTCTCATAGTTTTACCTGGCTTCTATTCACCTGTATATAAGGTTTTCGGCATAGACACTACGAGTGCAACAAATGCTTTCCTTCTCAATGAGAAATTTGACAACAACCATTTCCTCGCTTTCCTTATTCAAACTGCAACCGAAAGCTTTGAAAACAGACTTGTTGTTCCTGACGGTTACAGTGAGGAGTATATTGACAAGATCATGGATATCCCTGTCGATACTCAGGAGGACTTCAACGGCGGAAAAAAACCTAATGTTATCGTTGTTATGAGTGAATCCTACGCGGATTTCCGTGTGTTTGACGACCTCAAAGTAGATGATAAGTACTATAAGTACTTCGATAAAGCTATTTCGGAAGGTAAGGGCGGTATCGCTATCACTCCTACTTACGCAAGCTGGACCGTTCGTTCAGAGTTCGAGCTTCTCTTCGGTCTTCCTGTAAGAGGTATCAACACTCCTAATATGCCGCAGCGTGAGCTTGCAGACCGTGAACAGCCTGCTCTTGCTCAGTATTACAAGGACTGGGGCTACGAAACAGTCTATGTTCACCCATTCCAGAGCGGTTTCTACAGCCGTTCAAGGATATATGGTCACTTCGGTTTTGAGAAAATGATCTATCATGACGATCAGGCTGCTTCCACTGATTTTACTGTTCCGATAAAGCATTTCGGTACATATGTTGACGATTCTTCTGTTTTCAACCAGATCATCTCAGAGATCAAGACCTCCGATAAGCCTGTATACCTGCACACAACTACAATGCAGAATCACCAGCCTTACAATCAGGGCGAGGATCCTAACGATGAATTCGGCAACTACCTTACATGGATACAGCATACAAATGAAGGTCTTAAAAAGTTCCTCAGTGAGCTCAAAACTATAGATGAACCTACACTCGTCTTCTTCGTTGGAGACCACTTCCCTTCACTCAGAGGCGAAACGAGCGTATACAATCAGCTCGGTCTCAATGGCGATAACTGCAACGCTCTCTATCAGCAGAGGTATTTCTTCTGGAGCAACTATGACGCTGATTTTTCATTGATCCCTGATAAGGAGATATCTTTCTTCTACATTCCGTATGTAATTCTTAACATCATCGACGCTCCAAGAGATCAGTTCATCGAGAAGATGAACGGCTTTATGGAAACTCTTCCTGTTTATTCTTCAGAGTATGACAGCGTTACCCCAAAAAATGATGAGCTTGATATTCTTACAATTGACCGTGTGGTAATGGAGGAGTTCTCTCCTTCACCTATCCCTGAAGAAGAACTCGCAACACATAACTAAGGAGATAACTATGAAAGAAATTACTAAAGGTGCTACAGGAACATCTGAGCTTACTGTATCAGAAAATGAACTTGCTGTAAATGTCGGCAGCGGAAGCCTTGAGGTATTCGCAACGCCTGTAATGGTCATGCTCATGGAAAAGGCTGCGTGCAACTGTATTGCTGACTACCTTGAAGGTGACGAAACAACTGTAGGTACGGAAATGAACGTAAAGCACATTTCCGCTACTCCAAATAAAATGAAGGTATGCGCCGAGGCTGAACTTACCGAAGTAAACGGCAGAGAGCTTGTTTTCAATGTAAAAGCTTACGATGAAGCAGGCGATATCGGAGAGGGAGTCCATAAAAGATTCCTTGTTTATGGTGAGAAATTCACTGCTAAAACATACTCAAAATTATAATGAAAAACCTTCCGCAGTAGCGGAAGGTTTTTACTTTATAGCTCTATTATAATATAAATAAAATATACTACATAAAAAATCGCCCTTCAATGGGCGATTTTCTTAATTTTCAGATGTTCTTGAATTCTCATCAAATGGCTTTTTCTTACTCTCTGAATTATTTTTCTTCTCCTGTAGAGTAACTCTTATCTTGATATCCTTACCATTTCTGCTAACAGTAAGTACGATCGTGTCCCCAGCCTTGTAGTTATTCTTTACATCATTCAGCTCCTGAGCTGTAGAAACAGCAGTTCCCTCGATGTCGATAATAACATCTCCGACCTCAATACCTGCTGCCTCAGCTGCACTGCCTTCCTGAACTGTTCTAACAAATACACCTACAGGAAGATCCCAGTAACGAGCCTGTGCTTCGCTGATATCATTTGTATTTATGCCGATCTGCGGTCTGCCTGTTACATAACGATAATTTATAAGATCGTCTATGATCGCCTTTGCTTCCTTCATTGGGATAGCGAAGCAAAGTCCCTCAACGCTTGCCATATTGCTGCTATAGCTTGCTGACATCTTTGCGGAGTTGATACCTATTACCTGTCCGCAGCTATTGAGCAGAGGTCCGCCTGAGTTACCGCTGTTTATTGCGGCATCAGTCTGGATAAGGTTCATCTTCTTCTCATTGATATCAATTTTACGGTTAAGCGCTGAAACGATTCCGCTTGTAACTGTACCAAAAAGGTCAAATCCTAACGGATTGCCTACAGCGATGACCAACTCACCTACTCTTAATTCATCACTGTCACCAAGAACAGCAGGTGTCAGATTTTTTTCATCGACCTTTAGCACCGCAATATCAGTTTCTGAATCGTATGCAACAACAGTTGCTTCATGCTCGCTCTCATCACTGAAAAGCACCGAAACCTCAATAGCCTCGCCTGCATTATACTCTTCATCATATACAACGTGAGCATTTGTTACTATATATCCATCTTCACTGATTATAAATCCCGTACCTGTAGCTCTTGCCTGCCTTGTTTCGGGTTCGCTGCTCCAGCCCCACATACTGAATGTCTGCGGCTGTTCAAATTCAAATGTTGAAGCAACTCCCACAACAGAAGGCATTATAGAATCAACGATATCAGGCAGCGGCTTTGCATCTGCACGAGCAGCAAGATCTATCAGACTCGGAAGTTTTTCATGCTTATCTATTTTTTCCGGAGCATCTTTTAGTTCTTTTGAAACGTCTTTTTTGACATCTCCCGAAAACTCAGCTAATTCACTGCGAGTTTCCTTCAGGAACTTATAGACCTGAACTGTTGCAGCTCCGACAATGATAAGTGCGAGTACGGCCGCAGCTGTTTTAAGTGCAAAAAAATTTCTTTTTTTCTTGACGGTTTCAGTGCTTTCAGATGTATATGCATATGAACCTGAATACGCATTAGACTCATCATAGTCAGTATTTTTAGTATCATCGATTGTATTGTTATCTGGATCAGGGTCTCTTTTTTTATCGAACAAGTCATCTGAATCATAATTATTGTTATAATTATCTGACATTCTGCTCATCCTTCCCATAATATTTCACTATATTATATTATAAGCAGTTTTGTGATAAATATATGATAACCTTAGGAAAAAAGCAAATTATTTTGAAATTTAATTTATTTCAGCATAACAACAAAAACCCCGACTATATAGTCGGGGCTATAATATTCAGTTTTAATATAAAGCGACTTTCATCACTTAGCTAAATTACCCTTTGGACTCACCCTTTCGGATCAGATTTCTAAAATGTACCTTCTTTTCATTGTACATCACCCTTTATGAAGTAATTAAGCAATGTAAAACTTTACATCATCGGAATCACCTATAATATTGTATTTATTCGGAGCTGTTCCGAATAGCATTCAATTCATAAAGTAATAGCTTATTTTCTCATTGGACTCTACCTCTATTGGAAGATTTTCTGCTATATATCTAAAGACTCATTGTCGAAATTTCAGATAACTCTGTATCCAAACTGAGTTTAGACATGAAGCCGTTTAGATCAGCAATACGTCAGCCTTATGATCAGATCTCAGCATTTTTGAACCTTCAATCAACGGAACAAGCTTTCAGCCTATATTCCCTCTTCGTTTGATCTTCTCACTCAGCAAGCCCGCCGGCTTCACGCTGCTGACTTGGCATTTCTTCCATCGGACTCACTCTCCCTTCCGCATTTAGTAATTTACATTGAGGCTTACACCTCAGTCCAAGTAAATCCAGCTTGGAGTTTTCTTTCGATCTCTCCTTTATCTTGATTATATTTTACCACGTATCATGTAAAATGTCAATAGAAATCTTCAATATTTTATATTTATTTAGTGCAAATCGGCATATAGTACAATCAGAAGTTTATCCTATTGTGCATTATTACAACATATTGTTTTGCATCTTTTCCCTCTTGCTTTTTTATATGTATTAGTGTATAATAATATTATTAAATGGCACCACGCCGGATAGGAGAATAACTATGTCCGAAATGAACGAATACACTCCGGATCTTTTTGAACTCATTGATGAGGAGGGCAATAAAAAGCAATTCGAGCTTTTTGACGCTGCTGAGATAAACGGTGAGCAGTACTTTGCAATGCTCCCCGCTGTAGAGGATGATGATTTCCTTAATTCAGACTGTGATCTTGTTATCCTCAAATCTATCGAAGAAGATGGTGAGGAGATCCTCGCTTCTATCGATGATGATGACGAGTTCGACAGCGTATCAAGATTCTTCCTTGAAAGATTGCAGGAAGCTTTTGAAGATGAGGAATATGATGATGCTGAATAAACATCTAACAAATTTTAAACATTTTACATAAAATTTCTATTGATTTTTTGATTTTGTTGTGGTATAATATATATAGAAAATAGATTTCTGCCTTGTTCGGGTAATTATAGTTTTTATAATCCAACACATAATCCAAGGGAATTCGACTTCGTATGTGGACTGCAGACCTCCCGTCCTGCGGAAGAAGGGAGCGAGAAGCATAAGAGCGTTTACCCACCTGCTTCGTGCGGGTTTTATGCACTATATGACGGCAAGGCGGATATTTATATTTAAACAAAAGTCCGAAAGTGATGTATTTCACCTTCGGACTTATTTTTATGCTGCCTTTTCGTTAGACGATGTATCTGATCTCCATTTCTGAATCTCATTTATCAATCCGTCAAGATTCGTAAGATGCAGATAGTGCTCGCCTTCTATCACAACTACTTTACTGTCATTTGAGCTTATGATATCCTTATGGACCTGTTCCCATGCCGCCATTGAATCAGTGTTATCTTTTGCAAGCACATACAGAACAGGAACTTCCTCAGGGAACTTCATATCATAACATCTATCCATATTTTCAGCAAGCTCAGCCATTTCGTTCATCTGAGTTTCCGTCATCGATGCTGTGCAATATAAAGCAAGCATCTTATCCCTGTCGGCATCTGTAAGAGTTGGGATCTGCTTCATTGTTTCATCAAACGACAGCTCTGTAAGTACTCGCTGTATTCCGGTTTGAAAATATACTACCCTGAGTACTTTATACAGCTTATTCGTGTTCTCAGGCTTAGCTATCCACGGTGCATCATCTGACTGATGAGGTACTGAAGCATCTATGCCGATAAACGCTTCAACTTCGTCGGTATACTTATTGGCGTAGTACAGGCTGTAAAGACCGCCCAGCGAGTGTGCCATAAGAGTATACTTATGGTAGTCAAGGTATTCCATCAGCTCATGAAGCTCTTCGCAGTAATTCTCGACGGTTCTTGGTCTGTCTGTTCCGTCGCTGAGACCTACGCCCAAAGGCTCTACTATGAGTATCTTGTAATCATCTTTGAGTCTTTCAGCAAATGTGTCAAATTCATAATGTGCTGTAAAGCAGCCGTATCCGGGCAGGATCACTGCCAGTTCTTCGGACGGACTGTCATAGAAAGTATAATTTATCTTTTCTCCGTGAGATGTTGTAAAATACTCACCATATGCGTCTGCAAATATTTCCCTGTCGCTCTTACATTTGATGTGATGACGAACTGCGAGTATCGCTACAGCGATTAGGATTATCAGCAGCAAAATACCAAAGAATCTGAGAATTTTCCTGCCAATACCGCGCGGTTTCTTTTTTTCGTTCGTTGTTTCAACGTTGGACATGATAGTACTCCTTTAAAAAAATATTTTATACGTTTATTATATTCCATATGACATAATAAGTCAATTATAAAAAAGAAATATCTCCGACAAAAAATCATCGTATTTTAATACATATTTAAATTTAAAAGGCAACCCGTAAGGTTGCCTTTATATTTCAGCATGTGTATTTTGTAGTAAGTTGACCTTTATCATCTTGTTCTAAAAAAGCAATATGACCATCATCGCTTTGATATAATAAATACATCTGACCATACTCATCTTTCGCAAAATACAATTTATTTTTCCAGAAAAAAAGAACGTCATTTGATATTGGTACGAGACGAGAAATATCATTATTTTTGAGAATATGTTCTCTTAATACTCCAGCAACGACATTATCAAAAACATTTTCTTTTGTTGTATAAAATGTTAGCATAAACAATTCCCCTTTAATATTATTAATTAGGTTCTGTTTCAACTGCGCAGCCTTCTTCAAGACTCTTACGGCAGTCGATATATCGCTGATTTGAGCTTCCTCTGAACTTTATCTCCCAGTCCTTCTGCGCAAGGATAAAAGGACCGTCGATCAGATGATCGGTAACTTCAAGAAGCTCTCCCCAATGATTTTTTTCGCGGTCAGCATAGAGCTTCTCAAATGTATACCCTGTATACGTAATGATGTTGAGACCAAGCTCTTTGACCTGTTTTCCGAGCTCTGCGAGAGCTTCCGCCTGACAGAAGGGTTCACCGCCGCTGAAAGTAACGCCGTCCAGAAGTGGATTGCCTTTTATCTTTTCAAGCAGTTCTTCCGTTGTGGTCACAGTTCCGCCGTTGAAATCATGGGTCTGAGGATTATGACAGCCCTCACAGTTGTGAGGGCAGCCCTGTACAAATATCGTAAAACGTATTCCAGGTCCGTCAACTATTGAATCATTGACGGTTCCTGCAATTCTGAGTTCCATTATATCACCTTATCAAACATTATGCTTTACACGGTCATGCTCCTCGGCACGTTTACCGTTGTTGAAGCGGTCAAGAGTACCAACAAGATAACCTGTAATACGACGTATCCTGTCGAAAGCGACATTGTTGGAGTGTTCTTTTCTGCCGCAGCATGGGCAGGTCTCGCCGATGATACCTGTATATCCGCAGCATGGGTCGCGGTCAACAGGGTGATTTATTGCACCATAGCCAATGCCTGATTCCTTCATGCAGCGAACTATCTTCTCAAATGCTTCGAGGTTTTCCAGCGGATCGCCGTCAAGCTCGATATAGCTTATATGACCTGCGTTTGTAAGCTCATGGTAAGGAGCTTCTATCTTTATCTTCTCAAATGCACTGATCGGATAGTAAACAGGTACATGGAATGAGTTTGTATAGTAATCACGATCTGTTACACCCTCGATAATGCCGTACTTCTTAGCATCCATACGAACAAAACGTCCCGAAAGTCCTTCAGCAGGAGTTGCAAGAAGTGAGAAATTCAGACCTGTTCTCTTTGACTCCTCGTCAAGGCGCTTTCTCATTGCAGAAACGATCTCAAGACCGAGTTCACGAGCTTCCTCGCTCTCACCGTGATGTGCACCGATAAGAGCCTTCAGTGTCTCTGCAAGTCCGATAAAGCCAACTGAAAGCGTACCGTGCTTGAGAACTTCTCCAACGTAATCATCAGCAGAAAGCTTGTCCGAATCTATCCATATACCTTGTCCCATAAGGAATGGGTAGTTTCTGACTCTCTTCTGTGCCTGTATCTTGAAGCGGTGCATGAGCTGGTCGATAACGAGATCCACCTTTTCTTCGAGCATCTCAAAGAAAAGTCCTACGTTATGATCTGCCTTGATAGCAAGTCGCGGAAGATTTATAGATGTAAAGCTGAGATTACCTCTTCCTGTAACGATCTCTCTTGACGGATCATAATTGTTGCCGATAACTCTTGTACGGCAGCCCATATAAGCGATCTCTGTATCAGGATTTCCTTCCTTATAATACTGGAGGTTGAAAGGAGCATCTATAAATGAGAAGTTCGGGAAGAGTCTCTTCGCGGAAACTCTGCAAGCGAGCTTGAAAAGATCGTAGTTAGGATCTGTAGGGTTGTAGTTTATACCATCTTTGATCTTGAAGATATGTATAGGGAAGATCGGTGTTTCGCCGTTTCCGAGACCAGCCTCCTGAGCAAGGAGAACATTTTTGATGACCATTCTTCCTTCGGGAGATGTATCTGTGCCGTAATTTATAGAGCTGAAAGGAGTCTGAGCACCTGCACGGCTGTTCATTGTGTTAAGGTTGTGGATAAGAGCTTCCATAGCCTGATAAGTTGCTCTGTCGGTTTCCTTCTCGGCATTGCGCTTAGCAAATGCCTGTACCTTTTCGGCTATATCCTTATCTGTATAATCAAGAAGAAGCTCGAACTCCTTCTCTTTATATCCGTTATTGTCTGCGAGTATTGGCTTTAATCCGTAATTATCCGATAATTCTTTCTTTATTTTATCTGCAACTTCAAATTCATTTTCAATACCGGCTAAAAGTGATAAAGCTCTTGCAACGTTCTGTATATATCTTGATGCATAGGTTTTCTTTACACCGTCAGCCATAGCATAATCAAATGTAGGAACACTCTGTCCGCCGTGCTGGTCGTTCTGGTTAGACTGGATAGCTATACAAGCAAGTGCGGAATAACTTGCAATGTCATTAGGCTCTCTCAGAAAGCCATGACCTGTTGAAAAGCCGTTTGTGAAAAGCTTTTTGAGGTCGATCTGAGTACAGGTAGTAGTGAGTGTATAGAAGTCGAGATCGTGAATATGTATATCGCCCTCACGATGAGCCTTAGCGTGAGCAGGCTCCAGGACGTACATTTCATAATACTCCTTAGCGGATACCGAGCCGTATTTAAGCATGGTTCCCATAGCGGTATCGCCGTCAATGTTAGCGTTTTCGCGCTTTATATCGCTGTCCTTTGCAGCGCTGAAAGTAAGCTCGTTGAGTACGCACATGAGATTGGTCTTCATCTCACGGGAGCGTGTACGCTCATATCTGTAGAGAATATACGCCTTAGCTGTTTTAGCGTGGCCTTTTTCTATGAGGACTTTCTCAACGAGATCCTGAATTTCCTCGACAGTGGGGGTCTTTCCTGGATTCTGTTCCTCATAAAGCTTACAGACCTCAACAGCAACATCCATTGCAACATTGAAATCCGTGCCTCCGCGAGACTGTGCAGCTTTAAAGATAGCATTTGCTATCTTTTCTATATTAAAAGGAACTTTTCTTCCGTCTCTTTTAATAATATGGATTATCATTTCTGTAACATACCTCCAACCACAATATATAGTGTCTGTCTTTCTCTCGTTCTTTATAAGTATAAAACAAAATCCAGTCAATGTCAATGGTACACTTTCTACAATGAACTCTCAACACAAGCATCGGTATTTTGTAATAAACGTGCATAAATCATTTAAAAAAGAGCCTTTTTGCGATATTACGACGTTTCAAAGGGGTCTACAAAATGTAAACGACCCAAACACTATATATAGTGTTTGGGTCAGAAATTATACTGTATGACAAAGTACGTAATCTGCTATAGCTTTATATGCTGATTCGGTAAGTGAACCTGTTTCAGGATCCCTGTATCCGTCGGCGATCATTCCATCCACACCTTTAAGTGCAGTATTGGTATCGATACAATATACATTATTAGCATTGGCTATCGATAAAAGCTTAGTATTGAATTCGTTTATCATACTATTATTTACAGCAGCTCCTGCATCATCTTTAACAGGCGGAAGCTGCATGATATATATATCCGATTCCGTGAGATATCCTTTCAGATTCCTGATAAGCTCACTGTAGCTCTTCACCATGCTGTCAACAGTACTTGTTCCTATATCGCTTCCGAGCATTATATAAATACTTGAAGGCTTCTTTGATTTAAGAATTTCATAAACGGTATTATTTCCGTAAGTACTTTCTACAGTTATCGTATTGCAGCCCGCAGCTGTAAGCTCAGCGCTTCCGATCACATCTTTGAACTCTGTGTGTTTTCCGATATCAAGCAGTGTAGAATCTGTGACAAGGCAGCACGACTCAAAGTAAGAATTCTCCTTAGTCTCAGATTTTGAAACAGGATTGGTTATTTTATCACCGATGTCTGTTTGCTGCTCATCTTTATTTTCAGATTTATTATTTGAAGCAGCATCAGATTGAACGTCATTATCATCAACCACAACATGATCGAATGTATTTTCAAAAAAATCCTCATCAAAATTAGCTGCGATCATATAGGATACAAAACAAGCTGCAAACGAAAGGGCGAATATAACGATAAGCCCCCAGATGCTGAATCTCACCTTTGGTCTGCCACGCTTTTTATTTGAAATTCTTGTAATACTCTTATTTTTAGCCATTTTCTCTCCTACCCCGATAAAGCTCTGCCGAATTGAGGTCTGCGGCATACTGATATGTGCCAAAGCGGCATACAATATATTATACCTCTTTTTTCGTACATTTGCAAGGATTTTAAGGAGATTTCTGAAAATAATTTATGATCTGCCCTGAAAACGCTGTCAGATCGTTTTCAGACTCATTTTCTGACATTTCCGTTTTTTTCGGACAGTATCTTCTTTACTGTATGCTGAGGATCTTTCACAAGCAGATAAACTACCCACACAACCAGTGCAAGCGCAACTACGGACACTCCGAGGAATGCATCGTTGAGCATATCTCCTGCGGCAGGCGTAAAATAATCAGCTCCGACTTCAAGGTACTCTACTGCGGCATCAACGAGCCACATGAGAGAAGCTCCCCAGAACATATAAAGAAGTACGCCTATCTTCAATGCTCTTGCTTTTTCGCTCGAATACCATACTACTGTAGAAACAACTGCTGCGATAACAGTGATAAGCAATGTCATGTGGTCGCACCTGCTTTCTTTTTATTTTCGTGTCCGGAAGCTGTTATTTTATTTGAAACTATCACGACTCCTGCCCATACCACTGTAACAAGTATTGCCATTGCCGACCCCGATGTTGCCATTTCGTGAAGCATCTCCGCAGTATCAGCAGGATCATTCGCCGCTGTCAGGAACGGGAAGAACGGTGTTATCTCACCGTGCCATAAATGCTCAAACGCGAGCAGTCCCGAACCTCCCCAGAGCATACCGTTGAGCCATTTAAGTTTTTCCGAGAATCTCAGCTTATTATCGCTCGCACTGTCTCCTTCTTTTTTCTTTACCACCTTCTGCACAACTGTTGTAACTATTGCCTCAGTTGCAGGTACTACAAAACAAGCCATACTTTTTTCCTCCTTATTTAAGGCAACACCGCACAGAGATTGTGCTAAATATGCAAGCAGATTTAGTACAAAGTCGTTAAGCGGTCTTTGTGCGGTGTCGCCTTAATATCTGCACAACAACAAAAATTGGCATTATATAGCTTTTAAAAGCCAATTTTTAGTTGTCAAAGTGCAATAAATAATCCAATAATTTTTCTTGCACTTTGTTTTGCCCGACAGGACAAAATGAGCTTGACATAAAAGAATGTGATGCGCAAATTCCTCAAACTATAAAGAAGTTGCGCACCCTGAACTATGTTCAGGGCGATTATTGAGGATACATTATTTATCCCAGCCAAGAGCCTTCCTCTTAGCCTTCATATCAGCAACGATCTTCTCGCCCAGTTTAACAGGATCCGTATCAACATTCATTGACGAACCGAGAGTTTCAAGAGTACCGTATTTCAGGAACTCTATAACATTTTTTGAACCGTATATCTGCGCTTCTACACAGTGATACGAGCTTATGCCGTTAAGTCTGAAGCCAAGTGCAGCATCAATTCCCTTCTCATTGCCCCATTCAGGCGATGAGAACGCAAACGGCATCTCGTACATCTTGTGTCCGAGCGCTCCCGCAATGCCTGCAAATATTCCAGACGAGCGCGTATTGTCGATACATTCACCAACGTGCCATACAGGCGGCAGATCAGGCTCAAGAAACTCTCTGAGACTGTCACCTGCCTTCTCCTTTCCCGAAACCGCACAGTATCCAAGCTTCATAAGCGGGAACGATGCACAGCCGTTCGACAGGATAAGCACATTGTTTTTCAGCAAAACATCTGCTACATCAACGATGCATTTCTCATACAAAACCTTCGGATTGTTACAGCCTACCATATTAACAACGCCCAGTATCCTGCCGTCTTTGATCGCTTCTGCAATAGGTCCGAAGCCGCCGAAACGCTTGCACAGATACTCTACCGAGAATCCTACCTCCGCTTCTACCTCATATGGCGGTATGTATACAGGTATGCCCTTTCTTGCCTCAAAGCTCTCGATAGCTCTGCGGACTATCTTTTCGGCAAGTGCTTTTGTCTCACCGATATTTGAATGATGATGATCGTACTCATAGCGTTCTGCGCCAGGAAGTCTCGCAGATTCACTCGTTGTAACAACTGTGGTCTTGAAGCAGTGCGCTACTTCCATGATAGACGGGAATACGTCCTGCACATCTGCTACCCAAAGATCAAGAGCACCTGTTCCGAGAACAAGCTCAGCAGATACGGCATTTGAAAGCGGTATAACGCCTGCATAGCGGTACATCGCCGAGAGTCCCGAACAGCAGATACCATAGAATCTGATGCCCTTTGCGCCCTTTGACTTTGCCAGCTCGATGAGGTCTTCACGTTTGCCTGCTTCTACTATCTGACTGACAAGCAGCGGAAGATGTCCATGTACAGCTATATTTACATAGCCCTTTTCGAGTGCTCCTATGTTGACCTTTGAGGTAACTCTGTCACCTACACCGAAAAGGCTGTCCGTAGCGATAGATGCTCCTACTACGCCAGAGAAAGTAAAGGCAAGTCCGCATCTGAGGAACTGCTGCATGATTGACTTCCAGTCGCCGTCTGTTGCACAGCCCGACTTGTGATACGCCTCGAATACCTCGTGATATGCGCTTACAGGAAGTATATCAAGCTCCTTCCACACATTCTGTCTCTCAGGAACAGCACAGGCGGAAATGGTTTTATATTCACTCGGAACTGTCCTCGAAAGGTCTTCAAGAAGCGAATCTGCAAGATCTCTTGCAACATTTTTCAGCTGACGGTTCTTTTGCTTTATGCCGAATGCTTCAGCTGTTGAACGTATCTTCTGCTCGCCGAGTATCGGCACATCGAGCTTGCCCTCAGCCGCCCATTTAAGTGCAAGCATCACTTCCCTTGCGTGCATACCGTGCTGTGCAGCTCCTGCCGCAGCCGAACGCAGAAGGTTTCTTGCAACAATAAGATCGGCATCTGCTCCGCAGATACCTTTTGGGGATTTCGCAGTTATACGGCAAGGTCCCATGTTGCATATCTTACAGCAGATACCTGCAAGTCCGAAATTGCACTGTGGTTTCTGCTGATCGAATCTGTCAAAAGCAGTATCTATTCCAAGCTGTTCCATACGAAGGAGCATTTCCCTTACCGCAGGATCGGGAGTCTGCTCTATAACGTCCTGCTTTGTCGGAAAGGTCTTTCTGTACTCAGATACAGCATTCATATAATCCTTTATAAATGCCTTCGGATCGTCCTGTTCCCCCTCACCGTGACTTGCTTTCAGTATGACTGTAGGTATACCGTGCTCGTCGAAACCTATAATATTTCTGTGCGAATGGATATGTGCAGGTGAATGATCGTGATCGCCATGATGTTCATGATGTTCATGATCTTCATGGTGATCATGATGATGAACGTGTTTACTCATACGTATATCGCTCCTTCATTTCATATTAATCACATAGGATTTATTATACCACCTATTTCCAACTATGTCAATAGGAATACCATACAAAAAATTATTGCCCCGAATTTCGTTCAGAAAGCGCAAATTTTCATATATCAGAACAATAAAAGGGCTGCATTCCATATTGCCGCCCTAATACTTATCATCAGATGTAATACTCGATATATCCGTCCGATTTCATATTGAAAAGATCAAATATCTTATCTCGCACATACAGGAAATTTTCGCTTGTTCTGTCTCTGTGATCTCCGAGCGGTACTTTTACAACGCTTTTTATCCTGCCCGGATCAGCCATCATGACCACTATCCTGTCTGCAAGGAACACCGCCTCCTCAATATCATGTGTGACAAAGATTATCGTCTTCCTCTCTTCACGGGATATCCTGAGTATGTCCTCCTGCAATTTCATACGTGTTATCGCATCAAGTGCGCCGAAAGGTTCGTCCATGAATATAATATCGGGATCGACCGCAAGTCCTCTTGCAATTGCCACTCTCTGCTGCTGACCGCCTGAAAGCTGCTTCGGATACCGCTTTTCATAATCTCCCAGACCAACAAGCTCAAGGTACTTTCTTGCGATAGCTGCACGTTCTGACTTCGGAACTTTTTTGGATTCAAGTCCAAGCTCTACGTTTTTAAGCACGTTTCTCCACGGAAGCAGTCCGTAATTCTGAAAGATGGTGATATTATTTATGGAAGGAGCTTTTACCTCTCTGCCTTCAATCTTCACGCTTCCGCTGTTCACTCTTTCAAATCCTGCAAGTGCATTGAGCAATGTACTCTTTCCGCAGCCCGATGGACCGAGAAGGCATATGAACTCTCCCTTTTCGATATCAAGTGAAACATGATCGAGTGCCTTGAATTCTTTTCCGTCCTGAACATAATTCTTGCAGGCATCTTTTATTTCGATATACATTACTCAGCACCTCCCCATGATCTCATTACTGCTTTTTCTATGATTTTAAGGATACTGTCGAGCAGTATTCCTATGACACCTATAACAAGTATAGTTGCAAGAAGTATATCTGCGCGGATATTATTTCTTGCATCGATTATCTGATAGCCGAGTCCCGACTGCGCTCCGACCATTTCGCCTGCAACAAGGAATATCCATGCTGTACCCAGTGCAAGATGCACACCGTTTGCTATCTGTGGAAATGCCGCAGGAAAAATCACTTTCCATGTAAGCGAAGGCTGTTTTATCCCGAAATTCTTTGAAACTTTCAGGTATACGGGATCTATGTTTCCGACTGCCGAAACAGTTGAGAGCAAAACCGGGAAGAAAGCAGCAATGAAGATTATTACGATAGCCGGAACATCTCCTATCCCGAACAGCAATACGATAAACGGCATCCACGCTGTCGGCGATATCGGTCTGAGCAGCTGCAATGCAGGATTTACATACTGAAAAACCTTCGGTATCCTTCCGAGGATAAGTCCAAGTACTACAGCTGAAACTACCGAGCTTAAATATCCTATCGCAAAACGATACATACTCGTTTTGATATTTTCAAAAAGCCTTCCGTTGTCTATCATTTCAAGCAGTGCATCAAATGCCATTTCAGGCGACGGGAACAGTGCTTTATTGTAGCTGCTCACGGAAAAAAGGATCTGCCAGATAAGTATCAATATTGCAATTGAAACTATAACATTTTTTAGTGAAAGTATTTTTTTCATTTATATCACGCCTTATCAAAAATCATTTTTTACAAATTCCGTATAAGCAGGCGGGTTATCGGATAAACCATACTCCTTTACCTTATCTGCAAGTGTGTTGTATTCGTCTTCTGTGATGTCAAGATCATTGTATGATATCCACTGCAAGGAGATATCAAGCACTTCATCGCTCTGAGTGAAGTATTTTTTTGCTGTAGCCTTAGCCTTTTCCTTGTCAAGAGCATTTCCTGCCTTTTTATAGCTTTCCACAAACGATCTTGCATCTTCGGTACGCTCATCGATAAACTTATCCGTCAGTACCAATCCGCAGCAAAGTGAATCTTTCCAGAGTTCTTCCGATGTGAAGAGAACTTTTCCCTCTCCGAGAGATACCCCCATTGCGCCAAAAGGCTCGGCAACACAGTAACCGTCGATCTGACCGCTTGCAAGTGCAGACGGCATTTCCGTAGGTGCAAGCTCGGTAACTTTCACATCTTCTATTGTAAGCCCCGCAGTTGCAAGGGCATCATTGAGCAGGATATTATGTGATGATTGTCTGTGGGGTATTGCAAATGTCTTACCTTTGAGATCGGCAGCAGAATCGATATCATTTGATACTATGATAACATTTCCGTCGTGATGTCCGAGGGCAACTGCCTTTATGCCTATCCCCTCCTGCTTTGACTTCATTGCAAGCTCAATAAGTACAGATGCACCGTCAACCCTGTTTGAATTGAGCGCGTCCAGTAATTCATTCCATGAACCGTACTTTACAAGCTCAACTTTTAATCCCGACTCCTTTTCAAGCTCTTCCGCTTCTTCAAGTACTGCCAGAGAATGTGTAATAGGAAGGTAAGCGATCTTCACACTATTTGCATTGCTTTCATCTTTTTTTCCGCAGGAAACTGCTGATACCCCTAATCCTAATGCTAATGCAGCCGATAAAATTCTTTTTTTCATAATAATTTTTCCTTTCATAAAAACAAAGGACCTTCGCTCATCCCACATTTTTACCGCTTTTTATAATATCATAACCTAAGGCAACACCGCACAAAGACCGCTTAACGACTTTGTACTAAATCTGCTTGCATATTTTCCGTCATCTTGCACATAAATCTCTTGACATACGACAGTATGCCTGCAAGATTTCTATACAATCTGACGAAAAATCTGTTGGCGCATCTTTAGCACAATCTCTGTGCGGTGTTGCCCTAACTAAATTACAGCAAATTCAGAGACTTGTATCATATACATCATATTCGATACATAAATACTATCATTAATATTAAGCGTATCAGTTCCTTCATTCAGACTATTCATATCAATTTAGTATGATTTGATTTTACAGCATTGTCTTACATTTGTCAAGACAAAATCGTAGAAATCCGCTAAAATCAGATTTTTCGCTACAAGCATCAACATATCAGCAGCAATGTTTGTACAGTTTACACACTAACTCGATATGTATACTGTGTCTATATGCAGAAACATTCAAAGCTTTTATAAGCATTTTCACTGCACTTCTGTTCATATCAAAGAAATTTATCGAAAAGAGCTCCTTGTTTGTTGCCAATTATGATATTATATGGTATAATGAATGCAAAAGCATTCATTATACATTATTTCAATGCCCTTGCAGATACGCAAATCAGAGATTTGCTCCCTGCAATCGGGCGATTATACCATATTCGCTTCGCTTATATGGTATAATGAATGCGAATCTTTCTTCAATAATCGCTATGTTGCGGTTATTGCCCGACCAGAGTTCGGAGAGCGCAAATCCTCTATGATCCGAGAAATTTACGCTTTACACTATCTTATATCAATATAACCTTGGAGCTCAATATGAAAAAGAAAAATTCCCAGAACACCATACACAATCGCAATTCGTTCCGCACTATCAGTCTCGGCTTTATGATACTTGTATTAATCGGCGCTCTTTTGCTCATGCTTCCTGTTTCATCTCAGGATCGCAGTGTTACGCCTTTCAAGGACACTCTTTTCACTGCTATCTCCTCGTCCTGTGTTACAGGTCTGATCGTCCGCGATACAGCCACACACTGGTCACTTTTCGGACAGGCTGTCATACTGCTTCTGATCCAGATAGGCGGCATGGGAGTTATCACCATCGGTCTTGTGATAACAAGACTTTCAGGCAAAAAGATCGGACTCTGGTTTCGCGGTATGATGCAGGATTCGATATCCGCACCTCATGTCGGCGGAATACTTCAGCTCACAAAATTCATTCTTAAAACTACTGCTGCGATCGAGCTTACGGGAGCTGCTCTGCTGTATCCCGTTTTCTGCCGACAGTTCGGCGCATTAAAGGGGATATGGTACTCGATATTCCATTCCGTATCAGCATTCTGTAATGCAGGCTTTGACCTGATGGGTGTACGTGAGCCTTTCTCATCGATGACAAGCTTCGGTGGAAATGTCTATGTTAATACCGTGCTTATGCTGCTCATCATCACAGGCGGTATTGGTTTTCTGACATGGGACGACATTGTACAGTATAAATACCATTTCAAGAAATACCGATTGCAGACAAAGGTTGTACTTGTTACATCAGGTCTGCTTATAATCCTTCCCGCTCTGTTCTTCTTTTTTGCAGAGTATTCACAGGAAGCTATGAAAGAACGCGTTCTTCATTCATTGTTTCAGTCCGTGACTGCCCGAACAGCAGGCTTCAACACAGCTGATCTCTCAAAAATGAGCGAACCGGGAGCAATGGTAATGACCGTACTGATGCTTATAGGCGGCTGTTCAGGCTCTACCGCAGGCGGAATGAAAACTTCGACAATAGCTGTACTGTTTCTTTCCGCACTGAGCGTATTCCGCCGCAAAAATGACGTGGAATGCTTCAACCGCCGCATCTCTGCGGACACTATACACACGGCAGGTGCAATACTTTTCATGTATGTTACGCTGTTTCTGTCTACAGGTATCACCATATCCATGATAGATGATCTTCCGCTTACAAGCTGCTTATTCGAGACAGGTTCTGCACTCGGTACCGCCGGTGTTACACTTGGTATAACAACATCACTGTCATTTTCCTCGCATATAATTCTTATGCTTCTTATGTTTGCAGGCAGAGTCGGCGGACTTACTCTGATATATGCTGCTTTCAGCTCAAACAACGAAGTTTCAAGACTGCCGCAGGAAAAGATAACAGTCGGATAATAATGATAATAAAGGAGTATTAATTATGAAATCAGTTTTAATAATCGGCGCAGGACAATTCGGTATACATATAGCCAGACGTATGGCTGAACTTCGCTGTGAGATAATGGTCGTTGACAGCGAAGAGGAACGTATCAATTCCATACTTCCAATCGTTACAAATGCTCAGATCGGTGACAGCACAAACTCGGATTTTATGCGTTCACTCGGTATTCCTGACTATGATGTATGTATAGTGACTATAAGCGACAGCTTTCAGGATTCGCTTGAAACTACTGCACTTCTGAAGGAGCTCGGAGCACATAAGGTCATTGCCCGCGCCCAGAATGATGTACAGGAAAAATTCCTGCTTAGAAACGGTGCAGACGAAACTGTATACCCCGAAAAACAAACTGCTGTACGTCTTGCTACAAAGGAAGTTTCAGATGATATCCTTGATGTGTTCCAGCTCGACCACGATATCAATATCTATGAAGTTCGTGTGCCTAAATCATGGAATGATCGCTCTATCGCCGAACTCGATATACGCAAAAAACATCACCTTAATATAATCGCCGTACGCAAATCAGACCAGCTCATCGTGCCAATGCCTGATATGGTTTTGTCAAGTGACGACGCTATACTTCTTCTCGGTAATATGAAGGATATCCAGAAAGCATTTTAAATTCGGAAAATATATGACAAGAGCCTTGCTCCGATATGGAGTAAGGCTCTTTTGTCATAATATATTGATAGATCATCTCACCCGACCGCATTAAAACTGACGGTAACGCTCCCAGACCCCACCGCATTTTCAAGTCCCTCTGCGTTTTCTATATATCCAATGTTCGTATAAGAATAACCACTCATAAATCCTTCATAGAAAAGCACTAAACAGTCATCTCCGAACAGCTTTATATCGCCTTTGGAGATATGTCCGGCAGGAGAGCTTTTGCTTTTAAGCGACTTATCAAGGTTATAATATTTCTCGTTGCCGTTAAGTTCCCTCATATCAAGAGTCAGTGGCAGTCGGCTGTAAAGTTCATCGGCTGTCCTGTTATCGTACAATACAGCCGTAAATAACTTGTCACCAACAGTTACGGTCATACGCTTGTCACTCTTTTTGTCCTTAGGAATAAACATAAATATCACCACACATATAAGAAGCAAAGCTAAACCGATCAGTATTGCTTTTTTGCCCTTGCTCATATCCTTTTGCCCATTTCATAGGCTTCATTCAGCTTGCTGCTGTTTTCGATATCTCCCACATTGGTGACACCGCCGCAGAAGAGTGAGCCTGCAAGCCTTGCCTTTTCAAAGCATTCTATCCAGCCCTCGATACCGCTTACTGCACGTTTCGGAACATTTTCATCATTCTCGGCAGCAGCAGTCAGAACATAGATGTCTATGAAAGCGTAATCTGCTGAAAACAGCGGATTTCCACGGTCAAGCATCGTTTTTAGCTGACCGCTCATCTCGTAGTAGTAAACAGGCGTTGCGAACACCAGAACATCAGCGTGCAGCATCTTCTCGCGGATAGTGTCTGCATCATCGTGTATAACACAGCGTTGTGTTTCCTGACAGACAAAGCAGCCTCTGCAAAATCCTATCTGCTTATCATGAAGTGAGATAAACTCTACCTCGTTGCCTGCTGCTTTTGCACCCTCTGCAAAGCTGAGTGCCAGCCTTGCGGAATTGCCCGTTATTCTCGGACTTGATGATATTATTAGTACCTTTTTACTCATTCAAAACCTCTCCTTTATTACATTTATTGCCTTTAACAGTCGTTCCAGACCGTCCTTCACCAAAACTCTCGGACAAGCTATATTCATTCTTAAAAAGCACTCCTTACTGCCATAGATATCGCCGCTTGAAAGATACAGCCCTGTGCTTTTGCGAATATGTCCTGCAAGCTTCCTTGATGAGATACCGAGAGAGGTGCAGTCGAGCCAGAGAAGATAAGTTGCATTTGACGGAACAAGTTTTATCTGGGGCAATTCCCTTGAAATGAACTCTCTGACCAGCTGCTTGTTATCATACAGATATTGCCTTAGCTCGTCGAGCCAGTCGCCGCCATGTTCAAATGCCGCTATCGCTGCCTGAACTGCAAAGGAATTGGGTTCTGCAACCTCGTCAGTGTTCAGCGCTCGCCAAACCTTGTGCCGAAGCTTCTTGTTCGGGACAACAGCTGCTGCCGTTTGCAGTCCTGCAAGATTGAACGCCTTTGTAGGAGAAATACATACCACGCAGTTATCCCTGCACTTTTCGGAAACAGAAGCAAATGGAACATACTCACATTCGGGATCAGTTATGTCACAGTGTATCTCATCTGAAATTACCGTCACGCCGTTGTCGTAAGCCAGTTCACCTATCCTTGCAAGGGTATCCTTATCCCATATCCTGCCGATAGGGTTATGAGGGTCACACAGCAGCATGAGCGTTGTCTGAGGATCAGACATTGCCTTTTCAAGTCTTTCATAATCAATGCTGTACTCACCGTTTTTGTAATCAAGAGGAAACTCCTGAACATTTCTGCCGTTATTTCTGATACAATTGTAAAAGATGTTGTATACAGGTGTCATAATAAGCACATTCTCAGCAGGTGAAGTCAGTTTCCTTACACAGCTTGAAATAATCGGGATAACTCCCGTACTGAAGATAAGCTCGCTCTTTTTGTACTCAATGCCGTGCCTGTTTTTCCACCAATTGATATAAGCATTATACCACTCGTCGGGAATAGTCGAATACCCGAAAACACCATGTTGGGCACGTTTTATCATCGCCTCGGTTATCTCGGGTGCAGTACGGAAATCCATATCAGCTACCCACATTGGCAGCTCGCCCTCGGCTATCTCCCATTTATAGGAGTTAGTACCTGTTCTATCGATAATTTCATCAAAATTATACTTCATATCACACCGCCACACTTATGCTTTTACTGACGAACTCGGTCTTGCTCACATCGACCTTATCCTCTTCCATGATAAGCTCGTCAATTCCGTCGCACCTGATGACACCGCCGAGAGGATTCTTGATGCTTTTCACCGTACCGATAATATCAGCTGTTACAGTTGAATATTCAAACGCAAGGGTAGTATTCACAAGTCTGCAATTTATAAGCGTCAGGTCTTCGCAGAAGCAAAGCCCCTGCAAGCTTTCGATAGTGCAGTTTATCAGAGTCAGACTCTTTGAGTTCCAGCCAAGATATTCGCCAGAAATATAGCAGTTCTCTGCGGTTATTCTCTCACTGTTCCAGAAAGCGTCCTTGCTCATCAGTCTTGAATTCTTAATGTATAGCTCCGTCAAAGCTGTAATTGCCGTCAAGGAGCAGTCCGTCGATCTCCATATCTTCGCAGTTCATAGCAAGATAGTCACCTTTAGCGGAAACATTTTTCATTCTCACTTTTTTACACTGCCAGAGGGTCTCGGCGGCATTCGGGAAGTTTACATTGGTGACAGTCACACCGTCACATCTGCGAAAGCCCTTAGGTGCAATGTATTCGCAGTCAGAGACTTCGATATTTTTCGTATACCATATTCCTGCACGGCCCATTTCAAAAAACGTGCTGTTTTTTACGCTTATATTCTCGCTGTACCAGAGCGGATATTTCCATTTGAACTCAGAGCCTTCCACCACGATATTTCTGCTGTGCTTCAATGGCGACTCTCCGTCCTTGAACACACTGTTCTTTATATATTTGTCCTGAGATGCGAAAAGCGCACGCTCACCTGTAAATGTTCCCGTCAGCAGCTCTTTCATTTCAAGCCCTCCTTTTTCATCATGAACACCAGATAGTCAAGACAATTGATGTTGTTCTCTTTTGCGTGTACCTCGTCAAGCAGTTCGCGTCTGTGTGCTGCAAGGAGTTTTTCGCATTGCTTAATGTCGCAGATACAGTTCTCGAATCTGCTGATAAATTCCTCATCACAGCCTGCAGCGATCAGGTTTTGTCTTACACTGTCGTTCATTTCAGGACCCTCCTTTTTCTTTGTTGTCTCTATTATACCACACCACGCTTTCAATTACAAATACCTATATTGAATATATGTTTATGCTTGACAGTAATACACACTTGTGATATAATAAACGTGTCTTCAATAACTTTATTCGGGAGCGCAGATCTCCTGATATAAAGAATTTGCGCATCACTTCTTTCTTGCACTTTGACAACTAAAAAGGAGGTCATCACTATGGATATCCGTGTACTGAGATACTTTCTCGCTGTTGCAAGAGAACAGAGCTATTCTATCGCCGCAGAGAGACTTTTTCTTTCACAGCCAACTCTTTCCCGTCAGTTAAAGGAGCTGGAGGAGGAGCTTGGAAAAACTCTGCTGATAAGATCGAATAAAGGCGTGACTCTCACCGAAGAGGGTATGATACTCCGCAAGCGTGCCGAGGAGATAGTTGAGCTGCTCGAAAAGGCTGAACAAGAAGTCAAAAACAGCAGTGACAGCATTTCTGGAAAGGTCTATATCGGTGCGGGTGAGACTTATGCCATAAAACTCATTGCCGACACCGCAAGGCACTTGCAGGCGGATAATCCCGGTATTTCATACAGTCTTTACAGTGCTGACGGCACTGACGTTCTGGAACGCCTTGACCGTGGACTTATCGACTTTGGTATGATCTTCCAGCCCTATGACAGCACCAAGTATGAAGGTATTAAGATCCCCCTTAAAGATACCTTCGGCGTGCTTATGCGACAGGATATGCCTCTTGCCGATAAGGACGTTATCAACCTCTCCGATTTAAAGGGACAGCCGCTTATCGTTCCGAGACAGCAAAATCACAATACACAGCTGTCACAAAGGATAGGCATTGCGGAGGAGGATATCAACATTGCAGCCGAATATAATCTTGTGTATAACGGCTCGGTAATGGCGGCAGAGGGTATGGGCTATTGCCTTTGCCTTGACAAACTGATAAACACCAAGGGCGGCAATATGTGCTTTAAACCGATAGAACCCAAAATCGAAGCGGAATGTACCTTTGTCTGGAAACGCTATACTGTATTTACCAAAGCAGCAAGTCTTTTCCTGTCACAATTCAAGCAGGATATTGATAATTTCGGGAATTAGAAAACAAAATGAACAGCCCTGCTCGATCAAGCAGGGCTGTCTTTTACATATTTTCCGTGAAAAGACTTTCTAACTTGTTAAACGGGATCATATCCACCCGATCGTAAAGATCATTATGCTCTGCATCGGATCCGGAATACAGCTCCTTCGGCTCTTTTGCATAAACACACGTTTCCTGATCCCTGACATACTGTTGCTCCAATTATTTCAGCTTATAGTATTCATCGTCCGAAACAGGCTCACACCATTCTGTACTACAGTCCTCGCCATCGATCTCAACTGCGAGGTGTGAGAACCAACTGTCTGAAACTGCACCGTGCCAATGCTTGACCTCCGCAGGGATATTGACAATATCACCCGGGTGAAGCTCTCTTGCTTCCTTGCCCCATTCCTGATAATATCCTTTGCCACCTACGCAGATAAGCATCTGACCGCCGCCGCTCTTTGCATGATGGATATGCCAGTTATTACGGCAGGCAGGCTCAAATGTTACATTGAACATAGATATCTGCTTATCTGATACAGGTGCAAGATAGCTCTGTCCCACAAAGTATTTACCGTAAGGGTTTACCTCGCCGATCGGGAAGAATATCTCTTTCTGATACCTGTCCTTGTCTGTCTGTGCAGGCGCTCCTTCATTCCATACATCTTTTGCAAGTCTGAACACAGCCCAGCCCTTTGGCCAACCGACATACATTGTTACGTGAGTGATGACAGCAGTGATCTCCTCTTTTGTAACACCATGCGATTTAGCGTTCTGCAAATGATATACAAGCGAACTGTCAGTGATACCTGATGCCATAAGAGACACTACCGTTATTATGCACTTTGTTTTTATATCTATTGCCTGCTCGTTCCACACTTCGCCGAACAGCACATCGTCGTTGAGATGCGCAAACATCGGAGCGAAATCTCCAAGCTGTTCTCTGCCTGCGGTCTGTACTATCTTTTCAGCCATTATTTTTTCCTCCTGTCACATACTTGCTTTCAGTATCTGCACAACTTCGCTTCTGTCAAGGACCTTATATCCGCCGTTGAGGATAAGTGTTGCATCAGCTATTCCCTCTATCATCTCATCAGTTGCACCAAGCTCGGAGATCTTCATAACAAGACCAAGCTCCTTCATCCAGCTTTCCATTGCTGTAAGACCTTCTTCCGCCAGCTGTTCATCGGTCTTGCCGTCAGGTGATACGCCCCATACGTTAACTGCAAAACGTGCAAACTTCTTCACACCATATGGACAGATAAATCTGTAATACGGCAGAGATACAGCTGCAAGAGTCATTCCATGAGTAGCATCTGTATAAGCACCCACCGCCTGACCAAGCATATGCACCATCCAGTCTGTAGTTTTACCTCGGGAAACAAGGGTATTCAGCGCCCATGTTGCAGTCCACATTATATTTGAACGCGCCTCATAGTCCTGTGGGTCTATGACTGCCTTTCTGCTTGAAACGATAAGCGAACGCATAAGCCCCTCGCTTATATAGTCTGAGGTGTTGCCGTCATCTCCCGAAAAATATTGCTCGCATATATGATTCATGATATCGTAGATACCTGCACACATCTGATACTTCGGCAGAGTCATGGTATAGCGTGGGTTGAGTATTGAGAACTTCGGCATTACTTCGTCGCCGAAAACATGGCCGATCTTCAGGTGCTTCTCATGATTAGTGATAACTGCACCGCCGTTCATCTCCGAGCCTGTTCCTGCCATTGTGAGTATGCAGCCAACAGGAACTATCTCGCAGGACGGCTCTTCAAAACGTGCGTAATACTTATCCCATGGATCATCATCACAGTGAACGGACACAGAAACTGCCTTGGAATAATCGCAGACCGAGCCGCCTCCAACTGCAAGGATAAAGTCTGTATTATGTTTTTTTGCAACTTTTACGCCCTCTCTCAGCTTCTCAGCTGTCGGATTAGGCATAACTCCCGCTACCTCAGCTACGTTCTTGCCGCAGCTGTTCAGGACTTCGATTATCTCATCATACAGACCGTTCTTCTTGATAGAACCTCCGCCGTAAACCAGCAAAACATTCCTGCCAAAGCCTGTCAGCTCCTCTTTAAGATAAGAGAGCGAATCCTCACCAAAATAAAGTTTTGTAGGATTGTGATATGAAAAATTACCGAGCATTGTGATACCTCCTTGATTTTGTTAACTATATTATATCACAGAAACAAATGTATGACAAATACTTATTTTGAATATATGATTATTACAAATCCGCATATTCAACTAAAAAAACTGACTCCGCTTTAGCTGCGAAGCCAGTTCATTTATCTGTCTATTTCGTCATATTTGCCTTTTGTACTCTGCAAACGATACGGCGAGGTCCAGCTATTCTTTCGGTCTTATCACATCAGACTGCTTTAAGCGTATCTATCTTGTGAAGGAGATACTCCTGTATACGCAGTGCATCATTTGATGTCAGTCCCTTGCTTGATGTATCCACATCAGCGTTATCAGCACCCTTTGCAGTTATATGATTGCCGTCAGAACCGTTTATGCCGTACTTGTTCGGATTTGCAAGCGCCTGCATTATGAGTACTACATCAGACATATCAACTCCGCCGTCACAATTTGCGTCACCGTATACGATATCGTCCTTGATATCGCTGCTTGTAACGGTAGTCGAAGTTGTTGTGACTGTCGTAGTTGTAGTTGTGGTAGTAGTTGTTGCCTTAGGCTCATATCCTGTAATATCATTGAACAGCTTTTTAAGCTCCTGATCTTCAAGCTTGCAGGTCTCGCGGTTATAGTGTCCACCGGGAGTTGACCAGAGTACAGGGCACATTCCGCGGTCATATGCAGCCTTGCAGACAGTGCTCAGGAATTTTCTTACCGAAGCTGCCTCCTTGCCTTTGGTCGGACAGCCGTATTCACCCACGATAACCGGTATACCCTTATCAATGTATCCCTGCTTCATCATATCCATATTTGCATTCAGCTCTCTGATATCCTCATCAGTTCCCCATGTAGCACGAGCCTTTGCCCAATCTGCGTCCTCATCTTCAAGAATAGCAAAGCCGGCAGGAGTATAATAATGTACAGATACAGCCATTCTGTTTGCAGGATCATCAGGCATTTTGAAAAGAGGATCGCAAGTGCGGTCAATTCCTGTATTATAGCCCGATATGAGAAGGTGACGCTTAGGATTGTTTCCGCCTGAGCTGCGTACTGTATCCACGAATTTCTGGTTGATCTCGTTTACAAGTGCATAAGACTCTGCCTTGCCATTGGTACTTCCCCACGGATTCCAGACACTCTCCCAGCCAAGCTCCTCATTCTGGGATTCAAACATAAGACGATCACCGTAGTCCTTGAAGCTGTCGGATATCTGATCCCACATTACCTTATATCGCTTCATGCACTCGTCCTTATTGTCAGGGAAAGAATTTACCCAGCCGTTATCCCAGTGGATATTTATGATACAGTACATATCCGCATCGATGACCCAGTCAACGATCTCATGAACACGGGCATCAAGCTCGGGACTGATCTTATAGTTGTCTCCCATAAGATTTGACCACGCTACAGGTACACGGACAACTCCGAATCCTTCATCAGCCATTCCCTGTATCATTTTCTTTGTAATGACAGGGCTTCCCCATGCAGTTTCGTACTCCTGAACAGTAAGGATACCGTCGCCCCACTGTTTATCAACGTCAGCTATCCAGTCTCCGCAAGCTTCCATAGTATTGCCGAGATTAATGCCTATGCCCATATCCTTTACGATCTCCATCGTGGTCATATCACGCATAGATGTGTTTGCAGCAGAGATCGTCCCTTGGTTCAGCGGAAAAGCTCCGCAGACAGACAGAGCCATAACAGCTGATAAAGCTGAACTTACGAGTTTTGTTTTCATTGTACATTCCTCCATAATTAATTAATACCCCGATAGTAACCATGTTACCCAACTGTATTATAGCACTTACGAAATTGAAATGCAACAATATTTTGATATTTTTTATATATTTTTGTAATCAAACTATTATTTTATAATATTGCTATGCAGAATGTACACCTACAGTTAACAAATCAACAGCAATGAAACGTCAAAAAAACGCTCCTATAAAAGGAGCGTTACAGTCTGTCGAAAAAGTCCTTATACCAATGAATGGGATTCCAAAGGGACTGTGTTCCTTTGGCAGAGTCCAGAGGCAGCGCCTTTGGTGGGGTGTGGGGCAAAGCCCCACAAATAGCCTCAAAGCGCTTCGCAAAGGGTGAATTAAAAAACAGTCCAGTG
>Ga0256405_10002407_pt1 | contig 43214 bp, 32 predicted proteins | sample RumenRJG_02DNA_FD_189096 | JGI IMG/M metagenome (GOLD analysis project Ga0256405, IMG submission 189096) | Bovine rumen microbial communities from Lethbridge, Alberta, Canada - RJG_02 | ecosystem: Host-associated > Mammals > Digestive system > Stomach > Rumen | place: Canada: Alberta... | reverse complement strand
GCCGCGGTTACGCGCTAACACAGCGCGTTAACTTCTATTTGCGAGATGTTAATAGATTGTCAATCAGTATATTGCAATGTTTGATTATTCGCGAAAGCCGGTAAAATGGCAAGTGGGAAACTTTAGTGACACACTTGCATTTCCCAATAATTGTAAAATTATGGTTACAAACAGCACCAATATCAATATTTTTTATTATCTTCGCAAGTAAGAATCATCAAAACTATATAGCTATGGGAAAAGGAAATACCAAGAGAAAGCGCATGACCAAGCGGCAACTGGTACCGCTGCTGCAGAGTCTGTTCGCACAGAACCCCAACGAGACCTTTAGTTTTAAACAGATATTCAAGCGCCTGAACCTGCAGACGCACCCCGAGAAGATGCTCTCTGTGGATATCCTGGAGGAGATGGCATGGGATGACTACCTGAAGAAGGTGTCAGACAACTCCTACCAGTTGAACCTCGGCGGTCAGGTGCAGGAGGGTACTTTCATCCGTAAGGCTAACGGAAAGAACTCGTTCTTGGCAGATGGTTCCGACAAACCGGTGTTCGTGGCTGAGCGTAACTCTAAGTTTGCGATGAACGGCGACCGTGTGCGGGTGACCTTCATGGCACGTCGCGAGAAGCATATCAAGGAGGCGATGGTGACGGAGATTATACGCAGGGCACACGATCAGGTGGTAGGAACGCTGAAGGTAGAGCGCGATTTCGCCTTCCTGATACCCGATGGCAACCTGTTTATCCACGACGTGTTTATCCCCAAACGTAAGCTTAAGGGCGGTAAGACGGGTGAGAAAGCCGTCGTGAAGATCATCGAATGGCCGTCGGAGGAGAGTAAGAACATCGTGGGTGAGGTGCTCGACGTACTCGGAAAGGTAGGTGAGAACAACACCGAGATGCATGCGATCCTGGCACAGTACGGACTGCCATACCGCTATCCGAAGCATGTGGAGGATGCCGCCAATCAGATCGAGCCGGGCATTACTCCCGAGGAGATCGCCCGCAGAGAGGATTTCCGTGATGTGTGTACGTTGACCATCGACCCGCACGATGCGAAAGACTTTGACGATGCACTGAGTATCCGTAAGTTGAAGGATGGTGTCTGGGAGGTGGGTGTGCACATCGCTGATGTGTCACACTATGTGAAAGAGGGGTCGGTCATCGACAAGGAGGCACAGAAGCGTGCCACCAGCGTGTATCTCGTGGACCGTACGATCCCGATGCTGCCTGAACGACTCTGTAACTTCATCTGTTCATTGCGCCCCGATGAGGAGAAACTCTGTTATAGTGTGATCTTCAATCTCGACAGACAGGCTAATATCCTGGATTGGCGACTGGTGCATACTGTCATCAGGAGTAACCGCCGTTTTGCCTATGAGGAGGTGCAGGAGATCCTGGAGAAGAACGGTGTGGTGGATGGCACCGGTGAGCCCGCTCCTAAGAAAGCTCATTACGATGGTGATCTGGCAGAAGAACTGATAACCCTGGATGCCTTAGCCAAGGAACTGCGCAAGAAGCGCTTTAAGAACGGCGCGGTGAAGTTTGATCGTGAAGAACTGCATTTCGATGTGGATGAGAAGGGCAAGCCCATCCGTGCTTACTATAAGAAATCGAAGGATGCCAATAAACTGATCGAGGAGTTTATGCTGCTGGCTAACCGTCAGGTGGCTGAATCGATCGGAAAGGTAAAGAAGGGAGAGAAGCCCAAGACGCTGCCTTACCGTATCCACGACCAGCCCGATCCACAGAAGTTGGAACGTCTACGCCAGTTTGTGGTGAACTTCGGGTATAAGTTGAAGACCACCGGTTCGAAGGAGGAGATCAGCAAGAACCTGAATAAGCTGATGGACGACTTTGATGGTCGTAGGGAGCAGAATGTGGTGGAGAACGTAGCGTTGCGCGCGATGATGAAGGCGAAGTACAGCGTGTTTAATATCGGTCACTACGGACTGGCCTTCGACTACTACACCCATTTCACCAGTCCTATCCGCCGTTATCCCGATACGATGGTGCACCGTCTGCTCACCCGTTATCAGGATGGTGGGCGCTCGGCCAACCGTGATCATTACGAGGAACTCTGCGAGCACAGCAGCGAGATGGAGCAGGTGGCACAGCAGGCTGAGCGAGACAGCATCAAATATAAGATGGTGGAGTTCATGGCTGATAAGATCGGTGAGGAGTTCGATGCGCATGTCAGCGGTATCACCTCGTATGGTATCTATGCAGAGATTGATGAGAACCACTGCGAGGGTATGATCCCGATGCACGATCTGGATGATGACTATTACGAGTTTGATGAGCGCAATTTCTGTCTGGTGGGGCGCCGTCATCATAACAAGTATCAGTTGGGTGACTCCATCCGTATCCGGGTGGCTCGCGCCAATATCGATAAGCGACAGCTCGACTTCACGATAGCAGACTGATAATAACGATAACGTTACGATAAAGGCGGGGACAGGCACATTATAGAGCCTGTCCCCGAATGTTTTCCAAAGACCTGTCCCCGAATGCCACTCAGGGACAGGCTCACTTGGAGTGCCTGTCCCTGCCAATGTAGCAGGGTATCCCCGAATGTTACTATGTGATGTAAAAACATCTATTTTTCTGTTAAAAAATCGTAAATCAGTGTTACACTTGTCCCTCGAAAGTGTAATACAGATGATTATTATCAGAAACGTTAACGAAAATCCAAAAATAATGAAAGTATTAAGAGCATTATTGTTTGCAGTAGTTGTGGGAGCTTGTATGATGGCACAGGCTGCTGGCTATGAGTTGAAAGTAAAGGTCATCGGTGACAAGTACGAGGGAAAGATGGTTCACCTGAACATCGGTGATGACCTGACCAACTACCAGCGTATCGACAGTACGCGTGTGAAGAACGGTATGGTGGTGTTCAAGGGAAAACTGAAGGAGCCACAGTTGTTGACTCTCCGTTTCTTTGAGGATGAGAGTCGCTCAATGACAAGACCTGATGGCAGAGGTGTTCAGATGCGTCCGGTGCTGCCTTTGTTCATGGGTAATGAGAAGGTGGAGGTGAGTGCCACTGTTGATGAACTGCCCAAGGACTTTGATCTCTATGGAATGGGCAGTATGGGCGACTACAGTAAGGTGGAAATGAAAGGTTCGGCGATGGCTCAGCAGTATGCCGCGTTCTGCACCCGGCTGCGTGAGTTGGCAGAAGACAATAGCAAGGCACAGCAGCCTTATTATGATTTCTTGTCACGCAGGAACCAGAGTCCGCTGAAAGAGGGTGTTGAGGCTATCCGTGCCGCCCAGCCGAAGAAGCAGGCGATGGTGGATTACGTGGCTGATTATCTGAAGAATAACATCACCACTCCTGCCGGTGTCTATGCGTTCTATAATAATGCGACGATGCTGAATCTGGAGCAGATCAACAGTTTGAAGACAGCTATTCCTGCCAAGATCAAAAAGACAGCTCTCGGCAAGAAGACCATCAACCGTGTGGACAGTGTGAAGATGAGTGTGCCGGGTGCGATGTTCTATGACCATGAGTTGCAGACTCCCGAGGGAAAGACCATCCGTATCAGCGACTATTGCGGTAAGGGCAAGTATGTCCTGTTGGAGTTCTGGGCCAGTTGGTGCGGCCCCTGTCGTGCAGACATCCCTCATCTCAAGGAGGCATACAAGTGTTATCATCCGCAGGGCTTTGAGATCCTGAGTATCTCGATGGATGACAGGAAAGCTGATTGGTTGGCAGCCGTGAAGCGCGAGGGTATGGACTGGCCGCAGGGTTCTACGCTGAAGGCTTTCAATGATGATCTCTCTAAGGTATATAACTTCAATTACATCCCCTTCTGTATCCTCGTGGGTCCGGATTGCAAGATCGTGGAGCGCAACTGGCGCGGATCGATTATGGATGCCGGACTGATCGATATCTATGGCAATCACTTCGGTGATCGTTATAACCAGGCTAATACCTCTTTCCAGATCAGTGGCTTTATGCAGGATAAGGAGACGGATGATCCCGGACATGTCTTCTTCAAGGGATGGGACGGAAAGAAGATCTACCTATTCTATAATAAGGGAGAAGAGATGGTATGCGACAGCACAGTGATCAATGAGGGTGAGTTTAAGTTTACTGGTGAATTGGGATGCCAGTTCCAGAAAGTAACGATCGCCGCAGCTCCTATGCAGTATTTCTCTCGTGACACCAAATACTTCCAGTTCTATGCTGAGCCCACCAGTATGAGTCTGCTCGTTGATCCCGATGATATAACAAAATCAGAGGTGTATAACAGTAGGACCCAGCGTGAGTATGCCGCATTTGAGGCTTCTCAGAAGACAGTTCGTGATCAGCTTGATGCCTTAGATAAGAAAGCTGGTAATGCTCAGGGCGAGGAGCGTGAAGCTATCCTAAAGCAGATGGAACCGCTCAGGAAGCAGTATTCGCAGGGCATGTTAGACTATCTGAAGAAGAATCCGAAGTGTAATTTCGCTCCAGAACTGTTGATCTCGTTACTCAATAATGAAGATCTGAACTTGCCTTACAAGGAGAAGAAAGCTCTCTATGACAATATGAACGATGAGGCTAAGAAGTCGGCTTTGTCACAGAGCATGAAGAGTGATCTCGAAGCTGAGGGCAACGTACAGCCCGGAGCACCTGCTCCTACGTTCGCCAAGAATGATGTGGTGACGGGTAAGATGGTTGACCTAAAGGCTTTCCGTGGTAAGTACGTGGTATTGGATTTCTGGGCTACCTGGTGCGTGCCTTGTCGTAAGTCGAATCCGCACATGATAGAACTCTATAAGAAATATCATAAGAAGGGTGTGGAGTTTATCTTCATCGCCGATGATGACAATAACGCAGAGAAACTGAAGGCAGCCATCAAGAAGGACGGTCTGCAGAAGATGCATCATGTGATGCGTGGTCTGAAGGTTATCGACCGCAAGACTTTCCAGACTGATCGTACAAACGATATCAGTGATAAGTATGCCGTACACTATATTCCTACGAAATTCCTCATCGACAAGGAAGGTAATATCGTAGGGCGCTTAGACTCCGACGAACTGGATGCGAAGTTAGCCGAGATATTCGGGAAGTAAAATATAGGAGCCCCTCCCATCTTTTCTAAATGGGAGGGGCTTTAAAACTACTTAAACACAGAGTTACAGAGGTACAGAGTTTTTCTTTTATACGATCTCAGTAACTCTGTGTCTTTGGATTGAAAAAGCCAAAAATTACTCTTATCCCTTATCTCTTATCCCTAAACTCTAACCCCTAAACACTAAACTCTAAACCCTAAACTATTTACTCTTTCTCTGAGAACAGCACCTGAATCACCGTTTGTCCTACTGCCTGCAGGGTGTTCTTCTCAATATGGTCCATATCGTCGATGACCGTATGCCAGGTAGGACCGAAATTGCTCTGTTTACAATCAGGATAATAAGGGATGATATCGATCGTGGCAATCTTCATATTATCGTTGACGGGGATATGATCGTCGGTGATATATCCTCCGGTAGCATCAGGGAAGTAGGTGCCGAAGCCTACCACCTTGGCAGCAGCCCATACCTTATCAACGATCTTTTGGGCATATTGCTTAGACATACCCTCCTGGTAGAAGCGGGCTCCCTGTCCGCCCACCATATCCAACAGAATACCGTAGCGGGCATCATAGTTTGGCTGATGCGGGTTCTTCGACCAATACTGTGCTCCCAGGGCCCAACTGTCACTGTCGTATTGGTTGTTGTCCCACTGTGGTGTTCCCCAGTCTTCTGCATCGAAACAGATAAAGTCGATGCCCACCTTCAGGGAATCAGCCTCTTTGATGATTCGTGCAAGTTCTATCATCATGGCCACGCCACTGGCACCGTCGTTGGCGGCAATTACAGGCGTGCGGTGATTCTTCTCGTCGGGATCATTATCAGCCCAGGGTCTACTATCCCAATGGGCACATAAAAGGATACGTGAGGTGCGCTCGGGGTACATGCTGGCGATGATATTCGTGGCTTTTAATGAGGTGCCGTCGTAACCCGTCAACGTACATTTCTGTGGAATCACCTGACAGCCATATTGCTGAAACTTACTGATAATCCACTGTTCACAACGGTCGTGTGCCTCACTGTTCATCGTGCGCGGACCGAAGTCGCACTGTGCCTTGCAATACTCGTAGGCAGAGTCGGCATTGAAGATGGGACCCACAGGGGTGGGACTTACCAGATCGGCGGTATTTGCCATGTTCTTATTACTCTTGCAGGAGGTGCAAAACAAAGCTACCAGCAGGATGCTGAACAAAGAAATCAGACTATTTTTTCTCATTTTTATAATATTAAAAAAACACAGAGATACAGAGAAACAGAGTTTTCTTTATTTATTATCTCAGTGTCTCAGTATCTCTGTGTTGAGTAATCATAACTCTACATTCTACACTTTACACTCTACCCTCTAACATGCTGTACGTTAGCCATTACGCGCAGCCAGTTGCCACCCCATATCTTCTCAATGTCGCGCTCACTATAGCGGCGGCGGAGCAGTTGTTGTGTAAACTGTATCATCTCACTGCTGTCGGCCAGTCCTTTCACACCACCATCTCCATCGAAGTCGGTGCCTAATCCCACATGGTCGATACCCATGATACTGATAGCATGCTCCAGGTGCTGGATGGCATCGATGATGGTTGCCTCTCCTTCCTTGCGCAGGAATCCATGGTAGAGGGTGATTTGTGCCACACCACCATTGGCTGCCAAGGCACGCAGCTGGTCATCGGTCAGGTTACGGGGATGATCGCAAAGAGCCCTACAACTGCTATGACTGCATACGATCGGCGTACTGCTGATCTGCAGGGCATCGTAGAAACTCTTCTCGTTGGCATGACTGAGATCCACCATGATACCTTCTTTGTTCATGGCTTGGATTACCTTCTCACCGAAGGCGCTCACACCATTATGGGTGTTGCAGCCTTTCGCAGAGTCACAGATATCATTGTCACCATTATGACAGAGGGTGATATACACTACACCCCGACGGGCGAAATAAGCCACATTAGATACATCATGACTCAGTGCCAGTCCGTTCTCTATACCCAGCATAATACTCTTACGACCCTTCCGCTTGTCTTCATAGAGATCGGCAGGGGTGCGGGCAATGCTCAGATACTGACGGTTGGCACCTACGATCTGTTCAATCTTGTCGAAGATCAGATCGGCATATTCCGTCGGTCCTTTCACATCGAAAGAAACCAACTGTGAGAAATACTCTCCGATCTTCGGTTGTGGGAGGTAGGCCACCATGATAACAGCATCCTGCCGTCCCTCGTTCATCTTATGAAGGTCGACGAGAATCCTCGGATCACGCTGCTCGAAATGAATACCTTGCGGGAAGAACATCGGTGTGTCGCAATGGGTGTCAAGGGTAAGGATACGGTGATGCAACTGCTTGGCCTGCATGAATTCCTTGGCCTTGTCTACCAACCATTGGAAGAGGGGCAGGCCCGACTCTAACCATTCAGGATGCCATTGCACACCCATCACCGATTTAAACTCACAACTCTCGATGGCTTCGATAGTGCCGTCGGGAGCCGTAGCTGTGACACGGAAACGCTTACCGGGGTGTGCCACCGCCTGATGATGGAAGCTGTTGACGAAGATTTTCTCCTCTTTGAAAAGGTCGTAGAGTACGGAGTCTTTCTTGATCTGTACACTATGGGTGAGTTCTTCACGAGCCGCATCCTGCGAATGCTTGATATGAGGAACCAGTTCGTTGGTGCCGTTACGCTTCCTCTCCTCCTCGATATCCTGCGCTACCTTACCTCCTAAAGCCATGGCCAAGGTCTGAGCACCGCGACAGATTCCTAACATCGGTATCTGACGGTTGTAGGCCAGTTGGGTAAGTAACAACTCCGGAAGGTCGCGCGCGGCATTGATGCCATGCAGGTTGGGTGATGGTTCTTCACCCGCCCACAGCGGGTTATAGTCAGCTCCACCACTCAGAAGGATACCGTCGAGACGGTCCAAGGTGTTGATAAGCACTTGCTTATCTGCTACGGGAGGGATGATGACAGGAGTACCGCCGGCTTTGATGACCTGCTGGTAATAGCGGTCTCTCAGTGAGGCGTCGCCATCGGTGAAATTACTGGTTATGCCGATTACCGGCTGTTCTTCGGCTGCCGGATAAGTGGCATGGATCTCTTGCAGATACTCCTGTACATGATATCCCTTCATAACTTATTTCTTCTTTCCTTCTTCGTAAATAACGGGTATTTCTCTCTTGATGCTCTGTTCCAGTGAGATCATCGTCTCTGTGGCAACGACACCGGGAATGCTTTGCATCTGGATGTTCAGCAGGTTCATCAACTGTTCGTTATCCTGTGCGTATAACTTCACCATAAGGGTGTAAGGACCGGTGGTGAAATGGCACTCTACTACCTCAGGAATCTGCATCAGTTGTTCGATGACACTCTTATACATATTACCGCGGTCGAGGTTGATGCCTACATAGGTGCAGGTGTTGTAACCCAGCGATTTGGGATTTACATTAAAGCTGCTGCCCATGATAACACCCTCTTCGATCATGTGCTGCACGCGCTGGTGGATGGCGGCACGTGAGACACCGCACACGGCAGCCACATCCTTAAAGGGTATGCGTGCGTTCTTAGATAATATACTTAAGATCTTTTTGTCAAGGTTGTCAATCTTTTCCATTTCTTTTAAAGTTACTGAATACTACTGCTAAAATAATTTTTAGCAAATATAGGGAATTATAATGAGATTTGCAACAAAACCGCAGAATTTTACTGCTTTTCTTGTGCTTGTTTCTCAACACTGATCACCTCTACGGTGAATATCAAGGTGGAGTAGGGGGCTATCTTATCACCTGTCTGACGTGCTCCGTATGCCAGTTCCTGCGGGATAAAGAGTTGCCACTTACTGCCTGCGGGCATCATGGTGAGTGCCTCGGTCCATCCTTTGATCACATGGTTGGGGCTGAAGGTCATGGTGTCGGGGGTACGCTCATAACTGCTGTCGAACACCGTGCCGTCGATCAGTCGTCCCTCATATTTGACGGTTACATTATCATTTTTGCCAGCCACCTCTCCGGTTCCTTCAGTGAGAATCTTATACTGCAGTCCGGAAGGAGTTGTGATAACGCCCTCTTTAGTCTTGTTCTCTGCTAAGAACTGCTCACCTTCTTTCTTATTACGCTCGTTCTTGGCCTCTTGTGCGGCAGCCTGTCGCTTCTCGTAAAGCAATTCGGCATCAGCATTCTTAAACAGGGTGGTGTCTTTCTTCAGAGAGGCGATAAATCCTTTTACGAAGAGATCTGTCTGCAGAGAGTCGGGCGTGCCGGCTAACTTTGCTTTCTCACCAGGTATCATCCGGTCGTTTACCATGGCAGCGATCTGCATACCGGCACTATACGCCTTGATGGGATCACCCACACCTTCGTTCATCGCCTTCTGGAAACCTTCCACGAACTGATCTATGAAAGCCTCGTCAACACCATACTGATTCTTCAGGAAAGGTAACAGACCATTGGTCATGGCCATACCGGCAGCATAGCTGACAGAGTCGGAAGCGGTAACCAGAGAGACAGGCTTCTCTACCACCTGCTGCACCTTCTTATTCTTCTTTCTCTTTTTATTGTCTGCATGTGCAGTGAAAAGAGAAGCACTCACTGCAACAGTGAGTGCTAACAATAGGATCCTTTTCATATGTACCTATTCTTATTTCTTGATGTCCAAGAGCTCGATCTTGAAGATAAGTGCAGAGAAAGGTTTGATCTGTGGCTGCTCGCGCTCGCCATAAGCCTGATCCTGTGGAATAACCACTTCCCATGTAGAACCAACAGGCATGTGTACCAATGCCTCTGTCCAACCCTTGATCACCTGGTTAGCACGCAGGGTAACTGGCTTGCCACGCTTGTAAGTGCTGTCGAATACAGTACCGTCGATAGTCTTACCCTCGTAGTTTACCTCTACCATAGCGGTGTCAGAAGGAATCTCACCATTACCTTCCTTGATCACCTTATATAATACGCCGTTACCAAGCTTCTTCACGTCGGCACCCTTAGCGTAGTTAGCGAGATATTTCTCACCTGCCTCACGGTTAGGACCAAATGTCTTCTCCATCTCCTTGGTCTTGATCTCACGGATCTTTCTCTCAGCGGTCTCCTGAGCCTGAGCGATTGACATCAGACCCTTGCCGTTGGTAGTACCAGTAATAAATCCTGCCATGAAGTTCTTCAGAGAGATAGTCTTGGTAGAGTCGTTGCCGAATACCTCGTGGTTGATACCCTTTACCATCTGGTTAGAGATCTGCTGGCCGATCTGGATACCTGCATAGTAAGCTGCCTGCTTCTTGTCATCGCCAGCATTAGCACCTTCATTAAGACCTTTGATAAACTGATCCATGTATGCGGTGTCAATACCCATACGCTCAACAAGATAATCCTTCAGACCCTGTGTCTGTGCCATACCGATAGCATAGCTCAGGGTATCTACGTCATTCTTCAGATTTGCTTTCGGTGTTCCTGACTGGCAAGATACCATCAAAGCAACGATAGCTGCAATAGCTAAAAAACTAAACTTTTTCATTTCTACTACTTATAATTTTTAATTCTCAATTTTCAATTATCAATTATCAATTTTTCTTGACTTCGATCAGTTCCACATCAAAGATGAGGGCTGCATAGGGAGGAATGCTCTGACCGGCACCACTCGGACCGTAGGCCAAGAGGTAAGGGATGAAGAAGCGGGTCTTACCACCCTCTTTCATCAACTGCAGACCTTCTGTCCATCCGGCAATCACCTGATTCAGTGGGAAGGTGGCGGGCTCACCACGCTGCACACTGCTGTCGAAGACGGTGCCGTCGATGAGGAATCCCTCATAGTGGCACTTCACGGTGTCGGAAGCTTTCGGACTCTTACCGGTACCTTCTTTCAATACCATATACTGCAGTCCGCTGGGACGTGTGATCACATCGGGCTTCTGGGCGTTGACCTTCAGGAACTCCTCACCCTCTTTCTTGGCGAGCTTTCCCTTCTCCTCACGCTCTTTCTGCATCTCCTGCTCTTTCTTCATGAAATACTGCTGCACGATCTCCTGTGCCTCACGATGGTTTACCTTCAACTCGTTATTGTTGAGGATATCCTTGATGGCGCACATAAAATCATCCAGATTCAGCTGCTCGATATTCATAGAGGCCAGTTGCTGACCAATTCCAAGTCCTAAACCGTAACTTAGTTTATCCATTCTATTTGTATATATTTTTTAAACAATGTGCAAAGGTAATAATTTTCTCTTATTAACTTGTGCTAATTGGAAAAAAATCACTAATTTTGTGCATTCTTAAGAATAATAGCATGAAAAAGATCGTAGTATTGACAGGAGCGGGCATGTCGGTGGAAAGCGGACTGAGCACTTTCCGTGATGCCGACGGCTTATGGGAGAACCACCCCGTATCCCGTGTGGCCACCCATGAAGCATGGGAGGAAGACCCTGTTTATGTGAACAATTTTTATAATATGTTGCGCAAGAAGCTGGTGGAGGCAAAACCGAATAAAGGGCATCAGCTTGTGGCGAAGTTGGAGGAACAATATGAGGTGGTGGTTGTCACACAGAATGTCGATAACCTCCATGAGATGGCCGGCTCCTCAAAGGTCATCCACCTGCATGGCGAACTGATGAAGGTCTGTTCGAGCAGGGATGTGGACGATCCCCGTTATATCAAAGAACTGAAGGCACCGGCATTGGAGGTACATCCCGGTGACAAGGCTGGCGACGGTTCATTGCTGCGCCCTTATATTGTCTTTTTCGGAGAAGGAGTGCCTAATATCGGCATTGCTGCAGAGGAAGCATCCACCGCGGATATCTTTATCATCATAGGTACGTCGCTGGTTGTCTATCCGGCAGCAGGACTGGTAAGGTATGTCAGGAGCAATGTCCCTGTCTATCTGATCGATCCGAAAGAGGTGAATGCCGGTGGTATCCCCATGCTGAAGCAGATTCAGAAGGGTGCATCGGCAGGTATGGAAGAACTAATAAATATATTAATGAAATGACGATAACAAGAAAAAAACTGATACAGGAAGGACATGACTACCTGTTGATCGCGATTGCAATGTTGTCCTACTGTATTGGTTGGACCGTTTTCCTTTTGCCTAACAACATCACCACGGGTGGTGTGCCGGGTATCTCCTCTGTCATCTTCTGGGGAACAGGTGTGCCTGTGCAGGTATCTTACTTTGTGATCAACGCCCTCCTGATGGTTGCTGCCCTGAGGGTACTCGGACTGAAATTCTGCATCAAGACGATCTATGGCATCGTTGTGCTGACCACAGCTATCTCCATCATGCAGGAATATACGGCTGGTATGCAACTGTTGAAGGATCAACCCTTTATGGCTGCCGTCATCGGAGCCTGCTTCTGCGGTTGTGGCGTGGGCTTGGGCTTGGCCAGCAACGGCAGTACGGGTGGCACCGACATTGTTGCCGCCATCATCAATAAGTACCGGGATATCTCCTTGGGTAGGGTGATCCTACTCTGTGATATCATCATCATCTCCTCCAGTTATCTGGTATTGCATGATTTCGAGCGCGTTATCTATGGTTATGTGGTGCTCATCATCACGGCTTTCTGCATCGACCAGGTGGTCAACTCCATGCGCCGCAGTGTGCAGTTCTTTATTATCTCTGAAAAATACGAGGAGATCGGAAGGGCCATCAACAGCAATCCTCATCGTGGATGTACCGTCATCAACTCACAGGGCTTCTTCAGTGGTCGTGAGGTGAAGATGTTGTTCGTGCTCGCCAAGCAGCGTGAGGCAAGCATCATCTTCCAGTTGATCAATGAGATAGATCCTGCCGCCTTCGTTTCCCAGAGTGCCGTTATCGGTGTGTATGGTGAGGGCTTCGACCATATCAAGGTGAAGAATAAGAAGCGTACGGATGTGGATGTTTCCAACAAGTGATTATTAACCTAAAAGAATAAATATGAAGAAAGAAGACGTTCAACTGCCCGAGAATGCGTTTCGGGAATTGAAAGAAGGTGAATCGTATGAGCCGATCATGTCTCCGAAAAACCAGTATCCAGAGGTGAATGGCTGGTCGGTGACATGGGGTATCGTGATGGCGGTGCTCTTCTCTGCCGCTGCTGCCTACCTCGGACTGAAGGTGGGTCAGGTGTTTGAGGCTGCTATCCCTATCGCTATCATTGCCGTGGGTGTGTCTACCGCTGCCAAACGTAAGCAGGCATTAGGAGAAAACGTGATTATCCAGAGTATCGGTGCCTGTTCGGGTGCTGTGGTGGCAGGTGCTATCTTCACCCTGCCGGCCATCTATATCCTGCAGGCAAAATACCCCGAGATCAGTGCTCCGTTTATCAATATCTTCCTCAGTTCTCTGCTCGGAGGTATCTTAGGCATCCTGTTCCTGATCCCCTTCCGTAAGTATTTCGTCAGTGATATGCACGGCAAGTATCCTTTCCCGGAGGCTACCGCTACCACACAGGTGCTGGTATCCGGAGAGAAAGGCGGTTCTCAGGCTAAGCCTCTGTTGTTTGCGGGTATCATCGGTGGATTGTATGATTTCATCGTGGCTACCTTTGGTTGGTGGAATGAGAATGTCACCACCCGTATGATCGGTTGGGGTGAATCGTTGGCAGACCATGCGAAGTTAGTCTTTAAGGTGAATACGGGTGCCGCTGTGCTCGGACTCGGTTATATCATCGGATTGAAATATGCCTTTATCATCTGCTTGGGTTCTCTGGCCGTCTGGTGGATCATCGTGCCGGGAATGGCGCTGCTGTTCCCCAATGAGGTGCTGAACATGTGGGATCCCAGTATTACCACGGCTGTGGGTGATATGACTCCCGAGGCTATCTTCAAGGCATACGGTAAGTCTATCGGTATCGGTGGTATCGCCATGGCCGGTGTGATCGGTATCGTAAAGAGCTGGGGAATCATCAAGAGTGCGGTATCCCTTGCCACGAAAGAGATGAAGGGTGGCAGCAGTGTTTCTCGTGATCAGTTGCGCACGCAGCGTGACATCTCCTTTAAGATCATTGCCATCGGTTCAGCTATCACACTGATCATTACCTTCTTCTTCTTCTGGTTTGGCGTGATGGACAACCTGATGTTTGCCATCGTGGGTATCCTGTTGGTGGCTGTCATCGCCTTCCTGTTTACTACCGTGGCTGCCAACGCTATTGCCATCGTGGGAACGAACCCTGTTTCCGGTATGACGCTGATGACCCTTATCTTAGCCTCTGTCGTGATGGTGGCTGTCGGACTGAAGGGTCCTGGTGGTATGGTGGCTGCCCTGATTATGGGTGGTGTGGTTTGTACGGCCTTGGCTGTTGCCGGTGCTTTCATCACTGACTTGAAGATCGGTTACTGGCTCGGCACTACTCCGCAGAAGCAGGAGACATGGAAGTTCTTGGGTACCTTGGTATCTGCCGCTACCGTGGGTGGTGTGATGATCCTTCTGAACAAGACCTACGACTTCTCCAGCGGTGAGCTCGCTGCTCCTCAGGCTAATGCCATGGCAGCTGTCATCGAACCGTTGATGAGTGGTGTGGGTGCTCCTTGGGCACTCTATGGTATCGGTGCGGTCATCGCCCTGATCCTCACCTATTTTAATATACCTGCCCTGGCGTTCGCCTTGGGTATGTTCATCCCACTGGAGTTGAATATCCCACTGCTCGTGGGAGGTGCCGTCAACTGGTATGTTACCAGTCGCAGTAAGGATGAGCAGGTGAATAAGGACCGTGGTGAGAAGGGTACTCTGATTGCCAGTGGATTCATCGCCGGTGGTGCCCTGATGGGTGTTGTCAGTGCCCTGCTCCGCTTCATCGGCTTCAATCCGATCAACGAGACATGGCTCGCTAATCCACTGTCGCAGTTCGTATCACTGATCGCTTACATCGCCTTGATTACTTACTTTATTCATGCGACGAAAGTAAAGAAGGCATGATAAACAGATAATCCGGGGAACCTAATCCCCGGATTTTTATTTGATTATTTGGATCAAATGGGGACGGAGCTGAAATGATCCGTTTTATCGCGATTCTTGCGATGATGTTTTCATTCTACCTTCCTTCTACCTCAGCTTTTTCTAAATGTCCCCGTTGAATTCAGTGATTACTTGGGATAGTTATAGTACCTTTTTACACTAGTAAAGATACTCTTTTCCACCAGTTATAATCACCTTTCAAAACAGTTATAAGTATACCTGATAGCAATAGTAATCCCCTTTTTATCTCTCTCCCCCTTCGGGGGAGTCGGAGGGGGCTCATAGGTCGTTCGTTTGGGGCTCATTGGCCGGGCCATTGAGTACTATTGGCCGGGCCATTGAGTACCATGGGCCGGGCCATTGCCCCCCATTCGTTTTTTGATCAAAGAATAAGTTGATATGATTTGTTTTACGACAAGACGTAGAAACTACACGGATATCAGTGGAGATTTAGTGGAGATGTAGTGGGGATTAGGTGGAGATTGATTTTATGTATCTTATTGATAACAAAGTTTTTGCAGATATTTAGGTGGAAGTGGAGATGCGCAGAGACATGATCAGCCCGTAGGGCGCCAGAGCATAGGCGGGGGTGTTAACCCCCGTGGGAGATAATATCCCCCAATATATATAAGCCCCGTAGGGGCGACACAGCATAGGCGGGGCACGTAAGTCCCCGAGCGGCACAACAAATCTGTCACCCCCTTGGGGTTACCCTATGCTGCCAACAAAAAACGGGGGCTCACGCCCCCGCCTATGCTCTGATGCCCTTACAGGGCTCACACCCTCATTATGAAGAATATGTAATAATAGTGAGAGATCGCGGATCAAGTCCACGATGAGAAAGCGGGGACAGGCACCCTCTGCGAGTAGAGCCAGTCCCCGAGTGGCTCCCTCCCTTTCGGGAAAGGCTTGGGAGTGACTTCAATATTAATGATAATTATTAATTTTCAATTATCAATTATCAATTATCAATTTTCAATTGTCTCTCTGCTTGGTGCCCATACGAGCCTCTACGACGTTGATGACATAGTCGCCAAGCTTCTCGCACTCATTGATGATATCCATATAGATAGTGCCGATGCCGTAGGTATATTCGTGGTTGTTCACATCAGCATAGTTCTGACTCTTCAACTGGTCACGGAAGTTGTTGATCTCCTTCTCGATGTTGAACGAACGGTTCACATTGAAATTCTCCTTACGGCCACCCATCAGGTTGTTCATCTGTGAGAGGGCATCGTCGGTCAGTTGCATCATCTGGTGCATGTGTGTATATTGCTTCTCAGTGAAGTGCTCTTGTGCGTTCTGCACCTTGCGTGAGATGGTGCGCGCCATGTTGAAGCAAGAGTCACCGATACTCTCCAGTTCACTGATCTCACGGAGCATTGCACGGATCTTTGCTTTCGTATCATCACTCAGATGGGCATCGCTTACCTGATCCAAGTATTTGGCGATCTCTATCTCCATATTGTCAGAGATGCCCTCGTACTTCTCTATACGGGTGTAAATCTTGGCGAATGTCTGTTTGTCTTTCTCCACTAACAACTCCTGCACCATACCGAACATACGCTGCATACGGTTGGAGAACGACTGTATCTCTTTCTGTGCCTCGAGCACGGAGAGCTCCGGGGTCTTCATGAAACCAGCTGTAATGAAGTGCAGACGGAAGTCCTCTTCCTCGTCGGCTTTCTTTCCCTTGATCACCCAGCATACGAAACGCTCGATCTGTGGGATGAACCAGATCAGGATGAAGGTGTTGGCCACATTAAAGCAGGTATGGAAAGCTGCCAATACGAACGACAGTTTGGCGGCATTGCCCAAGAATGCCTCTGTGGTGGTGTTTTCCTTGGTCATCGTGATATCATATCCCACCATGCCACATACCATATCCACGAACGGACGGAAGATGAAGAGAATCCAGAACACACCGAAGAGGTTGAAGAACAGGTGGGCCAGTGCCGCCCTTCGTGCTTGTGTGTTGGCCGACATGGCGGCAAGGTTAGAGGTGACGGTAGTACCGATATTCTCACCCATCACCAGTGCGATACCCTGATAGATAGGCAGCACACCGCTCGAGCAGAGGATCATGGTGATAGCCATCACGGCTGCTGACGACTGCACGCAGAAGGTGAGCACACCACCCAGCAAAAGGAATATCAGTGTGGTGGAGAAGGAGTTGGGGTCGAAAGATGCGAAGAAGTCGAGCACGGCCTGCTGCTCGCCTAAGTGCATGTCGATACCTGTCTGACGGAGTGTTCCCAGTCCGAGGAACATGAACGAGATACCAAAGAGGAAATCTCCGATGAAACGTCGTCTCTTATAATAAATAAGGATAATACCGAGGAAGAATGCCGGATACACGAACTCTGTGATGTTGAAAGAGAATCCGGCCGACATAATCCATGCTGTGAGTGTCGTTCCGATGTTGGCACCCATGATGACAGAGATAGCCTGTGCTAAGGTAAGCAGTCCGGCGTTAACGAAAGAAACCGTCATCAAGGTGGTAGCGGTAGAGCTCTGTACGGCTGCGGTCACAAACATACCTGTGAGCATGCCGGTAAAGCGGTTGGTCGTCATGGCGCCCAGCACGTGTCGCAACTGAGGTCCTGCCATCTTCTGAAGGGCTTCACTCATCGATTTCATACCGAACATCAGCAAGGCGAGTGATCCCAGTAGTTTAAAAAGTATCAAAATTGACATATTAGTAAAGTATTATTCCTTTTTTATTTTGAGATACAACGTATTTTTATTATCTTTACGCACGAATTTTTTACAAACATTTAATCAATTACTAACAGCATGATAGAAATTCGCTGCAAAAATAATAAAAAAACTCAGAAATTCCCAACAGGAACGACACTTTCTGAGATTTTTAAGTCATTTAATCTTGAAATGCCGTATGGACCCACCAGTGCAAAGGTAAATAATAGGGTCGTGGGCATGCATTACTGTTGTTATCATGACAAGACGGTGGAGTTCCTCGGACTCCCTGATCCCTCTGCCATGCGCTGTTATACACGTACACTCTTCATGGTGCTCTGCAAGGCGGTGAAGGATCTGTTTCCTGAAGGCAGTGTGGTGATCGATATCCCTGTGAGCAACGGATATTTCTGTGATATGAAGATCGGTCGCCCCGTCTCTTCCTTCGATGTGGACAAGTTGCGCAATAGGATGCAGGAGATCATTGATGCCGGTCTGCCCTTCACCCGTCATGAGTGTACCACCGAGGAGGCCATCGAGATGTTCCGTAAGTTGGGCGCCAACTCAAAGATCCGTTTGTTGGAGACACTCGGACAGATGTACACCACCTATTATGAACTGGATGGTTATATCGATTATTACTACGGCTCGCTGCTGACGAATACCAGTCAGTTGTATCTCTTCGGCTTGGAGAAATACTACGATGGTGTACTGCTGCGCATTCCTTCTACGAAGAATCCGGCAGAGTTAGGTGAGATGATCCGTCAGGATAAGATGTTTGAGATCTTCCAGGAACATCATCGCTGGCAGGAGATCTTAGGCATTGGCACGATAGGAGCGATGAACGAGGCTGTTTCAAAGGGTGGCTCTACGCAGCTTATCAATGTCAGCGAGGCCCTGCAGGAGAAGAAGATCTCGCGTATCGCTGAGGATATTGCCAGCAGGCAGGGTGTCAGGATGGTGCTCATCGCCGGTCCTTCATCTTCTGGAAAGACCACCTTCTGCAAACGACTGTCTATCCAGTTGATCACCTGCGGTATCAAACCGGTGATGATCTCTCTCGATGACTATTTCGTTGATCGTACGAAGACGCCTCGTGACGAGAAGGGTGATTATGACTATGAGCACCTGCATGCGCTGAATATCCCCTTGCTGAATGAACACCTGCAGAAGTTATTCGCAGGCGAGAAGGTACAACTGCCGCGCTACGACTTCCATACAGGGCGCAGCATGAGCGACGGCCATGTCCTGCAGTTGGGAGAGAAGGATGTGCTCGTGGTGGAGGGTATCCACGCGCTGAATCCTGAGTTGACCGAGCAGATACCCGCGAAGATGAAATATAAGGTATATGCCTCGGCGCTGACCACCATCCTGCTGGATACACATAATTATATACCTACTACCGACAACCGGTTGCTTCGCCGTATTATCCGTGATTACAAATACCGTGGTTGCAGCGCGCAAGAGACTATCCGTCGCTGGCCCAGCGTGCGTGCCGGTGAGAATAAGTGGATCTTCCCATTCCAGGAGAATGCCGATGCGATGTTCAACACCGCCATGCTCTTTGAGTTGGCTGTAATACGCGGTCAGGCTATCCCGATCCTTGAGGAAGTACCTGAGAACTGTCCGGAGTTCACCGAGGCTTATCGCCTGCTCAAGTTCCTGAAGTATATCAAACCGATTGCCGACAAAGAGATTCCGCCCACCTCCCTCCTACGCGAGTTCCTTGGCGGCAGTTCGTTCGTATATTAAATATGGTGATTCAAGTTTATTCGCTGAAGCTCATCAGCAAGATATTCGTATTCTCTCTACTTCCTTGTAGTTAAGAAGTTAAAGAAGTTATCGCTTCGCTCGTCCTGCGGACAGAAGTTAAGCCATTACCTTATTGATAATATCGACTATCACTTTGCATATGGCTTAACTTCTTTAACTACTGACTTCTTAACTACTTCAGAAAGTTGAATATGGTGACAAAATAGAGAAAGCGGGTGAGTGCCCGCTTTCTTTTTTCCCTTTTAAGAAGATTTATTCAAAAAGATTTTGCGGTTTGGATAATATTTGCCAACTTTGCACCCGATTATTCATTATATCATGCTTAAGCGATTAATTATCAATTAAAGATCACTAACTTATGGCAGAAAAATTGGAAGTAAAAGAGTTGGACCAAGTCGTTGTCCGCTTTTCCGGTGATTCCGGCGACGGTATGCAGTTGGCTGGAAACATTTTCTCTACTGTATCTGCAACTGTAGGTAACAGCATTTCTACATTCCCAGATTATCCCGCAGACATCCGTGCCCCGCAAGGATCGCTGACAGGTGTATCCGGTTTCCAGGTTCACATTGGTGCCGGCAAGGTTTACACCCCGGGTGATTTGTGTGATGTCTTGGTAGCTATGAACGCTGCTGCACTGAAGACTCAGTACAGGTATGCTAAGCCTCAGGCAACTATCATTATCGACACAGACTCTTTCGGACCGAACGATTTGAAGAAGGCTGAGTTTAAGACAGCTGATTATTTAGGTGAGATGGGTATCGATCCGGATCGTGTGATCCAGTGCCCGTTGACACAGATGGTGAAAGACTGTCTGGCTGACACAGGTATGGACAATAAGTCGATCCTGAAATGTCGTAATATGTTTGCCGTCGGTTTGGTTTGCTGGTTGTTCGACCGCGACCTCAATCTGGTAGCTAACTTCCTGCGTGAGAAGTTTGCTAAGAAACCGGCTATCGCTGAGAACAATATCAAGGTGGTGCAGGCTGGATATGACTACGGTCATAACACCCATTCCTCTGCCGCCAATGTATATCGTATAGAGACCAAGAATAAGGTGCCCGGACGTTACATGGATATCACAGGTAACAAGGCTACTGCATACGGTTTAATTGCTGCTGCTGAGAAGGCCGGCTTGAAACTGTATCTCGGTTCTTATCCTATCACTCCCGCAACTGATGTGTTGCATGAGCTTTCAAAACATAAGTCTTTAGGCGTTACCACCGTACAGTGTGAGGATGAGATCTCTGGTGGTGCCAGTGCCCTCGGTGCCAGCTTCGCCGGTGCATTAGGAGTTACCAGTACATCAGGTCCTGGTATCTGTCTGAAGAGTGAGGTGATGAACCTCGGTGTGATCATGGAGCTTCCTTTGGTGGTGCTCGATGTACAGCGTGGTGGTCCTGCTACCGGTCTTCCTACCAAGAGTGAGCAGACCGACTTGCTGCAGGTACTCTTCGGCCGTAACGGTGAAAGCCCAATGCCTGTATTGGCAGCTACCAGTCCTACCGACTGTTTCGACGCTGCTTACCAGGCTTGTAAGATCGCTTTGGAGCACATGACTCCTGTGGTGCTGCTTACCGATGCTTATATCGCTAACGGTTCTGGTGCTTTCCGTCTGCCCGACATCAATAAGCTCGATGCTATCAATCCTCCGTATGTACCAGAGGAGTTGAAGGGCAAGTGGACTCCTTATATGCGTGCAGAGAATGGTACACGCTACTGGGCTATCCCTGGTCGTGAAGGATTTGAGCATATCCTTGGCGGACTGGAGAAAGACTCTAATACCGGTGCTATCTCTACCAATCCAGAGAATCATGACTTGATGACACGCTTGCGTGCTCAAAAGATTGCAAATATTGAAGTACCCGACCTGGAGGTCGATGGTGATGTTGACGATGCCGACCTGTTGGTGGTAGGCTTCGGCTCTACTTACGGACACCTGCGTACAGCCATGGATGAGTTGCGTGCTAAGGGTTACAAGGTAGCACAGGCTCACTTCAAGTATCTCAACCCGCTGCCAAAGAACACCACAGAGGTGATGAAGAGATATAAGAAGGTGGTTGTGGCTGAGCAGAATATGGGTCAGCTCGCCGCTTACCTGCGCATGAAGGTAGACAACTTCGTTCCTGAGCAGTTCAACCAGGTGAAGGGTCAGCCATTCGTGGTAGAAGAGTTAGTCAACGCTTTTGAGGACATTTTAAAGAAGTAAAGTTATGAGTTACACAGCAAATGATTATAAGAAAGGACAACCACGCTGGTGTCCGGGTTGCGGTGATCACTTTTTCTTGGCAGCGTTTCATAAAGCGTTGGCAGAGATCGGCATAGCACCAAAAGATATCGCAGTCATCTCTGGTATTGGCTGCTCCAGTCGTCTGCCACACTACATGGCAACATACGGCATGAATACGATCCACGGTCGTGCGGCAGCTATCGCTACCGGTGCGAAGGTGGCTAATCCAAACCTTACCATCTTCCAGGTTTCTGGTGATGGTGACGGACTGGCTATCGGTGGTAACCACTTTATCCATGCCAACCGTCGTAACATCAACCTGAACATGATCCTGTTGAACAACCGTATCTACGGTCTGACAAAGGGACAGTATAGTCCTACCTCTCCCCGTGGATTCGTATCGAAGTCAAGTCCTTACGGAACGGTTGAGGATCCATTCCGCCCGGCAGAGCTTTGCTTCGGTGCTCGTGGACACTTCTTCGGTCGTGCCGTTGCTACCGATGCGAAGGGTATCTCTGAGGTGATGAAGGCAGCTGTTGCACATCAGGGTGCTTCTGTCTGTGAGATTCTGCAGAACTGCGTGATCTTCAATGATCACTGTCATGATGCCGTATACAAGCCAGAAGGACGTAAGGAGAATGCTATTTACGTGGAGCATGGCAAACCGCTGATCTTCGGTCCGAACAGAGAGTTTGGTCTGATGCAGGAAGGTTTCGGTTTGAAGGTTGTGAAGATCGGTGAGAATGGTATCACAGAGGATGATATCCTCGTGCATGATGCTCACTGCGAAGATGACACCCTGCAGTTGAAGTTGGCTCTGATGGGTAACAACGATGGATTCCCCATTGCCTTAGGTGTTATCCGTGACGTGGAGGCTCCCACCTACGAGCAGGCTGTTGCCGCTCAGATAGAAGAGGTGAAGGGCATGAAGAAATATCATAACTTCACAGAGCTCCTGGAGACAAACGATATCTGGGAAGTGAAATAACAATAGAAAAGGCTGGCGAGCGCCAGCCTTTTTTAATTACCACAATACACCCTAACCTTTTCACGGGGTTGACACCCCCACGGGGACTTACGTACCCCGCCTATACTCTATCGCCCCTACGGGGCTAATCACGGGGACTCATGCGCTCGCACGGGGACTTGCGTGCCCCGCCTATGCTGTGTCGCCCCTACGGGGCTGATTAACTGGTGTCTATTTCATCACGGGGACTAACGTACCCCGCCTATGCTGTGTCGCCCCTACGGGGCTCTACACCCTAAACTCTAAACTCTACACTCTACACTCTACACTAACTAAAGTTTCTCTCCGTAGCAGAGATCGCCGCAGTCACCGAATCCCGGCACGATATATTTATGTTCGTTCATTCCCGGATCAATGGCGGCTACCCAGATGGTGGCATTCTCTTCGGGCAAAGCTTTCTTCACCATATCGATACCCTCTGGCGTGGCAATCACACTGGCAATGTGAATAGTTTGCGGGGTGCCATTCTTCAGGAGTGCCTCATAACCTGCTGCCATCGAACCGCCTGTGGCCAGCATGGGGTCGGTGATGATCAGTGTCTTTCCTTCGATGCTGGGTGATGCCATATACTGCGTGTGGACACCTACCTCGGTATGTTCACGGTTGGTATATACGCGGAAAGCCGATACAAAAGCATTCTCTGCGTGGTCGAAGATATTCAGGAATCCCTGATGGAAGGGCAGTCCTGCGCGTAGGATCGTTGCCACGACCAGTTTGTCTTGAGGTATGTTGACAACGGCTGTACCCAACGGGGTGGTCACCTCTTCGGGGGCATATCGTAGGGTCTTGCTGATCTCCATCGCCATAAACTCACCTATCCGTTGGATGTTCTTGCGGAACACCATGCGGTTCTGCTGGTATTTCTCATCACGTATCTCTGCCAAGTATTGGTTCAGGATGCTATTCTGTTCACTGAGGTTGATAACTTTCATATTTCGTAGTTTTGATTGCAAAGATAGTGAAAAAACTGATTGGGTGGTCAGAAAAAACGAAATATCTTTTAAAATGACTGTTTAAAAAGAACAATTATCTTTGCTTGCATTTTTGTAAAGTCGATATCGCAAAAAGATGATGCAGTGTCAGTTATCATATTGATTTAATATAAAAAATACTATAAAAAATATTTTTTGCACACATAACTTTTTGTGTGTAAGTCTTTTTTGTGTATCTTTGCAGTCGAAAAAACAGGAAGGGTCCTGTTTGATGGTAAAAAGAGGATAATAGATTAATCATTTAATAAAATATATTTTAAATTATGGCAAAGTTAGATTTGACACAGTATGGTATCACCGGTTCAACGGTGATCGCACACAATCCTTCATACGAGTACCTGTATGAGGAAGAGACAAAGGCTGGTCTTACTGGTTTTGACAAGGGTGTTAACACCGAGTTGAACGCAGTAAATGTGATGACAGGTATTTATACAGGCCGTTCTCCTAAGGATAAGTATATCGTATGCGATGAGCAGAGCAAGGACAAGGTATGGTGGACTTCAGAGGAATATAAGAACGACAACCACCCCATGAGCGAAGAGGTATGGGGCAAGGTAAAGGACATCGCCATCAAGGAGCTTTGCAATAAGGAGCTGTATGTGATGGATGCTTACTGTGGTGCTAACGAGGCTACCCGTCTGGCCGTACGTTTCATCGTAGAGGTTGCATGGCAGGCTCACTTCGTAAAGAATATGTTTATCCAGCCTACAGAAGAGGAACTGGAGAACTTCGAGCCAAACTTCGTGATCTACAATGCTTCTAAGGCAAAGGTAGAGAACTACAAGGAGCTGGGTCTGAACAGTGAGACTTGCGTAGCTTTCAATACTACTACTCGTGAGCAGTGCATCATCAACACTTGGTATGGTGGTGAGATGAAGAAGGGTATGTTCTCTATGCAGAACTACTACTTGCCATTGCAGGGTATCGCTTCTATGCACTGTTCTGCTAACACAGACATGCAGGGTGAGAATACCGCTATCTTCTTCGGTCTTTCAGGAACAGGTAAGACAACCTTGTCTACCGACCCGAAACGTCTGCTGATCGGTGACGACGAGCACGGATGGGATGATGAGGGTGTGTTCAACCTCGAAGGCGGTTGCTATGCTAAGGTGATCAACCTTGACAAAGAGAGCGAGCCCGATATCTACAATGCCATCAAGCGCAACGCTCTGTTGGAGAACGTGACTGTTGATGAGAACGGTAAGATCGATTTTGCTGATAAGAGCGTGACAGAGAATACCCGTGTAAGCTATCCTATCGATCATATCACCAATATCGCCAAGAAGGTGAACGGTAAGAGCGCCGGCCCAGATGCTAAGCAGGTAATCTTCCTTTCTGCTGATGCCTTCGGTGTTCTGCCTCCAGTATCTATCCTGACTCCGGAGCAGACCAAGTACTACTTCCTCTCTGGCTTCACAGCTAAGTTGGCTGGTACAGAGCGTGGTATCACAGAGCCTACTCCTACATTCTCTGCTTGTTTCGGTCAGGCATTCCTCGAGTTGCATCCTACCAAGTATGCTGAGGAGCTGGTGAAGAAGATGGAGAAGAGCGGTGCCAAGGCTTATCTGGTGAACACCGGTTGGAACGGTACTGGCAAGCGTATCTCTATCAAGGATACCCGTGGTATCATCGACGCTATCCTGAATGGCGCTATCAATAAGGTAGAGACCAAGCATCTTCCTTACTTCGATTTCGAGGTACCTGTAGTGCTCGAGGGTGTTGATCGCAGAATCCTTGATCCTCGCGACACTTACGAGGCTGACGGCGTATGGGAAGAGAAGGCAAAGGATCTTGCTGCACGCTTCATCAAGAACTTCAAGAAGTACGAGGGCAACGAGGCTGGTAAGGCACTGGTTGCTGCTGGTCCGAAACTCTAAGCGTTTTATTTGGGCGAGATATCGGGGCCCGATATCTCGACTTTTCGCTATCTCGAGATTACGAGATCTCGTTATCACGATAATCAATAATCCCCACCTAACCTGGTGGGGATTATTGATTTATGTCAAATAAAAAACTCGTAATAAAATATTTTGTCTAAAATGTTTGTGTGGGCGCACAAAAGTGCTTACCTTTGCATTGCATTCGTGAGAATGCTTCCATTTTAAGTTTTCATAGGTTAGTAGTTTGATAGATTTAAGGTAAAGATTATGTTATTAGATTTTGAAACAATCGTGATGCTGGTCTTGACGTTTATTTTTACAGTACTCAGTATAGTAGCGCTGGTTAATACTAACATCCGATAATTGTTTTCAGGAGGACGACGTGAGAGATTCATATCGTTCTCTTTTTTTATGTCCCAGGGTGTCGCCCTGGGCTAATTGTTTTATTACATGCTGTTTTGGGAGGTCATTATTCTTCACTCTTCACTCTTCACTCTTCGTTTTTTAATACAATAAAACTTAAAAAATGCTCAATTAATTAATATTTAAGATAATAAAGTGTTTAAAATCAGTTCTATTTGAGGAATTCTCATTAAATTTGCAACCTAAAATGTAAATATGATTAGAATGAAGAGGTTTCTTTTACCTTTTGTCGTACTCTGTGCTATCGTTTCCCTATGCTCTTGCTTAGGTGATAATGACAACGAAATAGAATATAACGAAGATACAGCTATTACAGCGTTTTCCTTGGGTACGCTGAACAGATACTTGCACACCAAGTCATCAACGAATACGGATAGTATCTATAAGACTACGGTTACTGGCAGTAACTATAAGTTTTATATTGATCAGGTCAAGCAGGAGATCTATAATCCCGACTCACTGCCATACGGAACAGATGCCGCTCACGTGATATGTACTATCAGTACGAAGAACAGTGGTACAGTGCTGGTAAAGAGTATGACCAGTGACTCCCTGTCGTACTATAACAGTACAGACTCTTTGAATTTCACTTCTCCACGTACCATGTATGTCTATTCCAACAGTGGACAGCAGCGTCGTGAGTATACCATCCGTGTGAATGTGCATCAGGAAGAGGCCGACTCATTCCGTTGGAAAGCCCTGAACAACCAGTCGGAGCTGGCCGCCTTGCAGACGATGAAAGGCATGAGCGTTGCCGACAAGGTGCTGGTATTCGGAAATAATGGCAACAATACAGTGCTCTTCAGCACCTCACAGAAAGATGGCAACAGCTGGACAAAGCAATCACGCACCTTTGCTGCTGATGCTTATAAGAACGTGGTGAAGAAAGACGGTGTCTTGTATCTGAAAGATGGTAATAAACTGCTGTCATGCGCAGATGGTAGCAACTGGACAGAGTTGCGTGAGATCAATGTACGACAGTTGGTGGCTGCCAGCACAGTGGCTCTCTATGCTATCGGACAGGATGGAAAACTGATCTCTTCGTATGATGACGGTGCCACTTGGTCAACCGAGCAATTGGATGATGATCAGTTGCTGTTGCCGGCACAGAATATCAGTTATAGCTGTTTGCCATCCAAGACTAACGAGAAGACCGATCAGCTCGTTCTTGTTGGTAGCCGGGATATCAACACCTACCCTGACGACGCTTATGCGGAGTTATGGGGCAAGGTAGAGGAATATGCTTCTGGTGCTGCTACCCATAGCTGGAGCTATTACGATGTGAAGGATGATATCCGTTTCCGTCTGCCCCGTTTGTCGAACCTGACCGTCGTTCCCTATGTGGATGTGCTGTTAGCCTTAGGTGGTGACGGTATCGGAGCTTGTGACGAGAAGGGATTCTCACAGTTGTATGTCAGCCAGGATGGTGGCATCAACTGGAAGACATCAAAATACTTCCCTCTGCCGGAGGGACTGTCAAGCAGCAACACCTCGTTTACGTTGGTGACCGATGACAGTAGGTATATATGGATCGTTTGCGGTGGAACCGGACAGGTATGGCGCGGACGACTGAATAAATATGGGTGGTCTGATGTGAAGAAGTCCTTTACGGAGTAAATAAATAGTAAGATATGAAAAGACTGGCGCTCGCAATATTGCTCTTGCTCTCAGTCCTTGGCGGTTATGCCCAATGGGATGACGAGTATAAGATGGAGATAGGTGCGGGTGTCGGTACCCTATCATATAAGGGGGATTTCAATGGCAGTCTGGGTAAACACCTGCAGCCAATGGCTACGGTGGTGTTACGCCGAGTCTTCAATCCATATATGGATCTGGCTGCCAGTCTATCCTACGGGACATTAAGTGGTGACCCAAAGGATGTGGAGACGAAATATCTGAAGGCGGAGGAGCTGCAGTCGTTCAGTAACAAACTGGTTGACTTCGGCCTTCGCTATGAATATAATTTCTGGCCCTATGGGACAGGACATGACTATCGGGGTGCGCGACGGATCACACCGTTTATCTTCCTCGGCTTGGGAGCTACCTATGCTGATACTGCTGAAGGCAGTAAGTTCACGGGTAACTTCCCCATCGGTGCCGGTGTGAAGTTCAAAATCGCTACGCGTCTGAACCTCGGAGTAGAGTGGGCGATGCATTTCACCTGGAGTGATGAGTTGGATGGCGTCGCCGACCCTTATGGTATTAAGAGCAGTGGACTGTTTAAGAATACAGACGGCTATTCTGCCCTGCAGGTCAGCCTGACGTACAGTTTCCTGCCCAAGTGTAAGACCTGTAATAAAGACAGAGATGATTGATAAGATAGACAAGCAGCGGATACCCGAACATATCGCCATTATCATGGATGGTAACGGACGGTGGGCAACAGCTCGTGGATTGGCACGCAATGCCGGTCATCAGGCTGGTGTGGAGACCGTACGCCGTATCACGGCAGAGTGTGTCCGTCTGGGGGTGAGATACCTTACACTTTACACCTTCTCTACAGAGAACTGGAACCGTCCCGTGGATGAGGTTTCTGCCTTGATGGGACTGGTGCTCACGTCATTGGAAGACGAGATCTTCATGAAGCATAATGTGGGTCTTCGGGTAATCGGTGATATGGAGCGTCTGCCGGCCAACGTACGGGAGAAACTGCAGCAGACCATCGAGCGTACTAAGGATAACGATACGATGACCCTGGTGGTGGCGCTGAGCTATTCCAGCCGATGGGAAATCACCAAGGCCGTGAAGGATATCCTTCAGGAATCCGCAACGTCTCCTCTTGCTCAGGAGGATATCACGGAGGAGTTTATCAGTCGTCATCTCACCACCAACTTCATGCCCGACCCAGACCTGCTGATCCGTACGGGTGGTGAGTTGCGTATATCGAATTACCTGTTGTGGCAGATTGCCTATTCAGAATTATATTTCTGTGATACCTATTGGCCCGACTTTGATGAGAAAGCCCTTCATGAGGCCATCATCAGCTATCAGTCAAGACAGCGCCGCTTCGGTAAGACAGAAGAGCAGGTAGAGAACGAGAATAAATAATGTGAACGTAGAAATACAAGATATAGATGAATAAGTTATATAAAAATCTCTTATTACTCCTAACACTGATCCTATCCACGGGAGCATACGCACAAGAGAAGATTGTCAATCCCGATATTACCTATGCCGGTTCACCCCGTGTATGTAAGATTGCGGGTATTGCTGTTTCTGGTGTAGAGGGCTATGAAGACTATGCTTTGGCAGGTATCTCCGGACTGACACCCGGTCAGGAGGTGGAGTTGCCGGGTAGTGCTATCACCGATGCTGTAAAACGTTATTGGAAGAACGGTCTGTTCTCAGACGTGTCTATCGTGGCCGACTCGCTGGTTGGTGATCATGTGTACCTGCATATCTACCTGACCATGCGTCCTCGTGTCTCTAACATCAATTATATCGGTCTGAAGAAGAGTGAGCGTGAGGATATGGAGAATAAGCTGGGTCTGCTCAAGGGCGGTCAGCTCACACCGAATGCTATTGACCGTGCGAAGATCCTGGCCAAGAGATATTTCGATGATAAGGGTTTCAAGAATGCCGAGGTTACCATTACCCAGCGTGATGACGTCTCGCAGAAGGGTTATGTGATCCTTGATGTGGAGGTGGACAAGAAAGAGAAGATGCGCGTTCACGAGATCATCATCGAGGGTAATGAGAAACTGTCAGACAAGAAGATCAAGGGTGGACTGTTCTCTAAGGGTGCCTTCTCTAAGATCCATGAGGCTGGTAAGTTCTCTAACTTCCTGAAATCAAAGAAGTTCACGCCAGAACGCTGGAACGAAGATAAGAAGAAGCTCCTTGAGAAATACAATGAGTATGGCTACCGTGACGCTACCATCCTGGAAGACAGCGTGTGGAACTACGACGAAAAGCATGTCAACGTATATGTGAAGGTTGAGGAAGGACAGAAATACTACATCCGTGACATCAAGTGGGTGGGTAACACCATCTATAATACCGACCAGTTGAGTGCGGTGTTAGGTATGAAGCACGGTGATGTGTACAACCAGAAACTGATGGGTAAGCGTCTGTCTGAGGATGAGGATGCTGTGGGTAACCTCTATTGGAACAACGGTTATCTGTTCTACAACCTGCAACCTACCGAGGTGAATATCGTGGGCGACTCTATCGATCTGGAGATGCGTATCCAGGAAGGACCGCAGGCACATATCAGCAGGGTACGTATCAATGGTAACGACCGACTGTATGAGAATGTGGTGCGCCGTGAGTTGCGTACAAAGCCTGGTGATCTCTTCTCGAAGGATGCTCTGCAGCGTTCTGCACGTGAGTTGGCCTCTATGGGACACTTCGATCCTGAGCAGGTAAAACCTGATGTGAAACCAAACTACGAAGACGGTACGGTAGACATCAACTGGGATCTGGTGCAGAAGAGCAACGACCAGGTGGAACTCTCGTTAGGATGGGGACAGACAGGTGTCATCATGCGTGTCGGTCTTAAACTGAACAACTTCTCCATGGCCAACCTCTTTAATAAGAATAAGGAGCACCGTGGTATCATGCCTATCGGCGACGGTGAGGTGTTGTCTATCGGTGCACAGACCAACGGTACATACTACCAGTCGTATAACGCCAGCTACAGCACCAACTGGTTTGGTGGCAAGCGCCCGATACAGTTTACCGTGGGTGCTTACTTCTCTAAGCAGACCGACGTGTCGAGCAGATATTACAACAACGCCTACTATAATAACTATTATAATTATATGTATGGTTATGGTAGCTACTATAATAACTACTATAATAACTACGAGAGTTACTACGACCCGGATAAGTTTGTCAAGCTGATGGGTGTCAGTGTAGGATGGGGAAAGCGTCTGCGCTGGCCGGATGACTACTTCACGCTCAGTGCAGAGTTGGCCTATACCCGTTATATGCTGAAGAACTGGAGTTGCTTCCTCGTATCCAACGGTAACTGTAATAACCTGAACCTGGGTATCACCCTGTCACGTGTATCTACCGATAACCAACTGTTCCCACGTCGCGGTTCAGAGTTCATGGCATCGGTAAGCCTTACCCCACCATGGTCGGCATGGGATGGAAAGGACTATGCTAACCTGGCGACCAACTCTGCAGCTGCCAATTACACAGAACAGCAGCAGGAGAAATATCGCTGGATAGAGTATCACAAGTGGAAGTTCAGAAGTAAGACATACACGGCACTGACCAGCGGACAGAAATGTTTCGTGCTGATGACCCGTGTGGAGTTAGGTATCTTGGGTGCTTACAACAAACATAAGAAGTCACCGTTCGAGACTTACTACATGGGTGGTGACGGTATGAGCGGCTACTCTACCGGTTATGCTACCGAGACCATCGCTCTGCGTGGTTACGACAACGGCTCACTCACTCCTTACTATCAGGATGGTTATGCCTACGACCGTTTCACCCTCGAGCTGCGCTATCCGTTCCTGTTGGGTAACACCACCATCTACGGACTGACCTTCGCTGAGGCCGGTAATGCCTGGAACGATACGAAGAACTTCAATCCGTTCGACATGAAGCGCTCAGCAGGTGTGGGTGTACGTATCTTCCTGCCGATGGTCGGTCTGATGGGTATCGACTGGGCCTACGGTTTCGATAAGGTCTTCGGTACAAAGGGTGGCAGTCAGTTCCACTTCATCCTCGGTCAGGAGTTCTAATGTTTTAGATATATTAAAAATAGGCAGAATAAACCTAAATGTTTTTCTAACGTCAAAAAGTTGTTTAGACAGAATGCTTATGAAGAAGATGATAACAGTATGCCTGCTCGCGGTAGCCGCGATAACGGCAAATGCACAGAAATTCGCGTTGATAGACATGGATTATATCCTGAAGAATATCCCCGCTTATGAGAGAGCCAACGAACAGCTCAACCAGTCGTCTAAGAAATGGCAGGCCGAGGTGGAGGCTATCAATGCTGAGGCACAGACACTCTATAAGAACTACCAGAACGAGGTGGTCTTCCTCTCTCAGGAACAGAAGAAAGCCAAGCAAGAGGCTATCATGAACAAAGAGAAGGAAGCCAGTGAACTGAAGAAGAAGTACTTCGGTCCCGAGGGTGAGCTCTTTAAGAAACGTGAGGCATTGATGACGCCGATACAAGAGGAGATCTACAATGCCGTGAAGGAGATCTCTGACCTGCGTGGCTATAGTCTGGTGCTCGACCGTGCTTCCGACACAGGTATTATCTTTGGCTCTCCGAAGATCGATATCAGCAATGAAGTGCTCTCGAAATTAGGATATTCCAATTAATTATATTACCTTTGCAAGCAAAGATTATTTTTGAATTTACTTATCGAATAATAACTTAATTAAAGAATAGAAAATGAAGAAAATTATCATGGTGCTGATGTTGATGGCTCCTATGGCCACCTTCGCACAGAAATTCGGACATGTTGATGCACAATCTATCATGCAGGCTATGCCAGAGTTTATCAAGGCTCGCGGTGATATCGAGGCTCAGGGTAAAGAATATGAGAACGACCTGAAGGCTATGCAGGATGAGCTGCAGCGCAAGAGTGAGGCTTATGAAAAGACTAAGAGTACAATGAACGCCACTAAGCAGCAGGAGACAGAGACAGAGCTTCAGCAGATGTTCACTAAGATCCAGCAGGCTTCTCAGGATTACCAGCAGCAGATCGGCAAGATGCAGCAGGAGAAGTTGGCACCGATCATGAATAAGGTGACTACCGCTATCCAGAACGTTGGTAAGAACGGTGGTTATGTATATATCATGGACGCCAGCATGGGTATCCCTTACATCAGTCAGACCCTGAGCAAGGATGTGACAGCTGAGGTAAAGGCTGAGATCCAGAAGATGAAATAATAGTGAATAGGTAATAAAGTGTAACGGTAAAAACGAATCGCAATGAAAATATCAAGACAGAATCTTTCCGGTAATGGAGTGAAGTGGATATTACCTTTTTTACTTTTCACTTTATTACCTGTCATGGCCAGCGCACAGATCAAGTTCGGCTACTGCAGTTACGATGAGGCTATGAAGGCACTGCCTGAGTATGCTACGGTGCAGAACCGCCTGAATACCCTTGAGTCGCAGTATGGCACAGAGACCAAGCGTGCCGAGCGCGAGTTCAACCGTAAGTACGAGCAGTTCTTAGAGGGCATCAACGAGTTCGCCCCTGCCATCCGACAGAAACGTCAGGTGGAGCTGCAGGAACTGATGGAGAAGAACGTGGCATTCCGTAAGGAGGCTACCCGCCTGTTGGAGGCTGCCCGTCGCGATGCTTACCTTCCCCTGAAGGACAAGGTGGCTGCCGTAATGCAGAAGATTGGTGCTGAGCGTGGCTATGCCTTTATTCTCAATACCGACAACAATGCCTGTCTGTATATCGACAAGGCGATGGGTGAGGATATCACCTTGATTGTAAAAGATGCTTTGAATGCGCAATGAATGTGGCCCGATAGGAGTGTTTGATTCAGGATATGGTGGACTGACCATCTTGCATCAGATGCGGCAGGTATTACCACAGTATGATTATCTGTATCTTGGTGATAATGCCCGTGCTCCTTATGGTCCCCGTTCGTTTGACGTAGTATATAAATTTACGCGGCAAGCCGTACTGCATTTGTTCAGTATGGGTTGCCGCTTGGTTATATTAGCCTGTAACACCGCCTCTGCAAAAGCCTTACGAAGCATTCAGCAGATCGACCTGCCACAGATCGATCCTGAGCGCCGTGTGCTGGGCATCATCCGTCCTACTGCCGAGTGTATCGGTGATCTGACAGAATCCCGGCATGTGGGTATCCTCGCTACCGAGGGCACGATACTGAGTCGCAGCTACGACTTAGAGATCAACAAGCTATTCCCGGATATCAAGGTGACGGGTGTGGCCTGTCCGTTGTGGGCAGCTATCGTGGAGGCTAATGAGACCGACAGCCCGGGAGCCGATTACTTCGTTCAGAAACGTATCAATCAGATGATGCTCAAGGATCCTGATATCGATACGATTATCTTAGGATGTACGCACTATCCCCTCCTTCTTAATAACATCCTGAAATATATTCCCCGGGGCGTAAGAGTGATCCCACAGGGCGAATATGTAGCCAACAGCCTGAAGACTTACCTGCAGAGACATACCGATATCGAGGAGCGCTGCACAAAGACCGGACAATGTCATTATCTCACCACCGAGAATCCAGAGCGCTTTAAGGATTCCGCCCAACTCTTCCTCCATGAAAAGGTAGAGGTAGAGAACGTCGTGTTGGAGTAACTAAAAAGATGTTAATTGTTAGTCTTCCCATGCAAGAATTCTTTCTTTGGTTGTTTTATATGTAATAGTCAATACTTATAAGACAAAGTCAACAACAATATACTAGAAGGAAAGGAGGAGATGATGAAGCTATTGCAGAAGATAAAACGGATCATTTCAGAACAGCGATTTAGCCTCAGTATTATCTGTTATTGTGTTATTACAGTACAACTTCTCACTTTATTCTCATCGTGCGCCACAATACTTACTGGTACCTCAGCAAAAGTGACCATAGATGGAGACATCGACGAGCCTGTGACTATTGTAACCAGCAAGGATATCTATAAGGACGTAAATCTCCCAACACAAGTTAAGGTCAGCAGAAAACATCTTGGCGGTCAGCACATACAGATAATCTCTCCTTCATATGCCTTTCATGATATTAAGTTGGAAACAGCCTTCAATCCAACAGCCTTGGGAAGTATCCTTCTTCTACCTTTTCCACTGGCAGTAGATCTGATTACCAACGCTGTGATAAGACCATCGGTGTCACATTATTATATCAGACCTGTAGAAGACATTGAGAAAGAGGACTCCATACACAGAATTGACTCCATCAAAAATGTCCGGCGAAACCAAGTTCCCGAGCATATACGCAAACCATTGCCCGCTATGAAACGACATATGTTGAGCGTAGGGGTGGGTATCGGTGACAACCATGTCGTAGGTAATACACCTTCCTTGGGTTTTCCCGAGGACCAGCGAAACTACGATTACGACCGTTATTGGGAATGTGGAGACATCAAAGGTGCATCACTCCTTCTCACGGATATCTCTTACCACTACCGACTGAACAGGAAATGGGAAGTTGGTGCTACTGCCGCATGGGGTATCTTTAAAGATGACAATGACGCAGATTATTCTTTTGGCGATTTCGTATACAATGACCAGAGCACCTATGGGAGTATCCATGCCAATAAATCCTGCCGTTATTTCGCAGTTCTACCCTCAGTCAGATACACATGGGGTGAAGATTTGTTAGGGCGCTGTTATTCAGGTATCGCACTGGGTTTTATGAGAAGACATCTCGACTACAACTATGTTGACTATCCACCGACTGAAAATCCTTTATCTGAGCCCATCCCTATTGTCCAACATTCTTTGGACAAGGTTGGATACCGCCTGGCATACCATGTCTCAGCCTTTGGCCTAGTTGTTGGATCGGGCGGACTCAGCTGTTTCGGAGAATTAGGATACGGTTGTCTTGGTATTTTACGCATTGGTCTTACAGTGGGATTCTGATTCAGAGTCGAATCGCATCTAGATCAAAGCGGGATGGAGCTGAAATGATCCCAGGTCATCTTACAGTCTGATGGTTGCCGACAGTATCAAGAGCAGGGCAGGAGTGAGAACGTAAGATGGTAAAATGACAGATTGGGGTTGTTTTTAGTGACTAAAACTGTATTGCGCCATACAGGCGCACTGTTGTGCAGGCTATTGGCACTGTAGTGCGCTATATAGGCGCACTCGTGTTTTAAGCACTTTTGTGATATGGGAAAGGGGATCAAATGGGGACGTAGCTGAAATGATCCAGTCCGGCGATATACATTTAAGTTATCTTATTTGCGGTAAGTGTATGAACTAAATATAATCGTGATTCTCTTTGTAGGATGAAAAAGTTTCTCTATATTTGCCAGTAGTATGTCCAAACGCTAAGTAAAATCTAAAAGTCAGGTCAACAACAATATAACTATAAAGAAAGGAAGAAATATGAAGCTATGGCGGATTGAAAATCCTTATATTCATCTTCGGCGGATGACATATCCGCCGAAACGGGTGGGAGTGGAGATGCGCAGAGACATGATCAGCCCATAGGGCGCCAGAACATAGGCGGGGGTGTTAACCCCCGTGGGAGATAATATCCCCCAATATATATAAGCCCCGTAGGGGCGACACAGCATAGGCGGGGCACGTAAGTCCCCGAGCGACACAACAAATCTGTCACCCTTTGGGGTTACCCTATGCTGCCAATAAAAAACGGGGGCTCACGCCCCCGCCTATGCTCTGATGCCCTTACAGGGCTCACCCCCTCATTATGAAGAATATGTAATAATAGTGAGAGATCGCGGATCAAGTCCGCGATGAGGGGATCAAGTCCGCGATGAAGTGACAAGCCATTATATATAATTTTCAATTATCCATTTTCCATTTTCAATTACTAATTAGTTTCAACACAGAGACACAGAGTAACAGAGTTTTCTTCTAATTATAACCTCTGTATCTCTGTACCTCTGTGTTTATATTTGCAGCAGATCCCGGCTCGGTGGCCGGGATGAGGGGATGAAGTCCGCGATGAGGGGAGTAGCCGTTTGAGCGATGCGAGTCCTGCAGAAGGGATTGTAATCACTCAAGCAGGCGCTTGGCGAAGTATCTTACGGGATACCATACGGCGAGGAAGCCCACTGCCAATACGGTGATGAAGATCAGGATGATATCCGTGGGGTGGACACTTACGGGGTAGGCATCGATAACAAAACTGCCGCTCGAAGAACCTAAGGATACCAGTCCGTAGGTTTGTTGCAGCCAACACAGCAGTAATCCCAACAAGATACCGATGACTGCTCCTGCCGCAGAGATCATTCTACCTTCGAAGAGGAAGATGCGGATGATCTGCTTGTCGTTGGCACCAAGGTTTCGCAGCGTCACCACATCATCTTTCTTGTCGATCATCAGCATCGACAGGGATCCGATGATGTTAAAGCATGCCACCATCAGGATAAACGTCAGGAAGAAGTAGGCGATGAGCTTCTCGATCTTCATGATACGGAAGGTGTCTGCCTGTTGCTCATAGCGATCCTCCACCTTATACCGTGCGCCGGCAATCTGCTGGATATCTTTCTTTACGGCATACAGGTTGCTGCCCGACTTCAGTCGGATCTCCAGTGAAGACAGTTGTCCCTCTTTATCGAAGAGATGGCGCGCGAAGTCAAGTGAGGTAATGATATAGTTACGGTCGTACTTTCCTTGTTGCACGGAGAAGACCACGCCCGGCGATAAGAGGGAGTCTTCCACAAACCCTTCCGTAGGCTGGGCCATGTCGAGCTGTCCCTCACGCTTGGGTGCATAGATCTTCAGGTAATCCTTGAAATGCGCACCGGTGCCTAAGGCCACAGCCAGTCGGATACCTAAGATACCGTATTCCAGGTTGGCGGCATGCAGGGAATACTCCCCGTCGCCATACAGGATATCGGTGATATGGGTAAGCTCCGTGAAATTATCTTCCACACCCTTCACCACCACCATGGCCTGCTTGTCGTTATAGATAGCCAAGGCATTGTCCTCCACACACTCCGTGGCGACATCCACCTGTGGCAGTTGCTTCACCTTGAGTAACAGGGGGTCGTCAGCCTTGGCCGTCTTCCCCTCAATAGGAGTGATCTTCAGTTGGGGATCGAAAGCCGTGAAGAAGGTGGCTACCAGATCGTGGAACCCGTTGAATACGCTCAGGGTGACCACCAATGCCATGGTAGCCACTGCCACACCCACCACACTGATGCCACTGATGATGTTAATGGCATTGGTGCTCTTCTTGGAGAAGAGGTATCTCTTGGCGATATAAAACGGGAAGTTCATGTTACCCTAAACTCTAAACCCTAAACTATTTCTTCAGCAGTTCATCGATATGCTCGATGTAGTCGAGCGAGTCATCCAGGAAGAAGCGCAGCTCGGGGATGATACGCACCTGGTTGCGGATGCGGGTGCCCAACTCATAGCGGATGGTCTTCATGTTCGCATTGACGTTCTTCACCGTCTCCTCTGCCTTCTCTGAAGGGAACACACTCAGGTAGGCTGTGCAGATACTGAGATCAGGACTTATCTTTACCCTTGTCACCGACACCAGCATGCCGTGTGTCATGCGTGTCTGACTCTGGAAGATCAGGCTCAGCTCCTTCTGCAACAGTCGTGAAATCTTATTTTGTCTGGTTTCTTGCATATACTTAATGATTTTTCCGCTGCAAAATTAATCAAAATAGCACAATAATCAATGAGTTATTGCAAAAAAGAGTGGAAAAAGACATAAAAGAGATTTTTTCCCGTTCTGTAGATCATTTCAGAAATGTCTCTAGTCCTCAGTTAATCTGGCAATCAAAATCAAGTAATAAAGCTATTAGTAATAAACTTCTTACTAAAAGGTTTGTTACTTTCATTTGTTTTTAGTATCTTTGTGCCATCACAAGGTAATTATCATGCATGAATATGGAGAATCCATTTATCATAGGCAAAGCTGCAGAGGGTGATTATTTCATCAACCGTGTAGAAGACCGCAGGCGACTGAATGCAAATCTGACGCATGGAATAAATACAGTAATAATCTCCCCACGCCGATGGGGAAAGACTTCGCTCGTTAAGAACGTTTTAAGTAGTATTGACGATGAGAGATTTCTCACCGTCTTTGTCGATGTGTTCCGATGTAAGTCTGAATATGAGTTCTATCGTAATTTTTCAACATGCGTTATCAAACAGACGTCTTCAAAGATAGACGAATGGGTGGAGACGGTAAAGACATTCCTAAGTGGTATCACTCCAAAGTTTTCTTTCGGCTCAGATCCTCTCAATGACTTTAGCTTGTCCTTTGAATGGAATGAACGCGATGATGCAGAGGACGAGATACTCTCGTTGCCACAGAAAATAGCCGAGAAGAAGGGGAAGAAGATTATTGTGTGCCTTGACGAGTTCCAGCAAATAGCAGAGTTCCCTTCTTCCGTTGATTTCCAAAAGAAACTGCGTAGCGTGTGGCAGCATCAACAGGATGTTACGTACTGCATGTTCGGAAGTAAGAAACATCTCATGGAGAATTTCTTTTCCAACAAAAGTATGCCATTCTTTAAGTTCGGGGATATGATGTTCCTGAAGAAAATCGAGATTACGGAATGGATACCTTTCATCTGCCGCAACTTCTCTAATACGGGGAAAAGTATAAGCGAGAAGCAGGCCGAGCGCATCTGTAATGTCACTGCGTGTCAGTCATCGTATGTGCAGCAACTTTCATGGATTACATGGTATAAAACAGAGGGTATCACAACGGACAAGAATATAGACTCTGCCATAGACGACCTTCTGGAACAGAATAAAACTTTCTTCCAAAGTGACGTGGAGCAGCTCACAGAACTGCAGTACAATTTCATGCGAGCGGTTGCAGATGGAGTTACTCAGGGATTCACCCGTAAGGATATTCTGCGAAAGTACCGTCTTGAATCATCTGCTAATGTCCAAGCAATAAAGAAAGCAATGATCAGCAAGGATCTGATATATATGGATGATGATGGCAACATACAGTTCAACGATCCGCTTTTCTCTCTATGGGTAAGGAAGGAGAAATAAGAATGGGAATCATAGCGGGACTATATATAGTACATGGCATATCTAATTAACGTCTAAAAAGAAATATAAACGAAAGACAGCATATCATGAAAAAATCCTGTATTCTAACACTCATTATCCTTTTCATCAGTTATCTCCAACCCTCTTCGGCCTGCACCAATCTGATTGTCGGCAAGAAGGCTTCGGCCGATGGCTCTGTCTTTATCACCTATGCCGATGATCTCTACGGCAAGTACGGCTCGCTGTGTCATTACGGAGCGGGGGTGTATCAGGCAGGTGATAAACTGAAGATCTACCAGTGGAGTGGGGAGCATATCTACTTGGGAGAGATCCCGCAGGTGGAGAAGACCTACAACGTCATCGGAAATATCAATGAGCATCAGGTGGCGATCGGTGAGACAACCTTCACGGGAAGGAAAGAGCTGAAGGATACTACTGCCATCCTGGACTATGGCAGTCTGATATATATCGCCCTGCAACGTGCCAAGACGGCGCGAGAGGCTATCGAGGTGATGACCTCCCTGGTGAAGGAATACGGGTATTACAGTACAGGTGAGTCGTTCTCCATCGCTGACCCCAACGAGGCGTGGATCATGGAGATGGTCGGCAAAGGACCAGGTAGGAAGGGGGCTGTATGGGTGGCCGTGCGCATACCGGATGACTGTATCTCCGCCCATGCCAACCAAAGTCGTATCCATCAGTTTGACAGGAACGACAAGGAGAACTGTCTGTATGCACCCGACGTGATCTCTTTCGCTCGTGAGAAAGGGTACTTCACAGGTAAGGACAAGGACTTTAGTTTTGCCAAGGCCTATAGTCCGCAGACCTTCAGCCGACTGCGTGCCTGCGAGTCGCGTGTGTGGAGTTTCTACAACCGTTTTACCGATCATGGTGACAAGTGGTTGCCGTATATCTTAGGACAGGATCAGACACCGCTGCCATTGTATGTGAAGCCCAACAGGAAGATCTCCTTGGCCGATCTGCAGGCGATGATGCGCGACCATTTCGAGGGGACAGCCCTTGACCCGACAAAAGACCTCGGTGGTGGTGCCTACCATTCACCCTATCGTCTGACCAACAGTTTTACGGTGGATAGCGTGGATTATTTCTGTGAGCGCCCCATCTCCACACAGCAGACTGCCTGGAGTTTTGTGGCACAGTTGCGCTCTTATCTGCCTGATCCGATAGGCGGTGTCTTCTGGTTTGCCACCGACGATGCGAACATGTCGGTATATACCCCGGTGTACTGCGCTACCGACCGTGTGCCGGAGTGCTATACAGAGACAGAGGGAGCGGCTGATCGGAATACCTTCTCGTTTAACTCTTCTTTCTGGGTGTTCAACTGGGTGGCTAATCAGGTATATCCCTGGTATGACCAGAAGATCAATGACGTGCGGGTAACGCAACAGATGTTGGAGAAGACCTTCCTGCAGTCGCAAGCGGGTGTGGAGCAGGTTGCACAACAGTTGTATGCGGAGAATCCCAAGGAGGCTATAGCCTATCTCACCCGTTATACCGCTCAGACCGCTCAGACGGCTTTAGAGACTTGGCGTAAGTTAGGTGAGTACCTCATCGTGAAATATGCCGATGGCGCCATCCGACAGATGAAAGCTTCGGAGACGGTGGGCAGTCATGACAACGAACCAAAGGATAAGTTCTACTCCCGTCCGGGCTTTACCAAGGAATACAAGAAGCGCTTGGCGAAAGAGCTCGTAGAGCAGTACGGAGATAAATACAAGAAATACCCGGTAGGGGAGTAAAGGCTACCTAATACATTTCTCTTTTATTCTTGTGCGTGTTGACCTTAGGGTACTTTGGCCAATAGCCATTATTTTGCGTACCTCTTCCTCAGTTTTCCCAAGATGAAAGAGCGTCTCAAAGAACTGGTAACGGATAGACAGGTTGTCATAATCATTTTCCAAATGTTGTACGAATGTTAAGTCTAACATCCTGTAGTACTCCATAAAACTCTGGAAGTCTTTTTTATCCCATGTTACCGTAGAACCATTATTTAAAATATGGTCATATAAACGTTTGCCTTTATGGAGGATATCAGCATTGAGGACTTGCATCTCTTCTATTTTTTCTTTTAAGCGCCGTATTTCGGCCTCTCGCTCACCATTATCTTTCTCCTGTTGTTTTTTATTCTTATTCTCTTGCTCCAATTGGAGGATTTTATGTTGATACCCTTCAATCTCCATGTGTATTTTTTGCAGGTTTTTCTGTGTTCTTCTCCGTCGTTGGTACATTAATAGCATTAGGCAGATAATCAATATTACTGCCCCTCCGATTGCCCAGCACAGATGAGTTAGACGAAGATTCTTCTCTTGTATAGTTGTCTCATGGTCAAAGTGTTCTTGCGCACCTCGCACATCTTGTTCTTTACGGATCTTCGATAAAGAGTCTTTTACTTCAACAAGCCATTTAGAATAGTTGCTCGCCTCCTGATACTCCCCGTCTGCATATTTCATCTCATATAAGGAACTCAAAATGCTTTTTTTTAGTCGTAATTCAGCATCTTTCAATGCCTTTACTAGCATCTCGTATGCCTTTTTCTTATTACCTTCATCCTTATAGATTTCAGAAAGTTCCAGGTATGCGTTAGGAAGCTGGTCTATCTCAATAGCTTTATACATATATTCTTTAGCCTTTTCATTATCCTTGCCGACATAGGTACATCCTATATTTGTATAAAACTTGCTTCTTTGTTCAAGGGGAATACTTTCAACAAGTGGCTCTAACTTGTTATAATAATAATCAGCCGAGTCTTCATTCCCTATGGCATAATAAGAACCGGCAAGATTCATATAATCTGAGAGTAGATTATTTTTAATATTCAATTTAAGAGCAAGGTTTATAGCCTTTAAAGAATAATCAATCGCAAAACGGAATTCTCCAGATTTTTTATTAACAACACTAATAGCTTGACAAATATGATGCAGAACCTCATCCATGTTCTTCTCTATGGCAATCTTCTCTGCTTTCTTCAGATAGACAATGGCCTCATCTCCTTTATTTTGGTCATCACATAGAGAGCCCTTATAGTAATATGCCCATACTAACCTTTTTTCATCATGGTTTTTCTCGAAATACCGAATGCTCTCATCTAAGGGTTTATCTGATTTTACGGGATTATATAAACGGTAGTCAGCCTGCGTCTTAAAAAACCAGTATAAGGCACGACATTCCTCATCATTTATTGATTCAGGATTTATCGTCTCTAAAACATTCAACGCCGAATCGTTTTGCTTTTTCTGGAGCAACTTTTCTACAGACAACAGTTGTTCCTTCTGTTTGTTTGCCCCACATGAGAAAGTTATCGTGCATATTAATAACCATATTACTAGTCTAACCCATTTCATCGTATAATACTTTTGTGAGTGCAAAAATACGTTTTTTCCTCGAATTAAAAAAAAGAAAACATCAAAATAGTTGCCGCTGCAAGTTTGCAGCGTGCTGCAAATTCTGCCTTAGATAAAAGCCGATATTGATGTAAAACATTGGTTTTCAGTATGATAGTTAATATTTTTGTCGCAGCACTCATTTCTTTTTGCAGCGCAACTTTTTTGCTTTTTCTTTTTCTAAAACCTAATTT
>Ga0256405_10002406_pt1 | contig 43217 bp, 29 predicted proteins | sample RumenRJG_02DNA_FD_189096 | JGI IMG/M metagenome (GOLD analysis project Ga0256405, IMG submission 189096) | Bovine rumen microbial communities from Lethbridge, Alberta, Canada - RJG_02 | ecosystem: Host-associated > Mammals > Digestive system > Stomach > Rumen | place: Canada: Alberta... | reverse complement strand
GCGAAATCCGGCCACCCTGGCGCCGCAATGGGCATGGCCGACCTCGCTTCTGTCCTCTGGCTCAAGCACCTCAACGTCGACCCCAAGGACCCCGAATGGGCCGGTCGCGATCGCCTCGTTTTCTCCGGCGGCCACGCTTCTTCCCTCGTCTACGCGCTCTTCCACCTCTCCGGCATGGGAGGCCTTTCGATGGACGAGCTCAAGACCTTCCGCCAGTGGGGCAGCCGTTGCGCTGGCCACCCAGAGCGCGGCGTCGCGCCTGGCGTAGAGGTGACGACGGGGCCTCTCGGCCAGGGCATTGCGATGGGCGTTGGCCTTGCGCTTGCCGCGAAGAAGGCGAAGGTCGCGAACCGCACGTGGGTCTTCTGCGGCGACGGCGACCTCGAGGAGGGCATCTCCCACGAGGCGGCAAGCTTCGCGGGCGCTATCAAGCTCGACAACCTTACTCTTATATACGACTCCAACCACATCACCATCGAGGGCGATACCGCCCTCGCGATGGCCGACGACGCCAAGAAGCGTTTCGAGAGCTATGGCTGGAAGGTCTTCGAGGTCGACGGTCACGATTTCGCCGCGATCGACCGCGTCTACCGCCGCGCCGAGAAGGTCGTCGGCTGCCCCGCGATAATCATCGCCACGACGCACATCGGCTGCGGCGCCCCGACGAAGCACGACACCGCCGACTGCCACGGCGCGCCTCTCGGAGCCGACGAGGTTGCGGGCACCAAGAAGGCGCTTGGTTTCGACCCCGAGAAGAGCTTCTTCGTCCCCGACGAGGTGTACTCCGTCTTCCGCTCGCGCACGCTCCAGCAGCACCGCTTCGCGAACAAGGCGAAGAAGGCGGGCCCAGAGCCGACGACCTTCCCACTTCCTTCGCGCAAGGAGCTTTTGAAGGCGATTCCCTCTTTCGACCCCGCGAAGCCCGTCGCGACCCGCGCCGCCTGCGGCACGGTCATGAACGCTCTCGCCCCGATTGTCACCGGGCTTATCGGCGGTAGCGCAGACCTCGGGCCGTCCAACAAGACGATACTCAAGGGTCTTGGCGACATCGGCCCAGGCGCATACGAGGGCCGCAACATCCACTTCGGCATCCGCGAGCTCGCGATGACGGCGATAGTCAACGGCATCACGGCGTTCGGCCAGGGCTTCCGTGGCTACGGCGCGACGTTCTTCGTCTTCTCGGACTACTGCAAGCCGGCAATACGCCTCGCAGCGCTTATGCAGCTTCCGTCGATCTTCGTCTTCTCGCATGACAGCTACTGCGTCGGCGAAGACGGCCCGACCCACGAGCCCGTCGAGCATCTTGCAAGCTTGAGGACAATGCCCAACGTCCGCACGTGGCGTCCCGCCGACGCGAACGAGACGGCCTATGCCTGGGTCGAGGCGCTCCTCAGGAGCGACGGCCCGAGCTGCATACTCACGACGCGCCAGAACCTTCCCGTTCTTGAAGGCGTGACGGCCGAGGGCGTCGCAAGCGGCGGCTATGTCGTCTATTCGGCAGGCGTCCAGGACTCTACGACGATCCTCTTCATCGCCACTGGCTCGGAAGTCTCTCTCTGCCTCGAGGCCGCGAAGCGCCTTGCCGCCGAGGGCATCGGCGTGCGCGTCGCCTCCTTCCCGTGCCCCGAGCGCTTCTACCTCGAGACGACGCCAGAATACCGCTGCGCCGTTATGCCGCAGGAAATGAAGCGCCGCGTGATCGTCGAGGCCGGCGTTCGCTACGGGCTTGACCGCTTCCGCCTCGACTTCCGCACGACGGCATATGTGACGCTTGACCACTACGGCGCATCCGCGCCCTACCAGACGCTCTCCACCAAGTTCGGCTTTACGCCTGAAAACGTATACAACGTCGCGAAGACGCTCGTCTGATGTCGTCAAAGAAGACACTCGCGAACGTCTTCACCGTCGGCGCGTTCACTATGCTGAGCCGCGTCCTCGGGCTCGTTCGCGAGATGCTTCAGTCGCGTCTCATCGGCGCAGGCGTCGAGCAGGCGGCCTTTACCCTCGCCTTCGCCATCCCCAACATGGCCCGCAAGCTGTTTGGGGAAGGCGCTCTTACGGCGGCCTTCGTCCCAGTCTTCAAGGGCGAGGTAGAGTCCGATTCGCTTGAGCGGGCGTCCCAGCTCGCGCGGGCCGTGATGACGATGGTGCTCCTTATGCTCGGCGCCATCGTCCTTCTCCTCATGGGAGGGCTCGAGGTAGTCGTCCATTTCCGCGATTCGCTGGGGCTAAAGGATACGCCGCGTCTTCTCCTGACGATTCGTCTCGTCAAGACGCTTCTCCCCTATATGATCTTTATTTGCGGCGCGGCGTTCGGAATGGGAGTCCTCAACGCGCTCGGGCGGTTCAAGGCGTCGAGCTTCATGCCGTGCCTTCTCAATTTCTTCTGGATCGGCATCCTTGCGTGGCTGGCGCTGTCGGGGAAAGTCCACGAGGCCTATCCCGACTTCCTCCCCGGGATTTTCACTGACTATCGGCTCGACCAGCGCATCCACCGCGTCGCGATGGCGATTCTCATCGCGGGCGCCGCGCAGATGGCGTTTATGCTCTGGCGAATGCACAAGGCGGGCGTCTCGCCTCGCCTCTCGTTCTCCGGGTGGCGCGATTCCAAGGTCGTGCTCGTCTGGAAGAACCTCGGCATTGCCGCGCTCGGCGCGGGGGCGATCCAGATCAACTATATGCTCGACCAGCTTCTCGCGCAGCTCGCGAGCGACTGGGCGGCGGGCGTCATCGGCTACGCGGAGCGCCTAATGGACCTCCCGCTTGGCGTAATCGGCGTCGCGTTCGGCACCGTGCTCCTTCCGACTTTCGCGGGGCTTTTCGCGAAGGGCGACGTCGATGGCGCGCGCGAGGCGCTCTCGTCGTCCGTCGTCTCGCTTATGTTCGTCATGCTCCCCGCGGCGGCGGGGCTTTTCGTCCTCGCGCCCGAGATCACGGCCGTCATCTACCAGGGCGGCGCCTTTGACTCGGTGGCGACGGTGCGCGTGTCGCGCGCGCTCGCCGTCTACGCCGTAGGGCTCGGGTTCTTCGGCTTCCAGAAGACGATGGTTCCGTGGTTCCAGGCGCAGAACGACATGAAGACCCCCTTGCGCGTCACGGTCTACACCGTCATCGTCAACGCCGTGCTCAACGTCCTCGCCGTGTGGCTCCTTCCCGTGGAGTGGCGGCACGTCGGGCTTGCGCTCTCGACGGTATTGTGCGCCGCGATCGGTTGCGCGATCCTCGTCGCCCTCGCACGGCGTCGCAACGGCTCGCTCGGTTTGCGCAAGGCCTTTGGCGCGATCGGCGCACCGGGCGCACCGGGCCCGCTCCTGAAGATGCTTGCGGCTTCGATCCTAATGGGGTTTGCCGTCGCGGCGGCCAAGCCGCTTGTCGCCAATGGCCCTGCGATTGCGGCCCTTGCGGTGCTCATCGTGCTTGGCGCCGTCGTCTACGGCGTTATTTCGCTTGTCTTTATGCGCGAACAGATCCGTGGTTTTCGCTTGCGCTTTAGACGTAGAATGTAGTATACTAATGCCATGATGTTCAGAAAGGTATCATTCGTTTTTGGGTGCACGGCACTGTTAGTGTCGCCGGTCGCGTCGTTCATTTCCGCTGCCGACGAACCAGCTGCCGCGCCAGCAGCCGAGGCTCCCGTAGAGGAGACCGATCCGGCTCTTGAGTTCGAAATCCGCTATGTCGAGGCGCTGATCGAGTACGGGTATCCCGACTTTGCCGAGCCCGTGATCGAGGCGACGAAGAAGAAATGGCCCGAGTCCGAGACCAAGTTCTTCGCCATCGAGGTCCGCGGCATGCTCTCGCTCGGCAAGTTTGAAGAGGCCGAGAAGAAGATCGCGGCGCTTCCCGACAGGACCGGCCCGAAATACTGGGCGGCTCGTCTCGAGGTCGCGAACAACCTCTTCTTCCGCGGCAAGAAGGCCGAGTGCTCGAAGATCTATGACGAGTTCTTCAAGGCGTTCCCCAAGCCCACTAAGGAGATCCGCGAGTTCTACATGCAGGCGTGCTATGCCTGGGGCCAGATTCTCGTCGGCGACAAGCGCTTCGCAGAGGCCGTCAAGGTCTACGCTGGGCTCCTTTCGCAGATCAACAAGAAGAAGAGCGAGGACGACGCGAACACCTGGTGCAACGTCGCTTGCGAGACGGCCGAGATGTACCTGAAGCTCGCGACCGACCAGCCCGACGTCAAGAACCGCAAGCAGTACATCGATCCCGCGAAGAAGATCATCGACGCTCTTCTGTGGGAGTCTGACCGCCCAGTCTACTTCGGCCGCGCCATCGCGATGAAGGCAAATGCCGAGCTCCTGAGGGGCGACGTCGCCAAGGCGCAGGAGACGATCAACGAGTACATGCCGCAGCTTGAGCAGCTCCACCAGTCGATCGTCGATTTCGACCCCGAGGGCAAGGAGGGCCTCAGAAAGTTCTCGCCGATGCCGCTCTGCCGTTTCATGCTCGCTAAGATGCTGTGGGACGAGGCACAGGTCGAGTACAAGAAGCCGAAACGCGACGACGAGCGCGTGAAGGCGCTTCTTTTTGGCGACAAGACGTCTTCCGGCAAGCGTAACGGCCTTGGCGCATACAACCATGCGCTCAACGTTTTCATCCAGTACCCCGAGTCGACGTGGGCCGCAGACGCCGGCGAGATGTCCGAGAAGATCAAGGAGTTCGCCGAGAAGAACTACGGCGCGAAGCTCAGTGTCGTAATCACTCCAGAGCAGCTTGCGAAAGTTCGCCAGATGCAGTTCCGCTCGCCTGCCGAGAAGATGGCCGAGGACAAGGTCGAGGAGGCGATCAAGGAGTATCTCGAGGTCCTCTCGCGCTATCCCGAGGTCAAGGAGTCGATCTACGCCGTCGAAGAGGTGATCCGCGGGCTTCTCGGGCTTATTCAGGCCAACAAGGACGATCCTAAGGCCATCGACTGGCGCATTGACGCCGACGCGATGGAGGGCTATCTCGCCGAGCGCTTCGCGGGGCTCAAGGACCGCGAGCTAATGACGATGGCCGGCGAAGCGGTTCTTCGCCTTGCGGCGTTTGAGAAGCAGCTTGGCCAGCTTGCCCGCGCCGACCGGCTTTACGGCGAGTTCCTCAAGAACTACCGTCGCCACGTCAGCGCCCCGAACCAGGCCTCCCAGTTGCTCAGCGAGGCGATTCAGGGTGAGCGCTGGGCCGACGCGATAAAGCTTTGCGGCATCATCCAGCAGCACTATTCCAACTCCCTCTACTACGCGACGTCCTATTCCCAGGAGTCCTACTGCCATTCCAAGCTCGGCGAGCAGGCCGAGGCGATCGCCACGATGAAGAAGTACGTCGAGGTCGAGAAGGACGGCATCGCGCGCGAGCAGGCACGCATGGCACTCGCCCAGATGTACCAGAAAGAGGGCTTCGACATCGTTTCCGGCGCAGAGACCAACGAGACGCCCGAGGCCGTCACTGCGGCGCTTACCGCAGGTTCCGCGCAGATCGTTCGTGGCATAAAGGAGTTCCGCGCGTTCGCCGACAAGGCCGACAAGGCGCTTGCCGACCCCTCGCTCACCAAGGCCGACAAGGCTAAGTACAATCTCCTTAGGGAGCAGGCGCTCTTCCTCGTCGGCGACTGCTGGCGCCGCATGACGAAGCCCGAGGCAAAGCTCAAGATGTTCCGCGAAAGCGCCGCGAAGAGCTACGAGGACTATCTCTCCGCCTATCCCGAGGGGCGCTATTCGACTAACGCCTACGTCCGCCTCGGCACGATCTATACGGCGCTCGGCGACGCCGAAAAGTCGCGCGACGCCCTCGACCGACTCTCCAAGGCGTTCCCCAACTCGCCTGAGGCGAAGAACGCGAAGCCCCAGCTTGCGAAGTCGCTCATCGAGATGGGCATGAAGAAGGAGGGCACCGATATCTACGCCGAGATGCTTCGTACCGACGGCGCATATACCGCGTGGCAGTTCGTCAACGCGGGCGAGGCGCTTATCGAGGCCAAGAGCTGGTCGCTCGCGAACGATGCGTTCGAGAAGGCGATCCACAAGGCCGGCACTAACCAGCTCCTCACCGTCGCGAAGGCTCGTCTCGGCGAGGCGAAGGCGCTCTACAAGCAGAAGTTGTACGCCCAGGCACGCGATGCGCTCGACCAGTTCCTCGACGACGAGAAGATGGCCAAGATGTCCATTGCCGTCGACGCCCATCGGCTCATGATTGAGGTTGCCGCCGAGCAAGGTCGCACCGAGAAGGACTCCAACCTCCGCTCCAAGCATTTTGGCAAGGCCATCGGCTCCGTCAAGAAGCTTCGCAACTACTGGAAGAACAAGCCGCAGTGGGAGCAGGACACCGTCGATTTGATGTCGGCCGACGTCAAGCTCCGGCAGATGGCGGCGGAAGAGGCGATGGGACTAAAGGAAGAGGCCGAACAGTCCGGCCGTACCGCAGCTTCGACGCTCCTTGGCTTCCTGCAGGCGCACTGCGTCGACGAGAACCACCCAGCCGACAAGATGTCCGCTGGCGAGCTCGGGAACCTCGAACGCTGCTATGCGACGCTTATCCCGCTTTGCGCGAAACTCGGCAGCGACTTCGCCGACAACATTATGAAGTTTGGCCAGGAGTATCTCGACCTCTTCCCGAACGGCAAGGCGCGCACCGAGGTGCAGAACGCCATGAACCAGGCCAAGGCCGCCGGTGGCAAGGCCGCCGCTCCCGCGCCCGCTGAGTCGCAAGGCGACGAAACCCCCGCAGCAGCGCCTGAGGCTGAACCCGTTGCTGAATCCGCTGCCGAGCCCGCAGCTGAACCCGCCGCCGAGCCCGCCGACGAAAACTAATTTATAAGGAGAAGAACTAATGAAGAGACTGATGATTCTGTTAGCCGTTGCCGCAGCGACTTCGCCGCTCTGGGCTATTCAGGGCACGATTCACACGGCTACCGACTCCAAGAAGGGCGACATCAAGTGGCAGGGCCGCTCGAAGTCGTACGCCATCTCGTTCAAGAAGGGGAATACGATGGTCAGCGCCGAGTATCCCATTGGCGATGTCGAGGAGCTCGACATCGAAAAGCCCGCTGGCTACGACAAGGCCGTCGAGAACGTCAAGCGCGGCAATGGCGCCGCGGCAATTGGCGTTTTGACGAAGATAGTCCAGGACTACAAGATGCTTGTGTGGGACAAGCCCGCTGGTCGCTATCTCGTCGAGGCGTACATTTCGGCGAACAATGCACAGAAGGCGTTTGAGATTGCGACGAGCATCATCAACGAGGACAAGTCCGCCGCATGGAAGGGTGATCTCGCCCCGGCTTACTGGCAGGCGCTCCTCAAGCTCGGCAAGACCCAGCAGCTTGAAGGGCTCGTCAAGAAGGCGGCGATTAGCGGCGACCGCGCTGCGAGCGCAAACGCGCTCGTCATGCGCGGCGACATGATTCTCGCCTCCGAGGGAACGTCGCCGGAGAGCTGCCGCAAGGCACTCACTGATGCGTACCTCAGGGTTGTCCTTATGTACGCCGACGAGCCGTGCCGCGATGCCCGCATCGATGCGATGCAGCGCGCGGCGGACTGCTTTGACAAGCTCGGCCAGGCCGCCCGCGCAGAGCAGCTTCGTTCCCAGGCCCGCAAACTCTAATCCTCTACCACTACGTAACCACTTAACTACGTAACTACTTAACTACCTAACTACTTAACTACCCACCGAAGGAAACAAACAAATGAGCAAGGCAAGAAAATCGTTGATGGCATTCATGATCCTCGTCGGAACCTGCGTGGCTCCGATGGCGGCGCTCCAGTCAATGGGGCAGGAGCTGACGAGCACCGACAGTGGTGAGGCCGTCAGTGCCAACACGGCGCAGTCTGGCGGCAAGAAGGGCGGCGGCTTCGTTGACATCGTCTTTGGTTCTGGCGTCGTCGGTATGCTTTTGTGGTTCGCCCTCTTCGGCGACGGTGCGCTTGCAATCTACTTCTCCGTCGACTGCTTCATCCTCATCAAGCCCGAAAAGCTCATGCCCGCCCGCCTCATCGACCAGGTCCAGAAGGCGATGAGCGAAGGCGACATCGTTGCGGCTATGGAGGCTTGCCAGAACACCCCGTCCGTCATGTCCAACATCCTCACCGCTGCGTTCCAGCACGTCGAGGAGGGCTTCGATGTCATTCAGGAGGCGGTCAACGCGGCTTCCGACCTTGAGCAGGAGAAGCTTATGCAGCGCCTCACGTGGGTTTCGGTCTGCTCGAACCTCGGCCCGTCGCTCGGCCTTCTCGGTACGGTGCAAGGCATGATTCTGACGTTCCAGGCCCTCGCGCAAGGCGGCGCAGGCGACGCGGCCGCGCTCGCAAGCTCGATTGGTCAGGCGCTCTGGACGACCGCCGGCGGCCTTATCGTGTCGATTCCGACGATCACCGTGTTCTACTCGCTCCGCAACAACGCGAACCGCCTCATTCTCCGCATGACTGCCGTCACGATGGAGTTCCTGAACGGCCTCCGCAACGTCGAAGTCGCCCCCGAGGAGGGCGCGGCAGAGATGGCGTAAGGGACAATATAGAACAAAGCCATGGGCAAAAAGCCACAGGAAAACCCGCAGCTCGACATGACGCCGATGATCGACGTCGTGTTCGAACTCATCATCTTCTTCGTCGTCACGCTCGTCGAGGCGCAGAAGAAGGACGAGTCGATCGAGTTGGAGGACGGCAAGCACGGCATCGTGCTGACGCCGGATGAACTGCCGCCAACGCACATGGAGATAGACATCGGCCTCCACCAGAGCGGGCCGAAGAAGGGCAAGCCCCGCATCTCCATGGGCGACATCGAGATAACTCCGGCGGAGATTTCGAGGCGCGTAAGGGAGCGCGTCAAGAAGTACAAGGACTTCCCGGTGATGGTTCGCGCCGACTTCGCGGTGCCGCACAAGGCGGTCGCGCAGGTTATGAACGCGTGTACCGAGGCGGGCGTATGGAAGATCTCGTTTGTCGCCGTCCAGGAGGACAAGACCCACGCCCGAAAGCGTCTGCGCAAGATAAGGAAGTAGCGGAGGCATCGAAATGGCGAGAAAACCACAGGAAAACCCTCAGCTCGACATGACGCCGATGATTGATGTTGTGTTCGAGCTCATCATCTTCTTTGTCGTCACGATCAAGCAGGAGGACATATTCTCCAAGCTCAACTGCAACCGTCCCGCGCCGGCGAGCGGCCAGTCGTCTGAAAAGAACGAGGACATCACGGTCAATATCGAGATCGGCCGCCGCTACGACGGCAGTCCTCAGGGCGTAATCCTATACAACAAGCGCGAGGTCAGGCGCAGCGAGCTCGACGCCGCGCTCAAGGAGATTGCAAAAGTCAAGAAGACTACGCCTATCATAGTGAAGTGCGCGGAGGACAGCCCTCACAAGGCTCTTGTCGACGTCTTGGACATCTGCTATCACAACGAACTTTTCAGCGTAAGCGTGTTCACGATGTAATTGTTCATTTCGAGGGGAAGAGACATGAGCGAAGAAGAAATAATTGAAGAAGAGGTTGCCATTGATCTCGACGAGATTGCGAAGAAGTACGAGGATAAGGGCTTCTTCAGACGTCTTGGTGACATGTTCACGGGTCTTGGGAAACCCCACGACACCCGTGAGTACAAGCTTGCGCGAATCGAGCTCCAGCGCCTTTCAGCCCCGCTTGTCGCAATCATAGTTCCAGTACTCTTCGGCGTCGTGCTCTGCGTCGTGACGATGATATCGGGCCAGAAGAAGGACAAGATCGAGGTCAACATTGCCAGTGTCGAGGAAGAGACCGAGGAGCTCAAAGAGGAAGAGGAGATTCCGCCGGACGATATCGAGCCCCCGCCGATGGAGGAAGTCGAGATCACCGTCGACACGCCAAATCCCAACCCCGTCGCAACAGTGACACCCGTGCCGACTCCGCCGTCTACGCAGGTCTCCGTAAAACCTGCAACGATGGACTCGGTTGCCATCGTAAAGTCGCCCGTGACGATGAAGTCAATGACTGGCTCTCGCACGCCCGGCTCGATTGGCGCGGCTACGCGCGGTGGCGCGGGTTACGGCGACGCCAACACCGAGGCATGCGTCATGAAGGTGCTTTGGTGGCTCAAGGCCAAGCAAAACTCCGACGGCAGCTGGGGCGGCGGCAACAAGATAGCAAACACCGGGTTTGCCATACTTACGTACCTTGCGCACGGCGAATACCCGGGCTCCCCCTCGCCCTACAAGCGCGACTTTGGTCCCACCGTGCAGATGGCGATAGACTATCTCATCAGCAACATCTACACCGACAAGGACGGTACCCCTCGCTTCCGCGGCTCCGACGGCAACGAGTACAGCTTCCTCATCGCGACGTATGCCCTTTGCGAGGCCTACGGCATGACGAAAAACCCGAACTGCAAGGAAGCTGCGCACCAGTGCCTATCCCGCATTGTACAAAACCAGGCATCGACGGGCGGCTGGGACTACAAGATCAACAAGAGTTCGACACGCGACGACCTCTCGTTTATGGGTTGGGCGATTCAGGCGCTAAAGGCCGGCAAGATGGCGGGTCTTCATCCCGAAGGGCTCCAGACGGCGATCAACAAGGCAATCAACTGCCTCAAGAAGCGCAGCTACTCGAAGTCTGGCGGCTTCACCTACACGCCGACTCCTAACAACAACGGCGGCGGTACTGGCCTCGCCGGCGTCGGTACGCTTGCGATGCAGCTTCTCGGTCGTGGCAGCGAGCCAGAGTCGCTGAATGCGCTTGAGGTCATGCGCGACTGGAAGCCCGCATTCGACGCCGCTGACCTTGCTCCCAAATCGCCTGGTGGCTGCCCCCAGTATTACTGTTACTACGCGACGCAGTGCAAGTATCAGGCGGGGATGAAGGCGGGGGCGCTCAAAAACGACGAAATAACGTGGCAAAACTGGAACGTCGCCATGAAGAAGCTCTATCCGTCGCTTATCAAGGACCTTCCCGAGAAGGTGCAGGACTACACGGGCAAGGAGCATAAGCAGGGATATTTTGAGAACAAGGATGCGCACACTTCGCGGCCGTACATGGACACTTGCCTTGCAGCGCTACAGCTGATGGTCTATTACCGCTATCTCCCGACGACGTCGGTCAAGGCCGGTGCGGATGAAGCCGGTGCAGGCGGCGAAGACGCGGCGCAGGCGATCGACAAGTCTAAGGACGTCGCCGTTACGGTCGACATCTGAGTCAGGGGTCAGGGGCCAGGAGTCAGTAGTTAGGAGTCAGGGGTCAGTAGTTGGAGTTGGAGAGTGGTGGGAGAAATGTTAGTTGAAGTCAGGGGTTAGTTGTGAGCTTCTCTGTTTTCTTGGCTACCAAGTACCTTAAGCCGAAGCGCTCTGTCGCTTCGGTCATCACGTGCGTTTCGATTCTTGGCGTAATGCTCGGCGTTGCTGCCGTTATCATCGTGAGAAGCGTGATGACTGGCTTTGGCGACGAGTGGGAGAAGAAGATCCTCAGCTTCAAGCCGCACATCTCGATTCTTCCGGTGCGGGGCAACGTGGTTGCTAACGAGGACAAGATCGCTGCTGCAGTCCGTGCGCTTCCTGGTGTCACTTGCGTTACGCCCGAGGTCGACACGCGCGTTCTCCTCTCGCACCGCGAGCGCGTGCTTGCGCCAGTCCTTCTCGGCGTTGACGCGGGTGATTTCACTGCGGCCTACAAGATCGGCGCACCTCGTGCCGGCACTTTCGACCTTGAGGGCGACTCGATCGTGCTCGGCGTCCATGCGGCGCGAACGCTCGGTTGCTGGGTAGGAGACGAGGTTACCGTCTATTCCCCCAAGACTCTTGCCTCGCAGGACGAGGTGTTTCTCCCGATCAAGTGGAAGGTCGTCGGCATATTCTCATGTGGCCAGTATGACTACGACTCCGGCTATGCAGTTGCGTCGCTCGCGAACGTGCGCGACTTGATGGGGCTTGAGAAGGGCGTCTTCGCGATTCATGTCAAGACCGACTGCCCGACTGATCCTGCGAAATTCCGCGCTCTTGTCGATACGGTCGTGGAAACTGCAAACTCCCCCACCCCCCCACTCGCTAACTCCTCCACTCATGTCCGCGCCCTCACCTGGCGCGAGGCCGACCGCGAGTTATTTGCCGCGCTTGCCGTCGAGAAGAACATGACGGCGGTTCTCCTGCTTCTCATTTCCCTCGTCGCGCTCTTCTGCGTGATGAACACACTTCTTGTTCTCACTGTCCAGAAGACGCCTGAGATCGGGCTTTTGAAGGCGCTTGGCTTTTCGCACCGTGAGATAATGGGCGTATTCATGACGCACGGGCTCGTCCAATGCACGGCGGGAATCGTCCTTGGGCTTCTTGCGAGCTGGGGAGTCCTTTCGAACCTCCAGCGCATTGTCGAATGGCTTGGTTCGATAGGCGTTCCCGTATTCCCCGAGTCGGTCTACGGGCTCGCGGAGATACCGCACCGCGTAATATTCTCGGATATCCTCTGGGCTGTCGCGTTCGTCTATGCGTTCGGGCTTCTTGCATCGTTCATCCCCGCTCTCATCGCCTCGACTAAGGACCCAGTCAAGGCGTTGGAGTAGTTCAAAGTTGATGTTGAAATGGTAGTGCTAAGTACATTGGATGTGACGAAGAAATTCAAGATCCCGGGGCAGAAGCCCATCGAGGTCTTGAAGGGCGTGAGCTTTTCCGTCCGCGAGGGCGAGAAGGTTGCGATCGTCGGGCGCTCGGGTGCTGGCAAGTCGACGCTTCTAAACATCCTCGGCGGGCTCTTGAAACCGACTTCGGGAACGGTCTCGCGCCCGAAGAACTTCGGCTTCGTGTTCCAGTCCTACCACTTGATGCCCGAGCTTACCGTTCTCGAAAACGTGCTTCTCCCGACGATGGCTCGTCGCGCGGCGGCACTTGCGACACGGGCAGCGAGTGAGGCGCGAGCTCGCGATCTCATTGAGAAAGTCGGTCTTGGCAAGCGGCTTGACCACCTTCCCGCAGAGCTTTCTGGTGGTGAGCGCCAGCGTGTCGCGCTTGCCCGCGCGCTCGTCACCGACCCTGCGCTCGTTCTTGCCGACGAGCCGACCGGCAACCTTGACGCGATGACAGGCGCCGATATCCTTCGCATGCTCTCCGAGCTTTCTGGCGACGGCAAAACCTCGCTTGTGATGGTTACCCACTCGCCTGCGGCCGCGGCGGTCTGCGACCGCACGCTCTCGCTTGAAGACGGTGTTCTCGTCAGGAAGGGATAACGTCGTGGCGCCTCGCGCTGAGATACTCATCGCCGAAGACGAACCGGCAGCACGAAGGGGCTTTCGCGTTCTTTTCGAGGGCGAGGGATATGCAGTTAGAACAGCACGCGACGGCGAGGAAGCATTTGCGAAGTTCAAGGAGCATCGCCCTGACGCCGTTCTTCTCGACGTGATGATGCCGAAGATGAACGGCATCGCCGCCTGCGCCGAGATACGTAAGTCCGACCCGCTGGTTCCGATACTCTTCTTCACGGCTATGCCGTCCGACGTCGGCGCAGTACGCGCGCTCGGCCTTGGCGCAGACGACTACATCGACAAGGCGAAGTCTCCTGAAGAACTGCTTGCCCGCGTAGCGGCAGCCCTGCGCCGTGCGTCCGCAGTTCGTCCTCGCGCCGATGTCCTCGCTCTTGGCGGCGTTACCATCGATTTTGCGACGATGACGGCTTCAGGTGACGGCATTTCCGAGGAGCTCACGAAGTCGGAGTCGCTTTTCCTTCGGCTCCTTGCTTCGGAGTGCGGCAGGTGCTTCTCGTTTGACGAGATCTTCGCGGCCTTGCGTGGAGAAGGGTATATTGGCGACGACAACGCCGTCCGGTGCATCGCAAAGCGTCTCAAGGCGAAACTTGGTCGCGCGGGCGAACTCATAGTCAACTCTCGCGGCGTCGGCTACAAGCTAGTCAAATAGAAGTGTTTGTCATTTAGTAGTGGCGCTTCTTCGTCGCGTTACTTCTGAAATTTTGATATAATGCGCATGAAAGAAAGCAAGAGACACTGGTGATGAAGACTTTTGTATGCGGGCATAGGAATCCTGACGTCGACTCGGTCATGAGCGCATATGCGCTTGCCGACCTGAGGCGGCGTACCGGCATGAGCGACGTCGAGGCAATATGCGCTGGACGTCTGCCGCCGCGCGCGAAGTGGGTGTTCGAGCATTTCCATCTTAAGGGCGTCCGGCCGAAGCGCGACGTCTATGTGCGCGTCAGAGATCTCGTCGACACGTCTGTCCCTATGATTGACGCTGGTCTGTCGCTTGTCGACGCGCTAAAGGCGCTTGAGAAGTCTGGTGAATCGTCTCTTCCCGTGAAGGACTCCGCAGGAAAGTTCGTAGGGATGCTCTCGCCCGCAAAGCTCCTCTCGCTCTTCATCGAAAAGGCCGATCTCTCGATTCCGGTTGGCAAGGCGCCGCTTCACCAGTGCAGCCAGGTCCTCTCCGAAAACGACCGTGTCCACGACATACGCTCCGCCGCCGTCCGCAATGCGCACAACCATTTTCCCGTTGTGGACGACAAGGGTGTTCTCGTAGGCACAGTCCTAAAGCGAGCGTTTGCGGAACCGCCGCCGGCGAGGATGATTCTCGTTGACCACAACGAGACGGAACAGGGCATCCCCGGGCTTGAAGAAATCCCCGTTGTTGAAGTCGTCGACCATCACAGGATTTCTTTTGCCGCTACGAAGGACCCCATCAAGTACACGGCAGACGTCGTGGGCTCGACTTGCACGCTCGTCGCGCGGATGTTCCGTGGCGCTGGCGAGCGGCCTACGAAGGAAGTCGCGGGAGTCCTCATCGCCGGCATCGTCTCCGACACGCTCCTTTTCCAGTCGCCGACTACGACCGACGACGACCGCGCGATGTGCGCCTGGCTCGAAAAGCTCTGCGGCGAAAGCGCCGCATCGATAATGGAAGGGCTCATGTCAGTCGCCTCTCCGCTCACGTCGATGTCCGCAGATGAAGCCGTGGCGGCGGACGCGAAGCTCTACAGCGAGGGTGGACGCAAGTTCATTCTCGCGCAGATAGAGGAGTCGCATCTCGCCGTATTCCACCGCCACATGGCGGAGCTTGCCGCGGCGCTTGAGAAGACGAAGAAGGAAAACGGCCTCGACTTTGCGGCGCTTATGGTGACCGATCCCGTGCGCGGCAATTCCGAGCTTCTCTTCAAGGGCGACGAGGCAGTTCGCCGCGCGCTTCCCTACCGCCGCGCGGAGTCTGGCGTCCTCCTGATGCCAGGCGTCCTCTCGCGAAAGAAACAGCTTCTTCCCGAAGTGCTCGCTGCACTTGCATAACATGTGGAGGTTCAATTGCGAAACTTATCGTTGAGCCGTGTAGAACATGTAGATCGTGTAGAATTTCTGCATGTTCTACATGTTCTGCATGGTTAATTCGGAAAAAAGAGTTTAAACATATAGGAGACAAAAATGAAATCATGCAAGGAAATGCGTCAGGATGCATGGAACATTTTGACTGGTTCTAAGTGGGGATGGAAAATACTTCTTAACGGCATAGTACTGTATGCGATTCTGCTCGCCGTCATGTTCGGGCTCAATTTCATCTTCGAGGCCGCCGGCATCCAGACCTTTGAGTCGTTCAGGGAGGCGCAGCGTGAGGCCCAGCGATCGGGAGTTACACTCACCATCGCTTCTGGCTACGAATTCCTGCGGATGACGTTTGCGAGCGGCTTTTCGACGTTTGTCGAGTATCTCTTTCAGGGCATTGTCGTATTCGGCCTCGTCACAACGCTTGTCAAGTGCATCAAGGACGATCCCAATGGCTGGTTTACCAGCGCCTTCGGTGGTTTCAAACGCCCGTTCGATCTCTTGTGGATTACTCTCCTACTAGGGATCAAGGTCGTCGCCTGGGCTCTTATCTTCGCCTTTGTCGGTGGTTTTATCGGTGGTATCGTTTCGGCCGTCCTTCGGGTGTGTGGCGCGGTGACTGAAAAGCAGATGGGAGTATTGCTCGGCTGCATGTGCGGCATCCCCGCCTGCATCGCCGCCATCATTGCAAGCTTCCGCTATATGCTAACATGGTATGTCAAGGTAGAGAATGTTGAGGTTGGTGCAAATGCCTGCATCAAGCGGAGCTGTGAATTGATGTACGGTCGCAAGTGGAAGCTTTTCTTCTTCTGGCTGTCCTACATCGGGTGGTACATTCTTTTGATCGCGCCTCTTGCCATTGCATCAGGCGTTACGGGCGCCTTGTCGGCTGCAGGCGCTGGAGCAAGCGAAGACGCAACGGCAGCTGCAGCTGACGAATCGTATTCTGTCGTCATGATCGGCGCACTTGTCGTAACGATTTTGATTGGTGTATTTGTCGTTCTTTACACCGCAATCGGACAGGCAGTATTCTACCGTGACGCTAAGGCCGAAGTCGACGCAACGAAAGAAGCCGATCCGTCGGAAGGCGTGTCTGCATGAGCGACGGCATCAACAGGCGGACTGTCGTCCTTGCGACGATGATGTTCCTCGAGTATATGGCCATGCCAGTGTGGTTTGTGCCAATGCTCCCGTATGTCAGGTCGCTGCAGGGCGGCGAGAACTGGACCCTCTGGTGCGGGCTCATTATGGGCATAGGCACGTTCGCCTCTCCACTCGTCGGCATGTTCGCGGACCGTTGTCTCAACGCCGAGCGCGTGCTCGCGATATGCTACTTCTCCTCTGCGGCGCTGCTCGCTGGGGCGTTCTTCGTGACTTCGCCGGCGCTTCTCTTCGTCATGCTCCTCTTCGTGATGTTCTTTTACATGCCGACATGGGCGCTCACGGCGACTGTCGCGATGGCCCATGCGAGCAAGGACGCCTTCCCGCGAATACGCATATTCGGAACGCTTGGCTGGATAGCCTCGTGCGTCTTTTCGCTCGCCGCAGCGGCGGCAGGATTCAAGACATTCGACTCTTCGCCGTGGATATTCGCGGGAGGCGCGGCTGTGACGTTCGCCGCCGGTCTTTTCTCCTTTGTCCTCCCGAGGACGGCTCCGCAGGCGAGGGGAACGCCGATATCGGTAGGCGACGCGCTTGGGCTTGGCGCGCTCGTCCTTCTGCGCGACAGGGCGTTCCGCTCGTTTGCGATAATCCTTCTGCTCGCGATGATCCCGTTCCAGTGGTACAACGTCTACTGCGCCGCTTACCTTAAGGATTCCGGCTACCGGTATCTCACTACGACGATGAACATCGGCCAGGTCGGGGAGATCGTGTTCATGCTTCTCGTGCCGCTCATCTTCAGGTGGATCGGCTACAGGCGCTCTCTTGCCGTCGCGCTCGTTGTCCTCGCGCTTCGCAACGTCTTCTTCGCGATTTCCTCCGCATACGGCTTTGCCGCGCTCGACTTCTGCGGTATCGTCGTCCACGGCCTCATCTTCGGCCTTCTCGTAGTCGGCGCGCAGATGTACGTCGACGAGGTCGCCCCGCCAATGCTGCGCAACCAGGCCCAGGGGCTCGTGAACCTCATTCTCGCAGGCGTCGGCGTCTTCGCCTCGAACTTCCTTTTCGACGCGATTCTCACCTCGTCTTCACCCACGCCGTGGACGACCGCGTATCTTGTCGCCGTTGCGATCTCGCTCGCCACCGCAGTCTACGGACTTGCGACAGCCAAATCCTCCAAGTGAGTCAGCCCCGATTTGGTATAATATACGCCGATGAAGAAATTCTGTGTTTTTGTCGCGTCGGGCTTCGGTCTTGGCCTCGTCGCGCCGTTTGCGCCGGGGACCTTTGGGTCGCTTCCCGGCGTCGCCCTCGCATACGCCGTCTCCGCGCTTCCGCTGTGGCTCCAGATGCCCGCATGCCTCGGCTTCACGCTTCTCGCAATTCCGTTCTGCGATGTCGCGGAACGTCATTTCGGAATCAAGGACGACGGCCGCATCACGGCCGACGAATGGATGCTTTATCCAATCGCCCTCATCGGGATTCCGATTCTCGATCTTCCGTGGTGGACGATGGTCGTCTTCTTCTGCATCGTTCGTTTCGTCGACATCGTCAAGCCCTGGCCATGCCGCGGCCTCCAGTCAATCCCCGGCGGGCGCGGCATCGTCGTCGACGATTTCTTCGCGAACCTCTATTCGCTCGCGCTCAACTGGGTCGTCTACATTCTCTTCTTTGCCAAACTATGCACCGCGAATTGACTGGCGAAGCGCCCGGGGCGCACATAATCCGCGTAACGGATCCCTGCAGGCCTCTTGAGATCGACCTTTCGCGTCCTCTTGAGATCGAGGTCGGCTGCGGGAAGGGCCAGTTCCTGACGCGCCGCGCCGCGGAAAACCCCGACTGCGACTTCCTCGGCATCGAGCGCATGCTCGAGCGCGTGCGGCTTTTCGACGGCAAGTGCCGCAGGGCGAATCTCGCGAACGCGAAGGTACTGCGGCTTGAAGCGCTTTATACGTTCCACTATCTCCTGCCCGCGCACCACGCGCGCACTGTCTACGTGTTCTTCCCCGATCCGTGGCCGAAGAAGAAGCACCATTCGCATCGGCTTTTCGGGCCGCTCTTTCGCAACGCCCTCTGGAAACGCCTTGAGGTCGGCGGCAAGCTCGAGTTCGCGACAGACCACAAGGAGTATTTCGACGAAGTGTGCGAGGGCTTCGCGTCAGACCAGCGTTTCGAGCGCGTAGAGCCGATGCCGCGCCCGAAGGAAGTGTGGACCGAGTTCGAGACGATGTTCCGCGAACAGGGACTCCCGATTTATTCCGCCGCATGGAAATCTCTTCCCGGCGACGACGCGCCGCTCGCGCCGCTGACAATCCCGCCAGAGGCCGAGCCGCGCGAGGGAATCGTCCGCCGAACCTAACACCTCTGCTGCTCTGCGTCTTTGCGTCTCTGCGTTAAAATTTTATCTTAAAAATATACTTCTGCAATTTCCAATGAATGCTGAAATACTAAACCGCATGGTGACGGAGGTCGGGGCGAACGCCCGCCAGATCTCCGCAGTCGAAAAGCTTCTTGCCGAAGGGAATACGATTCCGTTTATCGCGCGCTACCGCAAGGAAGCGCACGGAAACCTCGACGAAGTCGCGATAGGAAAGATCAAGGACCGGCTCGAATACTACACCGAGCTCGAGGCCCGCAAGGAGACTGTCCTCAAGTCTATCGACGAGCAGGGCAAGCTTACTGACGAACTTCGCGCCGCAATTGCCGGATGTTTTGTTAAGTCTCGCCTCGAGGACATCTACCAGCCCTACAAGCCGAAGCGCCGCACCCGCGCGCAGGTCGCGAAGGAGAAGGGCTACGAGCCGCTCGCGGAAGCAATCTGGGAAGGGCGCTCGCTCGAGTGGAACGGTGCCGCGCCTACGGACGAGGATCTTCAGTTCGCGCGCGACATCATCGCCGAGCGCATCGCCGACAATGCCGACGTGCGCGGTTTCGTGCGTACGGAATTCGCGCGCCGTTCCAAGGTGAAGAGCGAAGTCGCGAGCCCCGCGCCGAAAGAGCCGACGAAGTTCGAGCAGTACTACGACTTCGAGGAGCCCATCGCGACGATTCCCTCGCACCGCTATCTCGCGATTCGCCGCGGCCAGAAGGAAGGCGTCCTGTGGGTCAAGCTCGTTCTCGACGAAGATCCCGTCGTCGAGCGCATCGTGGAAATGATGTCGGCGGTTCGCGGCGCGCGGCGAAACGAGACGTGCGACGAACAGCTTGAGCTAGCCGCTCGCGACGCCTACAGGCGGCTTCTCGCGCCGTCGTGCGAAATCGACGTGACGGTAGACAAGAAGGCAGAGGCCGACCGCGCGGCCGTCGAGGTGTTCGCGGAGAACCTGCGTCATCTTCTCCTCGCCTCGCCGCTCGGCGAAAAGGCGGTCCTCGCGATCGATCCCGGCATCCGCACCGGCTGCAAGGTCGCGATGCTCGACTCGACGGGCAAGTACCTTGGCAAGACCGTCATCTTTCCTCAGCAGAACCCGCTTGAGGCCGCGAAGGCCGTCGCGATGATCGTCGCGAAATACCATGTTGAGGCGGTCGCCGTAGGCAACGGAACGGCCGGGCGCGAGACTGAGTCGTTCGTGCGCGACACGCTGAAGAAACTTCACGCTCAGCACCCCGAGATTCCGACGCCGATCGTCGTCTCCGTGAGCGAGGCGGGCGCGTCTGTCTACTCCGCGAGCGAAATCGCGCGAAAGGAATTCCCCGACCTCGACCTCACCGTGCGCGGCGCGATCTCTATCGGCCGCCGCCTGCAGGACCCTCTCGCGGAACTCGTGAAGGTCGATCCAAAGGCGATTGGCGTAGGCCAGTACCAGCACGATGTCTCGCAGCCGCTTCTCGGCGCAAAGCTCGACGAAGTCGTAGTCTCGTGCGTGAACGGAGTGGGGGTGGAGCTCAACACGGCGTCGGCGCCGCTCCTGGAGCGTGTCTCCGGAATTACACCGACGCTCGCGAAGAACATCGTCGAATGGCGCAACGAAAACGGCAAGTTCTCCTCGCGCAGCGACCTCAAGAAGGTGAAGGGGCTTGGCGACAAGGCGTTCGAGCAGTGCGCGGGCTTCCTCAGGATCCGCGGCGCGGCGAACCCGCTCGACTCGTCGGCGGTTCATCCCGAGCGCTATGCTCTTGTCGGCCTGATGGCCAGGGACGCGGGGCTTTCGGTGAGCGAACTCGTCGGCAATTCCGCCGCGGCGAAGAAGATAGACGTCAGGCGCTACATAACGAACGACGTCGGAGAGCCGACATTGAAGGACATCGTGAACGAGCTCGTGAAGCCGGGGCGCGACCCCCGGGCGACCTTCGAGCCGCCGAAGTTCCGCGACGACGTCACGAAGATAGAGGACGTGAAGGAGGGAATGAAGCTCGAGGGCGTCGTCACGAACGTGACTGCGTTCGGCGCGTTCGTTGACATCGGCGTCCATCAGGACGGTCTTGTCCACCTCTCGGAGCTTTCCGACAATTTCGTCTCCGATCCCGCGTCAGTCGTGAAGGCGGGCGACCGTCTTCAGGTCACCGTTATCGGCGTCGACCGCGCGAGAGGTCGCATCTCGCTCTCCGCGAAATCAAAGCCGACGATAGGCGGCGCAGCGGCCCCTGGCGCACCGAGGACGAAGCGCGAGCCGCGCACGTCGTTCGGCCCCTCGTCCGGCTCTGGCGGCTTCTCCTGCAACCCATTTGCAAATCTCTGATTGCAGGAGAGGCGTCGATTGCTTAGGAGAGGTGTTTTCGCAGTGCTATTGTCTCTGGGGAGTTGTTTGTATTTTTGACATAAAAGTAGTTGCGTGAAATAACATGTATGAATATTGACTGCTTTGGCCATCCTGTGATAAAATCTTGAAAAATCATGAAAGCTGGCTTTGCCGTGTCGCGGGATGTATGCGGAATCTGTTCCGGCCAGCGCTGCACATAAGAAACAAAACACAAGGAAGATCGCTGAATGGATGCCGTTTTGATTGCGACGCTGGCGCTTCTTGGCAAGGAGATAGTCCTGCAGCCGACGAATGTCGTCGATGTGGCGGCGACGGGGTGCAAGTCCGAGGCCGTGCTGTACGTCAACGGGTTCCGTTCGGCATCTGCGCAGCCTGCGAACGACGGAAGCGTCGTCTTTCCGTCAACACGTCTTCATCGAGGCGTTACCGATATCCGCGTCGAGAGCGGTGCGGAATCTGATTCGCTTTCGTGGCGGTACGGCGAGACTGAAAGCGAGGTGTCTAGCGATAGCCCCAAGTGGCGCGAGAATCCGCGCGACGCATGGTTCCGCGATGCGCGCTTCGGCCTTTTCATACACTGGGGAATCTATTCTATTCCAGCAAAGGGCGAGTGGGGGTTCGCGCGCGGCGTGATGCCGCAGGATGAATACAAGGCGCTGGCGAAGTCTTTCAATCCGACAAACTACAATCCCGCCCTCTGGGCCCGTCTCGCAAAGGCGGCGGGCATGAAGTACGTCGTCTTCACGACGCGCCACCACGACGGATTCTGCATGTTCGACAGCCATTTCACGGACTACAAGATCACCAATACGCCATACGGGAAGGACGTTCTCAGAATGCTCGTCGATGCGTTCCGCGCCGAAGGCCTTCGCATTGGCTTCTATCATTCGCTGCCCGACTGGACGCATGACGGCTACGTTGACCTGGAGACGCCGGAAGGGATCAGGACCGGTAAGTGCGGCCCGTACGATCCGGCGCGCCATGCGGCGCTGCGTGAGCTCGTGCGCAACCATGTCAATCAGCTCACGACAGAGTACGGCAAGATCGATCTGATGTTCTTCGACTACCTTTCTAAGTACAAGGCCGAAGAGGACTATTTCGACCGCGCTGCTTTGCTCGACATCTGCCGCCGCAACCAGCCCGACATGCTCGTCAACGACAGGCTTTCCTACTTCAAGGACGGCGACGCGCCGGACTACGACTACTACACGCCAGAGGTCGCCGTGCCGAATCGTCCGCCGCTCGTGCGCGGCACGTTGCGGGCTTGGGAGACGTGCGCGACGATGAACGACCATTGGGGCTACGCCAAGGACGACCATAATTTCAAAAGCGTGGAAACAATCGTCGCCGGACTTGTCGGCTGTATCTCGCGCGGTGGCAATCTGCTCCTCAACGTTGGGCCTACTGAACTTGGCGAATTTCCGCCGGAATCGGTCGCACGTCTCCGTGGCCTCGCCGACTGGTTCGCCGTGAACGGTGAGGCGGTTGCGGGATGCGGGCCGAGCGAGTACACAGCTCCGTTCGGATGCGCATATACGCAGAAGGGCGATGCGCTCTATCTCAACGTGCTTGTTCCGCCGATGGGAGATATTCTGCTTCCCGGTCTTCGCGGAAAGGTCCGCTCGGCAACGCTGCTGCGGACGCGGAAGACTGTTCCACAGACGCATTTCTGGGGCTTCGAAACGTTGCGTCCGGACGAACTCCGCCTGCATCCACAGGGTCTTGTCGCCGGCGATGTGATCAAACTTGAACTTGTCGGGCATGAAGACTCTCGCCGGGTTCGTGTGATGAATGTAAAATGAAGCGACTCGCTTTATTACTCGCGGCATTGCTTGCGGCGGGAAGTCTCCTTGCCGCGTTCGAACATGCGGTTTACGACGCCGTCTCCTTGAACGGCGACTGGGAGATGGCGTACATGCCGTACGCGTGCGAGTCTGTCGCGCCTCCGACGTTCGCCGGCGTGAAGGTCGCGAACGCAGTTCCCGGATACTGGGAGGACATGCGCGAGGCGTTCCGCGCGGCGGGAATGACGGACGCGTTCCGCGTCAATCCGCGGTACGAAAAGCAGACGTTCCCGATCTGCGGCAGAGCGGGCGACATGACGCTGCCGGACATCTACGGATGCTTTTTCTACAGGCGACGCGTGGAACTCGATCGGACCGGGCCGGCCGTCCTGCACTTCGACGGCGTGCGCAATCAGGTCCATGCGTGGATCAACGGACGGTTTATCGCCTTTCGCGCCGGGTTCTCCACTCCGTTCGAACTGTCTGTTCCGGACGGCGTCCTGAAAGCGGGAACGAACGAGATCGTCCTGGCCGTATCGAACAACCCGAATCTCGGCTACGGCGATTACGTCTCGGGATTGACGACCAGGTCCGTGTTCGCGTCCACAGGCGGCGTGAACGGCGATCTGGAGTTGCGCTTTCTGCGCAGCTCGCTCGCAGACGTCTATGTTACGACGGCGCAGGATTTGAAGTCGTTCACGGTTCATCTTGGTCTCGCGCAGAGACGCGGAGTCGCTGAGAAAGAAGAGTGTTCATACGAGATATCGTCGATAGGCGGCGCTGTTTTAGCCAGAGGAAAGGCGATAGGCGATTTTACCTTGCCGACGGAAGGGTTCGACTTCTGGTCGCCGGAAAGACCCGTCCGTTACACACTTCGCATCAAGACTCCCGAAGGCGAGTATTCCCAGAAGTTCGGCATACGCCGCCTCGCGGCGGATGGCGAGAAGCTTCGCCTGAACGGATTGCCAGTCTATCTTCGCGGTGTGACAGAGCATTGCTACTTCGCGAAGACCGTCCATGTTCCTCGTGACATTGACTACTACCGCATGGTCACTTTGAAGCGCAAGGAACTCGGCTTCAATTTTGTCCGGTTCCATACATGGGTTCCTCCCGCGGAATATCTGGAGGCGACGGACGAACTGGGCATGCTCGTTCACATCGAGAGCCCCAACTTCGTGTCCGAGCCGGAATATGCCGCAATCATCGCCTTTGCCCGTCGCCATCCGTCCGTAGTCATCTACTGCACGGGTAACGAGACGCGAATTGACCGCATAGCGGAGACGTATCTCGAAGATGTCGCGAAGATCGTCCATGACGGAACGGACGCGCTCTTTTCCCCGATGAGCGCCATGCGCGGCGTCGAATACCAGCTTGTGCCAGGCAAGGACGTCATCGTTGACTCGCCGTTTCCGCACAATCCGGAAAGGATGCGCCAGCTGTCGCGATACTGCGACATCTGGACTTCGTACCAGCTGGGGCTCACAAGCTACGAGTCGCTTAATTCGCAGTCTTCCACAACCCTGGATGCCTGGGGCGATGTCTATTGCGGGAAGCCGCGCACATCGCACGAGATCTGCATCGACGGAAGCTACGTCGATCTGTCGCTGGAAAAGGAATACCCGCCCGGTTCGCCGATTCTCGAAACTGGAATTTTTTCGGGCGTGCGCGAACAACTGATGGCGAAGGGGCTTTTAGAGCGTGCAGATGCATATTTCCGGAATTCCTGCGAATGGATGCGGCGCATACGAAAGTTCACATTCGAGAAAGTGCGCGCGGCGGACCGCGTAGCGGGCTATGACTTTCTTGGCGACATCAACACGCATTGGCATACGTTCGGATATTCCGTCGGGATGATGGACGAGTTCTACCGCCTCAAGCCCGGCGAGACGGTGGAAAACGTCCGCCGGTACAATTCGGCGGCAGTGCTGCTATCCGACCTTGGCAGCGACTTCAACGTGACTGCCGGTGAAACGAAGCGCGTGGCGTTTTCGATTTCAAATTACGCAGGCGATGCCGTCGGCGCGACGCTTCGAGTGTCGCTCGTCGCGGAGAACGGCGGCGAAGCGTGGGCGCGGGAGGGCGCGTGTTCTCACGTGCCGTGCGGCAAAGTGACGGCGCTAGGCGAGTGCGCGGTTGAGATCCCGGCTGCGGAAAGACCGGCAAAGTATCTTCTTCGAGCGTCGTTCTCAGGCGGCGCGGTCAGGGCTGAGAACGAATGGGAAATCTACGTGTTTCCTCACTCCTCCACTCCCCCACTCCCTCACTCCCCCACTCCCTCACTTATCGTAGCCGACATTTCGGTTGACGATTTGCTTGCGGCGATGGCGCGGGGAGAAAGGGTCGTGCTGTTCGGTGCCGGGCCGTTCAAGTCTCTGCCGACGACGTTTCGCATCGGAATGGCGGGACGCTGTTCGGGAAATTATGCGACCGTGATAAAGCCGGATCATCCCTTGTTCCGCGATTTTCCGCATGACGGCTATTGCGGTTGGCAGTTTCGCCGTCTGATGGAAGGGGGGCGCGCCGTTCAGCTCGAGGCGGGGATCCCGTTCGACCCGATAGTCGATGTGGCCTCGTCGGACAAATACGTCATCCGCCAGACGGCGATGTTCGAGTATCGCATCGGCGAAGGACGGCTTCTCGTCTGCTCGTTCAATTTCTCGGGAGAGGATCCGGCGGCAATCTGGCTCAGGCGGCGCATCCTCGACTACGCCGCCTCGGGCGCATTCGAGCCGGAACTAGGGCTGACGCCGGACGAAGTCAGGTCCGTTGTCGCCGCGCCGCTTCTGACGGGTGAATCGAACTCCAATGTCGCGCGCAACCCGAACGACCCTTCGTCTGCGGTGAGGGCGGCGGACTTCGCCCAGCCGTAGCCGTTCGCGATCGTTGTCGTCTTGTGCGGGTGGAGCGGCGGAAATTTTGGTATACTTTAAGAAGAATGAATCCGGGAAAACATCGTCGGGCCGCGCGGCAGATCAAGATTCTAACCGTCGTGCGCATTTCGAAGGCGTCTGGACGCGATATGCTTTCGGGCATGTTCAGGTTCATAGAGCAGAATCCGTCCTGGCAGCTGCACCTTGTACAGTATGATTCCGAGTTCACTGCGGATGTCGTTCGTCGCGCTCCGGCAGATGGTTTTGACGGAATCGTAGTTACATCCCCTGGCGCAAAGGGCACTCTCGACGCACTTGCTGAAACACCGCTTCCGGTCGTTCTTGTCAGCGTCCATGCCGCTAAGGTCGAGAAGCGTCGCCGTCCGACGGTGTTTATCGGAAACGACAACTGTGCGCTTGGACGCATCGCGGCGACGTCGTTTCTCAAGAACGGAAATTATGCCGAATACGCCTATATCCCGAAGACGGACGAAGACTGGTGCGAGGAGCGAGGCGAAAGTTTTGCCGCGGCGCTTGCCCAGGGAGGGCGGGAGTGCAGTTGTTTCGCGTCGCTGGCAAATCCATCCGCGCCGGTGGAGGACGCAGACGGGCTTGTCCGCTTTTTGTCCGGCCTCGCGAAACCTGCGGCCGTCTATGCCGCAAGCGACGAGTGTGCGCTGAAGGTGCTCGCTGCGGCGCACGCGGCGGGAATCAGGATACCGGAGCACCTGGCGCTGATTGGCACCGACAACGACGAGTTCCTCGTGAGGCATTCCAATCCGCCGATCACAAGCATCCTTCCTGGCCATTTCAAGATGGGGCTTCGGGCAATGTCGGAAATGAAGAAGCTCATGTCCGGAGGCCGCGGCTCAAGAAAGCCCATATACATTCCGCCTGTGAGCATCATGGAGCGTACGTCCACCAAACCTGCTCTGCCTGCCGCCGCGCTCGTCAAAAGGACCAAGGCGTACATCGCATCGCACGGATGCGAGCGTATAGAGGTCGCGGACGTAGTCGGGCACCTCGGCGTGTCGCGGCGGCTTGCCGAGCTGCGCTTCCGGCAGATGGAGGGGGTGAGCTTGCGCCGCGCAATCGAAAACCATCGGCTCTCCGAGGCGAAGAAGCTTCTTTCGCACACCGATCTTTCAGTGACTGCAATCGCAGAGCGAGTCGGGTTTTCTGGACAGAACCGTCTTTCGCACGTGTTCAAGGCCCGCTTCGGCGTCGCCCCGGAACTGTGGCGCGCAAAGCAGTGATTTTATGGCAGGTACAGACACGGCATCGCGCATCTGCGGCAACTCGGCCATTCTTTTCGTGCGCACGGCGCTCGTCGCGATTTGCGGTGCGGCCGCGGTCAGGATTGCCGTAGGCGCACTTGGCGCCGACGGATACGGAACGTATGCCGCGGTGTCAGCGCTTGTCGGAACGCTCGTCCTTTTCAACGGAGTGATGGAGCAGACGGCGCGGCGTTTTCTCGGCTGCGCGATGGGGCGCGGTGGACCGGAGGAGCTGCAGACGGCGTTTTCGTCTCTGTTCGTTCTGTCTCTCGCGCTTGCCGTGCTGATGGTGGCCGTCGGCGAGACGATCGGTCTCTGGTACCTTGTCCGCAGACTTTCCGTTCCGCAGGAATACTCGTCGTCGGCGCTCGTTTGCTACCATCTTGGCGTGTTCCTCGCAGCGGCTTCCGCAGTGTCCGTGCCGTTCTCCGCGTTGATGGTTTCGGGCGAGCGGATGTCTTTCTTCCTTGTCGTAGGCGCGGTGGAGTCGGCTGCCGCGATTGCCGCGGCGTTAGTCGCGAAAATGCGCGGCGTAAATGGCGTCGAGGTGTTTGCGGGTGTTCTGGCTGCCGGCGGCGCGCTTTCGCTTATTGTGCATATAGTCTGTTGCCGTGCGGTGTTCCCTGGTGTCAGGCTGCGACTTTTCTGTCCGGCTGCAAGACTGCGCGAGGCGGCGGCGTTTCTTTCGTGGGGCACGCTCAGCAGCGTGGGGAACGCGGTCAAGTACAAGGGAACGAGTCTGGTCGTGAACGGGTTCGCGGGCGTTGCGTTCAACGCTACATGGGATGTGGCGATAAAGGCATGGCAGTATCTGCACGGATTCTGCGCTGACTTCATGCAGGCGTTCTCGCCCGTGCTGTTCAAGGCGTGGGGCGCGGGAGAGAGGCGACGAGTCGCATCGGTTGCTGCATGGACGACATTCGCCTCGTTTCTAATCGCCGCAGTTCCATCGGCGGTTGTCTTTGCGTTCGCGCCGGAACTTGTCCGCGTCTGGCTTGGAGAGGCCGCGCCGCCCCAGGTCGCCGCATTCGTCCGGTGTTCGGTAGTCAACCTCGTGTTCGACGCGGCGTCTAATCCGCTCACGACGACCATTCTTGCGAGCGGGCGAGTGGCGCTTTACCATTCCGTCGCCTGTTCGCTTTCCGTTCTCGGCTTTGCGGTGGCGTGGTTGCTGCTCGCATCAGGTTTCCCGGCGTGGACGTCCATGGCGGCGGTTGCGGCGACGAATGGACTCGCTTTGGCGTATCGTGCGCTGCATGTCTGGTTTATCCTGAGCAGAAACAGCTTTGGAGAGTCCACTGCGACATAAAAACCGTTGCGTGAAACGACATGCATGTTTCTTGACCGCTTTGCGCCCGATTTGATATTCTGTATGCCGTAAAGTGACATTTAGGAATCAGGGGCATGGTGATTAAGCCTATACTGGCAACGATACTCGTGCAGGGCGCGGCATTTGCCGCACCATGCTCCCCTGTGCCTTTCCCCGAGCTTTCTTCGCCTCGTGCCGTGACATCCGGTCCGCGCGAGCACTTTCTTGCGAACTACTTCGGCATCAACGCCTGGAGCCCCGACAATCGCTATCTGCTCGCGCTCGAGACTGACCTGAAGGACGAGCTTCCCGACGGACGCCCATGCACAGTCGGACTCGTAGATCTCGAGGACGCCAACCGCTTCATCCCCGTGACGGAGACGCGGACATGGAACTTCCAGGAAGCGGCGATGGCCCACTGGCTGCCGAACGAGAAGGACGTTTTCCTTGTCAACGACCTTCGCGGCGGCAAATTCGTCGCCGTCGTCAAGAACTGGCGCACAGGAGAGGAGCGCGTCGTGCCGCATCCGGTGAGCGCCGTATCCGAGGACGGCTCATGGGCGCTCTCCATAAACTACGCCCGCCTCTACCTCACGCGTCCCGACTACGGCTACGCCGGAGCGGGACAGAATCCGCGCCGTGGCGTCGTATTCCCCGAAGACGACGGACTGTGGCGCATCGACCTCAAAACAGGCGAGGCGAAGCTCATCGTAAGCTGTTCCTCGCTAAAGGACATGGTTCCCGGTGTGCCCGAGACGGGCCTCAGCTACATCTGCCACACCGTGATCTCCAAGGACATGAAGCGCATCTACTTCCTTTCGCGTTCCGTGTCTCAGTCGATGGAGGGCGTCAAGAAGTTCAAAGGCGTAAACTGGCACACTACCGCCTTTACCTGCAATGCCGACGGATCGGATGTCCGCCGGTGCTTCCCCGACGGCTGGGGCTCGTCGCACTTCAACTGGAAACCTGCGCTTACCGAGCGCGACGCCCGCACGATGATTGTCACCTGCAACTGGCAGAACAATGTCTACACGCATGTAGAATTCACAGTCGGAGAGGAGGACAAGGCGCATCAGGTAGGCGGGGACGCGATGAACTTCGACGGACACTGCATCTACACGCCGGACGGAAACTTCATCTCCGGCGACGGATACTGGGACGACAAGTTCTTCCGCCATTGGAAGATGGTACGTCTTGCCGACAACGCGGTAAAGGACATCGGCGACTTCTTCGTCCCCGAGACTTACCGCGACGTCTACTGCCGCTGCGACCTCCATCCGCGCTGGCGCCCCGACGGCCGCCAGCTCGCCTTCAACTCCGTCCATGAAGGCTCGCGGCAGATCTACGTCATTGATGCGCGGAACATCGTCTTTTCGCGCTAAAATAACCACCGCGAATGAGGTTCTCCCCATTTTAATACAGCACTTAGGTCCGAATTTCGCTCACAGACGCTTGAGCCACTCGCGGAAAAACGGATTTACGAACCGGTACTCCCTGTCGTTGTAGAATACGAGTCCGTCGGACACGAGCCGGTCTATCGCCCGTTTCACAGACGCGGCGTTAAGGACAGATGCTGCCGAGAGAAATCCCGCGGAGAAGACTTCTTGTCCGCCTTTTGAGGCTATGGCCGTCAACACACGCATTTGGAGCGCCGTGAGGCGGCGAATGAATATTTCATAGTGGTCCCGTTCGCGAGAAAAGATGACGTTAAGCCCTTTGCGGACGTCTGCCTTGGCAATGGTCTGCCCGTTCCTCGTGCAGTCCCATATCGCGTCGCAAAGCTCCTGTATGTCGCCGGGTGTGTTCCGCGCGATTTCCCTGATGGCATCGAACGTCGATCTGGAAAGCCTGCGTCTGCCTGTCGCAAATCTGGACGCGAGGAACTTGTAGAAGTCGTCAACGTCGATTTCGCCGACGGGGAGAGGGGCGGCGCCCCTGTAGAAAGGGCTGTTCGGATGCATGAAGATGTCCGTCATCTTGTTGCGGACGCTGCCAAGGAAGATGTAGGACGTCTTTGTGTCGAGCTGGATGCGTCCGCGCATGATGGCGATGACCCTCTCGCCGTCCTCGATGTCGAGGATATCCTGGAATTCGTCGAGGATCACGCAGCTCTTGCGTTTTGCAGTATGAGCGATAATTGCGTCGAGCACGGTTTCAAGCGAGGTCAAGTCCGTCGCGGCTTTTGCATCGACGGAAACCGTCGGCGTTCCTGTGTTCGGATCGATGGAAAGCGTCGGTCTCAGACGCGCGAGGGCCTGAACGATCTTTTCGAGAAATCCGGCGGAATTCTCGAATCTTGCAAGGGCGGACGTGAGCCGATGGCAGAGGTCGGCGGTGTCGCGGACGCAGAACAGGTCAGCATGGAACATCGCGACACCTTTCATGCCACGGACCGTTTCAAGCACGAGGGAAGTCTTGCCCATGCGCCGTTCGCCTTGCATCACGACGTTTTGGCCGGATTCCACGTATCCTTTTAGGATGCGCGCGAGCTCAGGCCTGCGGCAGAAGTTCTCGCCGTCAACGGTCTCTCCGTACTTGAAGGGATTCATGACTTTCCTCCTTTAGCGGTCTTGCATTATGCTATTTTGCATTATGCAGTTTTGCATAACGAGTGTATTGTACCAAATTGCGCCGATGCCGGCAAGGGGGCGCACGTCGCCGCGCATTGACAAAAAAAGCGAATTGTCATTTCCGCCACAAAAGCTGTTGCGTGAAACGACACGGCTAAATTTGCCCGCGCCGGCTTTTTGTGGTACAATTCCACCAGCATCGCACAGGCCAGCCGCATTGTGCCCCGCAATGACGCAGAGCGCAGTTCGTCCGCCCGTGTGAAACAGGCACAACCAGAGAAAACAAATGAAAAGCGTAAAGAACGTCGCTGCTGACAATATGATTGGCAATGCAGTTCCTGCGGGACGCCTCATGCTGGTCCTGGTCGCAGCGGTTGCGGTTTCTGCGCTCGCAACGGTCGAGACGGTTGCCGGGGAGCGCATACCGCTCTGGCCTGAGGGAAAGATGCCAGATGCTCAGCCGCAGCAGATTGCAGCATTCCTGCAGGAACAGGAAGCGCCGGGATTCGATCCAAACGAACATCGTTTTCCCTATATCGAATGGATGCCGCCGCCTGCAAAACCAAATGGAGTCTGCATGATTCTAATCTCCGGCGGCGGATACCGGCGTCTTGCCGACGCCATCCACGTAAGGATATGGAACGAACGGTTTACCGCGATAGGTTGCCAGTGCGTCACTCTCGTCTATCGTACGCCGCGACCTGAGGGCGTCGAGATATGGCGTACGGCATGGGACGACGGGCAGCGCGCGGTACGCCTCGTGCGTCGTGATGCACGGAAACGCGGTTTTGATCCGGAAAAGATAGGGACAATGTCGCATTCCGCAGGTTCCCATCTGGCACTTCTCCTCTGCACCAGTTCCCAGACTCCTGCATACGCGCCGGTTGACGATCTCGATCGCGAAGTTTCGTGCCACATCAATTTCGCGGTCACGGGGGCGATTGCCTACGGCTTGGTGGATGAAAAGGGAAAGGGAACCGACGGCGCAAGGCTCGACACCTGCTTCAAGTTCGACGCCAGGACCGCCCCGATGTGCATGTTCCACGGCTGCGTCGATCCAATGACGCCACTGTCGTCAACCTACGCCTATCGCGAACTGCGAAGGCACAAGGTTCCTGCTGAACTGCACCTTTTTGCCGACAGGAAACACGGCTTCTACGGAAACAATCCCGGCAAACCAGAATCTACGGCCTACGACAACTGGTTTGGCCGCGCATGTGAATTCATGGTTCAACTTGGTTTCCTCGGTGAGCTTGAGAAGGAAGTGCCGCTCATGGAGCGCTTCCCGGACGATTTCCACGATGCCGCGAAATACGAAAAGCGCAATCTCTGGCCGGATGGGAAGATGCCGTATCGCCAACTGAAGGAGAACGGCGCAGACGCGCAATGCACGCCGTATCTCGAATGGTATGTTCCTGCGGAACTCTCGACGAAGGCGGTGCAGATCGTATTTTCCGGCGGAGCGTACAAGGGCAACACTCCTAATGGGTTCGAGGTCGCGCCGATTCGCCGATATCTGAACGAAAAGGGAATGGCGGTCGTGACGATGAGGTACCGGACGCCTCGTCCAAAAGACCTTCCCAAGCATATGACGGCATGGGCAGACCTTCAGCGGTGTATACGCCTTGTGCGAGCGGAAGCGCCGAAGCGCGGACTCGACTCTGACCGCATCGGCATCATGGGGTCGTCTGCCGGAGGGCACCTCACGCTCATGGGCGCGACCAGTTCGTGCAGTCCAGCGTATCCGCCGATTGACGAAATCGACAAGATTCCCTGCAAGGTCCAGTGGGCGGTCGCCGTCTATCCGGCGTATGTCCTTGCCGAAGGGACGAACTCCCCATGCAGGGATGGAGGCCTTGGAAATGATTCAACTCTTGTGTCGGAACTTGCATTCGATGAAAGCACCTGCCCCATGCTGTTCCTGCATGGCGATTCGGACGTCCATTCTGCCATGGGTTCCGTGATGTGCTGGGAGAGGATGAGACGCATGGATATCGGGTGCGATCTCCATACGCTTGTACGTCGAGGCCATACTTTCCAGAAGACGGCGAGTCCGGGAACGGGCAGTTACACATGGATGGATCGTATCTGGGAATTCATGAACCACAAGAAGTTCAACAGGTGATTAAGACAACCAGAGAAAGGAAGAAAGCCATGACAACAGGAAAAGCGCTCTACGGGAAGCCGCATGCCGGAAAGACAATCTTGCTGGCCATTGCATGTGGGGCGATATTCGTTGGCTCTGCCGTTGAAACCGTTTCCATACCCAGCCTGCACGCTCCGGGTCTGATAGATGGAGATCTTTCGGACGCGTCATGGGGCAAGGCATTTGCCACCGGTGCATTTAAGTCTGCCGATCCGCATGAAGCACTGACCGAATCGACAGAAGGTTGGATATTCTGCGACAGCGAAAATCTCTACGTCGCCGCGAAGATGCGTTTTGCGGATTACGCGGCTCATGAAAAATTGCTGTCTGCCAACGAGGAGCGGTACACCGGCGATTCCGTTGAAGTGTTTATCGATCCCGGCGACACGGGGAGCTATGCGCAATTGGGTGTTACGGAGGCGGGCACAATCATGTTTTCCACGGGATTCTGCGCACCGGTGTCTGTAGGCGTCCAGATGCATAACGGCGATTGGTGCATGGAGGCGAAGATTCCTTTTTCCGCCATAAAGCTGTCTTCTGATTCGTTCCAGCCAGTGTGGCGGATGAATCTTGCACGCAACAACAGGCAAAAGAAAGAACTCTCGTCCTGGTCTGCGCTGGACGGCCGCGGATTTCATGACCTCGGCTCTTTTAATTACGTGAAAGGGATAAAGGCGGATCTTGTGGCAATTCGCAAGGAACAGACTTTCGCTTCGCGCGGTGAATTCGAGGTTGAGCTTGCCAGACGGGTATATATGACGCAGAAAGAGGTTTGCGGAGCGCTTGATTTTGTGTATGGCGAATCCATGAAAGGTTTTCGTGTCATAGTGACGGCGAAAGATGCGTCAGGGAAAACAGTATCTGAAAAATCGTTTTCGCCCGTCGCATTCCATGTGGATTTCGCTTTCCCGATCAATGGGTTTCCTGATGGGCGATATGATGTGGACGTAGCCCTTTTGGATGCATCCGGCAAGACGGTGAAAAACGCCTCGAGGACGTTCTGGAAGGTCCCGCCCATGCCGCCGAATCCAGTAAAACTGGAGATCAGGGATCATTGTCTGTATCGTGACGGCAAGTTCGTGTTTCCCATCGTCACTACATTGTGCGGTTGGAAGGGAACATGCGCGAACAAGGCCGAATATGTCGCAAAGGCTGACGCAGTATTCGCTGAGCTTGCTGATTGCGGTTTCAATTTCGTTACGACGCAGCCGCGGGATTTTCCGGAAGAGGACGAGATTGCGATGGATCGGTGCCAGGCGATAAAGCCATGGGACAGAAAGCCATACCGCGACTGCAAGGCTGCGGGTGTCACATTCGCCGACTACTGCGCAATCGCCGCCCGGCATGGCGTGGGTGTCATAGCCAGATGCCCTTATCTTCAGTATTGCACTACGCCGTACGCGACGGATCGGTTCGTTGATCATGTCCGGCGCATACGTACCACGCCGAATCTGATTGGATGGCATGTCAGCGACGAGCAAGACGGCCGCCCGGAGTATAACATGATGCTTAATCGTCTCTACCATGAGATAGACCCGTCCCGTTTCACGTGGATAAACGTCATAAATGCAGTTGCCCAGAACATTGATACGGCAGATATAATTTCAACCGACCCGTACCCGATTCCGAATTCCCGGCTGTCAATGGTTGCGTCGCATGGCGACAGACTCGTTCGGAACACAGAAGGGCGGCCTGGGCAGGCGAGGTGGTTGTATCTCCAGACGCATGGGAACCACGGGAATCTGACGCGGCCGCCGACTCCGGGCGAACTGCGCACGATGACGATGCTTGCCGTGAATCATGGCGCGACGGGCCTTGCGTACTTCATGTGGACACCTCCGGAAAAGCGCGACGGAAAGAATCAGCACCAGGAGGCGATGGCGACTTTGAAGGAACTCGCTTCCGTCCTCAGGAAATGGACTCCCATGCTTTGTCGCGGCAAAGTGGTGTTTCGCGGCCGCAAGGGATTGCTCGACGTTCTAGCTGTGGAATACAAGGGGCGTAAAATCGTTTCCGTAGTAAACGACTCAGACGGCGACATCGCGGCGGCGGAGATAGACGTGGCTGGATTTGGACGCATTACAGCCGATGTGCCACGATACGATTTCAAGATCATTGAACTAACAAAGGAGAACTGACATGAAAAATAATACGATGATGTGCGCAATCTTCATGATTGCCGTCGCCACCGCAAACGCCGACACGGTGGCGTGGTGGCACTTCAACGGAACGGAGGGTGCTGACGCTACGGCGATAGAATCGTCTGTGGGCGACCATACGTTAACACTGCAGACACTTTCCGGATATCCGTCTGTGAAGTTCTCTTCGGTATCGCGTGGCACCACTGCCTACACTCAGGCCAACGACGGCACGCGGACGATCCTTGACGCAGACGTATGCGGTTCTATTCCTCTGTCCGTGGTGCAGACGGCCGACGGAGAGACGCGCAAGGCTCTTTACTACACCGTGCCGGCACAGACGCTGTTCAAGACCAATGTAGTGGAAGGTCAAGTGCAGATGGGGGCGTTCACCATCGAGATAATCTCCCGTCACGACAATGTGGACGTGACCGCCGGCTTGAACTTAGGCATTTTGAACAGCCAGAACAACAGGTGGACTTTTATGTGCAGCCATTTTTCCAGAGGATGCCAGTGGTGGGCCGACAGCCTGTATCAGACGGGCGACACCCATATATCTGCACATCAGAAATCCTTGTACAATTTTGCAGGGGCCGACAATCCGTTCCCCTGTGACGGAATGTGGCATCATGCCGCGTTCGTGTATGATGGCGCCGGAACGATTTCCATCTACAGGGACGGCAAGAACATCTGGACAAGTTCATCGCCCGCACTTTTGACCTCGGATGCAAAGACCCTATACATCGGTCCCGGCGCTGCGGGATACGTCAGTAATGCGAATTCAGACACCCGCTTTGCTGTCGATGAAGTGAGAATTTCCGATGCGGCTCTCGCGCCTTCGGAATTTGCATTGTCTGGGACGGCAGGTTTCGTTGAAGGCGAGGGTGGAACATTGGCATATTGGACATTTGACGCGCCAGGGCAGAACGGGGAGGATGTAGGCACTGAATATGGTGCAATCAATTCGGTGGATAGGCGACCCGATCTAGCATTGCGTGGTGCCACTTTTACGAACGAGGCGACTTGGTCAACCGGAGCCAGGTGGTCGGGCTACTGGGATACAGAAGGAAGGTGTCAGCCAATGTTCACGAATGACGTCCCGGCAAGATTCATATGGGATTCCGTAAGTGGCGAGATTTACAATCCCGATAATTCAACCTCGGTGTTCTTCAGGCATGCAAGTGAACAAGGGGCGGCTTCACAGTCGAAGGTTGGCTCTTCGCTTCATTCTGCAAGCAATTTCGTGTATGACATAATGGCTGCATCGAATGTGACGGCGGAGTGTTTCGTCAAGTGCGACAAGACGTTTGGCAACAATACCAGTTCGGTGTTGGGTCTTTCCCGGTTCCTTTCCCGGACTGACGTGTATGGAGGATACTGTTTGCTCGGTTTGCAGAATGGAGGTACAAAACCAGTCGTGACGATTCCAAACGACAAAGCCACGCCCAATGGCTCGTCCATAAATGACGGCAAATGGCATCATGTGGCGATGAATTATGATTTGTTGTCGGCAACCTCGGTTGTGGCGAGACTGTACGTGGACTACCGCTACATTGGCCAAGTTGAACGTGTATATGCGTTTTCGTATGTACCGGAAGATTTGTGGTTCGTCTTCGGAGCCCATGGACTATTCGCCTTTTCGGGGATGATAGACGAGCCGCGCATCACATACGGACCGGCGGACACGAACCATTTTCTCAGGGCGTTCACGCCGCGCGAGAACTTGACCGGAGTCTGGCTCGTGCAGACAAACGCCGTTGCAACAGGGGCGGAATGGTACTCTCCCGATGTCGCATACCTCGCCGCAGACCTTGGAAGTACGACGCTTTCGGATGCTATGCCTGTAGGCGCGTCGCTGAAGGTAGGAGGAACCAAGGTTGCTCCGGCAAAATCCATTTCGTTCGACGGTTCGGGCGGTGTGACGATCCCGTGCGCCGCGCTTGTCGGAACAAACGTTTTCACCGTCGAGGCGAATGTATGCGGCTCTGGGACTCTGTTCGCCAAGAAACGCTATGGCGGCACGAGCTGGAGCGCGGGTACGGACGGCGACGGATGTGCGGCGCTGGGCGTGAACGACGCGGTCACGGCATCCACCGTTTCGCTTGATGACGGGAAATGGCATCATGTCGCCTTGACGGTCGACCGCATCTCTGCGAATACAGCGACGTTGTATGTCGATGGCGTCGCCGTCGTCTCTGCGGACGTTTCCGACATGGTGGTTGATGCCGGAGACCTTGTTGTCGGTGGCGATTTCACCGGAAACATTGTCGGCGTAAGGTTCTCGCCGGGATGCCTCGACCCGGCGGAATTCATGACCGTTAGCCGTGCAAATGGCTTTTCGATCTTCGTCAGGTAGCGATGCCCTTGGCAGTCTCGAAAGCGATTTGCGTGTTTTTTGCCGTATTCGCCCTTGCGTCTTGTGCGATGGCGGCGATGCGCATCCGGCTGTCGTCTGACGTGTCCGATGGCAATGTGCTTGAAGGCGAGAACGTGGATTTCGAGGACGGACTCGCTGGATGGACGAACCGTCATTCGAACGAGGTGTATTGTGTTGAATCGCCAGGACATGGTTGGGCGATACGCTGCCCCGCCGACAGGAAGTTTGTCAACCGGCATATCGGGATGAAGCGGTTCTGCAAGGGTAAATCATATATCCTTTCGTGCGACGTGAAACCGTCGCGCGAAATATCAACGGAAAAGGGACGTGACGGAAAGAGCGGTCTAGGCTGCTCGATTTCATTCTGGGACAAGAAAGGGGAAATGTGCGAACTTGTCGCGTGCCGGGCAGAGGGACCTGACAGATGGTTTCGCATCTCTTCGCGTCCCATAACAGTTCCTGCATGGGCTGCCCGTGCGAATCTTACTGTCGGTGTGCAATACTCCAAGGGACATGGTCTGGTGGACAACATCGCGCTTGTCGAGACGGGCGGCGGACTGAATGTTTCCGTGAAGTCCGACGGCGCGGCTGTTCGCCAGGTCAAGGTTGTGGACGAAAGCGGGAGCACGTTGTACGATTCCGGACTTGTGGAAGGAGGCAGGTTCTGGAGCAGACGAGTTCCCGTGGAGCCGATGCATAGGTATATTGTCTATGCGGTGGATGCGGATGGCGATGTGGCCATGTCTGAATTGGACGCTTCCGCTGGATTGTGATACGGTAAAAAGGAGACTGCGACAATGAATAATATGGTGAACAGAGGTGTCAACCGTAGGCGGTTCATCGGCGGCATGGGGGCGGCGGTTGCCCTTGCGGCGGTCGGTGACTCTGCGTTTGGCGGCGGCGATCTCTTGCAATGGCAGAACGAGATAAACGAGGTGACGCCTGACGATTATCTCGCCTATCTCGAAGGACGCGGAGAACGGCGGTTCGCCGCGCTGGATCGTCTCGACAAGGCCTTCGGCAAGGTGCTTGAAGAGGCGAAGTCGACGATGATTCAAGACCGTCCTGCGGTGTGGCTTGTCTATAACATGGGGATAATCGTCAAGACGCGCGAAACACTGTTCTCCGTCGATCTTTGCCATAGACGTGCGGACGAGATCGCCCCGTTGCTGGATTTTGCGCTTGTCACGCACAACCACAACGACCATTACACGCGCCGGTTCTACGAGACGATGGACGGCAAGCTGCGCAAGACCGTGGTGAACAATTTCGAATGCAACTACGGTGCCAGAGCGACGCCGTACCAGAAGGGCGAACCGAAGAATTTCGGCGGCGGATACACGAGGGGCGGCAAGACTTTCAATTTCAGGGACGTGGAGATCCGCACTTACGTGTCGGACCACAACGAGTATCTCGTCGGATATACGATGCCGTTCGAGATTATCACAGGCGGATTCTCCATCTTCCATTCCGGCGACAGCAGCCGGGCAGACCAGCTGAATCCGTCGCGCATGCCCGATTTGTGGATCGTCCATCCGCGTGTCGGCCTCAAAGTGGACGAAGGCGTGAGGCGATTCCGCCCCAGGACCACAGTCATCGCCCACCTGAACGAGTTTACACATCCGGCGGACAAGTGGCGCTGGACATGGGAGGACGGCTTTGTTGAGAAAGCACGCGCCGAATCGGCAGGCGGCAGGGCCGTGGTTCCATTCTGGGGCGAACGGATAGCATGAAGGTTAAATGACAAGGAAAATGTCCATAAACTATGATAAACGCAGTTCTACAGGGAAAGCAGGATTCGGGTAATCCGCATGTCCGGTTTGATGAGGGGTCGGCTAAGACGAGACGCTGGTCTCTGTTCTACAGGACTTTTCGGATGGTAGCGTTGCTCTTGGCCGTAGTCTGTCTGGCCGCGCTTCCGGACAGGGCCTTTGCCGGACGCAGCGAACAGCTGCTGAACGACGGTTGGACGGGAACGATGACGCCGGAGTCGGGCGAAGTCAGAAAACTTGAGAGGATCGACCTTCCGCACAACTGGGACGATTACCACGGCTACCGCCACTGGTATCACGGCAACCAGCACGGGTCTGCCGTCTATTCGCGGATGGTGACGCTGGCGAAAAAGGAGGGCGAGCGCTACTTTCTGGTGTTCGAGGGCGCCGGGTCGTATCTTACCGTTCGCGTCAACGGTCACGAGGTCTGCACGAAAAGGCCCGCTTCACGGCTCGTCGTTACCGTCGAAGTCACGGCGGCGCTGTCGGACGGCGAGAACCGGATCGAGGTCGTCTGCGACCATCCGTCCGAGATCAAAGACCTCCCCTGGGTTTGCGGGGGGTGTTCGGGATGCACGTGCGAGAGCCCTGAACCGTTCGGCCTTTTCCGTCCGGTCCGCCTTGTGACGACAGGAGCGGCGCGCATCGCACCGTTTGGCGTCCACTTGTGGCACGACGGCACATGCAGCACGGCCTGCGTCGAGACGGAGATCGATTTCGGCGCGGTCGACCCGAAGGGACTTGCCTTGCGCGTCGTGCAGAAGGAGCTGGGCATCGACGAGACGGTTCCGTGCGCCGGGGCGGTGGATGGTAAAATCCGCCGCAGCTATCCCCTGAAGGATGTCAAACGGTGGTCGGTCGAGGAGCCCAACCTCTACACGTTCGACATCTCGATTCTCGCGGGGGACAGGGTGATCGACACTGTCCGCGAGCGGACCGGCTACAACACGGTGCGCTGGCCGACGGACGGAGGCGCGGACCACCGCTTCTTCCTCAACGGCAGGCCGGTGCTCGTTCACGGCACGGCCGAGACGGATCACCGCTTCGGTGAATCGCTCGCCTTCGAGCCCGAGGAAATCGATGCGCGCTGCCGCGAGTTCAAGAAACTCGGATTCAACGCCTTCCGGGACGGACACGAGCCGCACGACCTGGCCTACATGCGCGGCATCGAAGACCTCGGCCTCATGTGGTATGCGGGATTTTCCACCCATCTGTACTTCGATACGGAGGAATTCCGCCGGAACTTCCTTGCCGCCGTCGAGCAGTGGGTCAAGGAACGCCGCAACTCGCCGTCCGTCGTGATCTGGGGTTTGCAGAACGAATCGGCGCTCCCCGTGGAGCTCGCGCGGGAGGCGACGGAACTTATCCATCGGCTCGATCCTCTCTCTGGGCCGAAGGGGCGTCCGGTTGTCACCTGCAACTTCGGCGGCGGAACGGACTGGAACGTCGTCCAGAACTGGAGCGGCACCTACGCGGGCTACGGCGGAACCCTGATGACCTACGAGAAGGATCTTGCCAAGGACGACCAGCTCCTGAACGGCGAATACGGCGCGTGGCGGCTCGTCGGCTGGCATTCCGATCCCGATGCCCCATGGGACATCGACGGCGCGTGGACCGAGGAACACCAGGCGCGCGTGTTCTACGAGAAGCTGATACGCGCCTGGAAGGCCAGCGACAAGGTCTGCGGACAGTTCCTCTGGACGTTTTTCCCGCATGAGAATCCGGGGCGTCCGGCCCGCGTCGACGAAGCCTATCGCGTCATCGACAAGATCGGCCCGGTGAACCACAAGGGCATCTACTCGGCATGGGGGCGGCGCGTCGAGGCGTGGTATCTGTATTACGCCTACGGGAAGTATTTCCGCGAGGGACGTCTCGACGAAGTCTGCGACAGGCCGCTTTCCTGGTGGCTCGCCGAGGGACGCCGGATGGCCGAGCCGGAGTCGGGTCCGAGCCTGTCACTCGCGCCGATTGAGGGGGCGGCATATCTCCACCGCATGAACTGCGGCGGCGACCGTTTTGTCGATTCGCTCGGCAATGTCTGGATGGCCGATGATACGCGATATTCGCATTCGTGGGCGCAGGATGACGAGTTCAAGCTTGAAGGCTACGAGTATATTCCGGTGCTGGGAAGCCAGGACACGGTCGATGGCGACGTCAAGAACGTGGCGGCGCGCGACCGGGAGCTGTTCCGGACGTTCCGGTACGGGCGCAGGCGTCTCTTGTTCGAGTTTCCCGCGCCGGCCGGCGCGGAGTGTACTGTCGAGATGTATTTCTGCGAGCCGGGGTCTTACGGGCGCGTCTTTGACATCGCGATAAACGGCGAGACCGTCGAGCGCGGCTTCCGGCTGTCCGACCTCGCGCCCGACCGGAATGCCGTCCGCAGGGCTTGGCGCGCAAAAGCCTCGTCCGACGGAATGATACGCATCGCGTTCCCGAAGGTTGCGTGCAACCAGGCGGTTGTCTCGGCCATTGCGATTTCGACCGATCCCGAGTCGGCCGCGCGGCAGGCGAATGAGACGCGCAGGCCGGGCTATCCCGAGTCTGACGGATACTCCTGGTCGGAGCTGTCGGGATGGGTGCGCCACAGGACGCCGAAGGAAATCCTGCCGTTTGGAGGGGAACGAAGCAGGACAGGGGCGTTCCGCGCGGAGGCATTGCCGGTTGCCGACAGGGACGGAAAGCACAGAGCCTGGTTCGGACTGTATGTCGCCGGAGACTACACGGTGTATTTCAAGGTGCTGAAGGGCAACCCCGTCGGAAAGACCGTGTACTGGGTGTTCGAGAGCCAGTTCGGCGAGCGTGAAATCGCGCGCGGCGACTTCACGATCCGCGAGGTGTCCGCGGACGGCATGGTGGCGGTGCCGCTGAACACATTCGTAAACGCGGGGTGGTACGCCTTTGCGTACAGCATCGAAGACGACTCCCTCAGCATGCGCGAAATGCGATAGCCGACTGTGGAAAGTTTGGGGACAGTCCCGCGCGGACGGCTCGGTTTACAAGAAGGGAACGAAGGGGCTGAGCTTATTGATACAGGTACGCCAAGCGAAGCTCGGCAGGACTAATAGCGGAAGGAGCTACATCGTAAAGAAATCGACGTACGATTAGGCATATCCGCCGAACGCAGTGAGGGCCGAGCGAAGCGAGAGGATAGCCCGAAGGACGCGCAAGCGGGTGCGTGACAGATGTGCGGGAGTCTTGCCCGACGAAGAAGTAAGCCGTAACGCAAGTGAACACTCAACGTAAAGCCTCGTTAAATCACTTCCGCGTGGTCAGCGTCTCTGTATGCGTGAAACCAACACCTCCGCACCGACTCGATTTAGGTGTGAGAGGGCGCATGCGCCGAAGGGCGAAGCCCGGAGGGGAGGTCGCCGGAGGCGACGGCAAAGCCGACCGCAAGGGCCCGCGCGGGGCAAAGGTGGCGGCGTGCTTCGAAAGTTCTGCAAGGGAACTTGGGAGGACTGCGAATAGCGAAAGCGAAAGCGGTAGTCGGATGAGGCCGTAGTAGCGGGGAAGCGGGGCAACGCCCGTGGGTATCCCCCGAGCCGAAGGCGAGTCGCGAAGCAGGGGTGCGAAGGGCCTCTGCGTGTAAAAGAGACGATGCAAATCAAATGGCGAGAACAATAATGTCGAACGACTGCAATAGGGGACAATCCGCTATGTGGCGACGCGTCGGAAACCGCTCGTCCATATGGAGCATGAGGGCCAGTCCCTTGTGATACGGTTAATGTGATATGGTCATGGATTACAGCTGGGATTGTCCCCAAGAAGCGGCTGTTTCCGGGCGAGCTCCGAAGCAGGCGCGGCATCGGTGCAAATCCGCCGCGATAGGAATTACATAGGATGAATCTCTGTCTTTTCTTCGAGGGTACGGGGCGGGGCGTCGCGGGCAAGGTAACGAACGTCACGCGGTTACGCGACATTTGCGTGGACGATGG
>Ga0256405_10002405_pt1 | contig 43248 bp, 29 predicted proteins | sample RumenRJG_02DNA_FD_189096 | JGI IMG/M metagenome (GOLD analysis project Ga0256405, IMG submission 189096) | Bovine rumen microbial communities from Lethbridge, Alberta, Canada - RJG_02 | ecosystem: Host-associated > Mammals > Digestive system > Stomach > Rumen | place: Canada: Alberta... | reverse complement strand
TAGGCGTTTGCGAAACGCCAGAAGCCGCATAAATACGGCATTCTTTTGGTTACAATATAAAACAACTCCTCACTGGTTCATGGTAAAATTGAGTTGTCTAGAAACAATCAACCATGCCCCAGAAAGGAGTCGCTACATCTATGATACCATATCAACAGATGTCATTGGCTGATGTTTTTGCAGAAACCCAGGAAATTTTTGAATCTGACAAACCTGAATTCCTGAAACTGCTCGAATCTACCATTGACCTTTATGAAATGATCCCAGTTTCTTTCTTGAACCATTTTTATGCTTCTACCGGCAGACCCCGGGAATACAAACTGACGTCTTTGCTCTGGGCTCTCACTATTCAGAAGATCTTTTCCATCCCGACTGATTCCCTGCTTTTGACTTTCCTTACGTACTCAAAGGATCTGAGGGAATTCTGCGGCTTTAATAAAATTCCGGATGCATCAAAGATCACCCGGTTTAAACAGGATTTTAAGGACGACCTGCAGGCATTCTTTGATTCCCTCGTTGACCTTACAGAACCGATCCTTCAGGAGATCGATGCCGATAAGGCCTCCATGTCCATATTTGACACTACAGGTCTGGAAGCATACGTTACGGAAAACAATCCCAAGTATGCAAATCTGAAGATCCGGCAGTTGAAAGCCTGGGCAAAAACCAAAGGCTGGGATGATTCCTTTGACCCTTATAAGGCTGCCTACGGTTCCATGCCGACACACGCGTCAGCAAACCCGGAGATCAAACAGCAGTATCTTAACGGTCATTTCTGCTACGCTTATAAAGCCGGGATCCTGACCAATGGCCTTGGTATCATCCGTGCCATCGAGTTCTATGACAAGGATTATTTCGCAGCACACCCGGAGATCGAACTCTATAAGAAAACGGATGCACCTGACGAGGATAAGTCTGTAGGAGACGCAAGGCTGCTCCTTCCTTTATTGAAGGATTTCTTCAGGAAACACCCACTGATCGATCCCGTGACCTTTCTGGGCGATGCTGCTTTTGACAGTGTTGAGATCTACAAAGCACTTCTCAGCGGCGATACATTCGGACAGAAAGAAGATGGCACCGTCAGGATCTTTGAACGTGCCTATATCCCGTTGAACGGCCGGGCTGCGCAGGCAGGCACTGATTACACGATCAACGAGGAGGGAGTACCCTGTTGTCCCCGCGATCCGTCCCTGACAATGAGACCGGAAGGTAACACTTCCCATCTCCGCTGCGGCCTGAAAACATTCAAGTTCGTCTGTCCCAAAATGCGCTGGGAGAAATGCGAAGACGGGAAACACCGCCGTGTCTGCCACTGCGATGATCCTTGCACGGCTTCCAGCTGCGGGCGCATGATCTATCTTTATCCTGAGAAGGATCTCCGTCTTTATCCCGGAACAATCCGCGGGACAGAGGAATGGGAGTCTGTTTATAAGATCCGCACATCCGTCGAGCGCTCCATAAATCATATCAAAGACAGCTTCTGTCTCGGAGACCGCAAGACACAGAATGCAAGGACACTCCATGCCGACCTTCTGCTTGCCGGCATAACCCAGCTGATAACGGTAGTTGTGGCGGACAGGCTCCAAAAGCCTGAATTCTTCCGCTCACTTAAGCGTCTCATCGCATAGGCTGCCGGAACTGAATAATGTGGAGAGTTTATTAAAGTACGTCATTTTTTAAACCGTGAGGATGACAGTCTGCATTTAATAACAGATTCTCCACATATCCTGACTGGACAAAGTCGATATAATCGTTTTTTGATCCTTTTAGTCAGGAGCGTTCACTCGTGGAACGAGTTTTGCAACTACCTATAAATTATACCATACAGAAAACTATTGCACATGCCTTTTGCCCGTGTTATAATTGTCAAGCTGTTTCAATACAGCTGTTTTTGTTGTGCATGCGGCGTCGGTTGATATTTTGGATAATCTTTCCGTCGGCGGTATGCAAGAGGCTATTTGAATCATACAGGGCGCTTAAACCAGTATTCGGCTCCGTCCGGCATCAGGCGTCCAGGTAAGGAGGAAAATCATGAGAGAGGGAATCCATCCCAAGTATTATCAGGCAACTGTAACCTGCAACTGCGGCAACACTTTCGTAACCGGCTCCACTTCTCAGGAGATCCACGTCGAAGTTTGCTCCAAGTGCCATTCTTTCTACACCGGCACTCAGAAGACAGCAGCTGCCAAGGGTCGTATCGATAAGTTCAACAGAAAGTATGGTCTGGGCAACAACTAATATTGATACAAAAAATGCAGACGGCAAGACGACAACGGATATTTCCGCTGCGTCTTGCCGTTATTGTTATAGAATAAAGAGTATATATACAGGTTTACAACATAAAGATTGGTATTTGATTATTGGTATTTGATTTATGAAGGAATGCAGACAGCATAATTCCGGAATCGGCGGTCAGGCGGTCCTCGAGGGCGTCATGATGCGCAATAAGGAAAAGTATGCGATCGCTGTGCGCAAGAGCGACGGCAGTATTGTCATCAAAGAGGACATTTATAAGGGAGTCATGGCCGGTTCTCCGCTCAAAAAGATCCCCTTTGTCAGAGGCGTTTTTGCCTTTGTCGATTCTCTGATCCTGGGAATGCGTTGTACCGACTATTCGGCTACGGTCTACGCCGAGGATGATCCCGATGCGGAAGATTCCGCAGAGGCAAAAGCAAAGAAGACGCAGAGAGAAGAGGCCGGAACGGATAAGACCGGGACAGAAAAAGCCGGGTCTGAGATGACAGATACCGGAGAGTCCGGGACCGGGATGCCGGAAAAAGAAAAGGTCGGCACAGGAGAAAATCAAAAAGGGGCCGGTGACAAAACAGCGGAAATGGAATCTCCGGCAGAGCGGATCATGATGACACTTGTCACGATCGTCAGCGTGGTCATAGCCCTGGGACTCTTTATGGCCCTGCCGGTTTTTTTAGCTTCTCACCTGGTGGCCTTTATCGGAAATCCCGGTCTGCTCTCTCTGTTTGAGGGCCTTATCCGCATTGCGATCTTTGTCCTCTATATCCTCCTGATCTCTCAGATGAAGGATATCCGCAGGCTTTTCCAGTACCACGGAGCGGAACATAAATGCATCAACTGCCTGGAGACCGGGCATGAGCTGACCGTGGAAAATGCCGCCCGGGCGACACGTTTCCACAAGCGCTGCGGCAGCAGCTTCATAGTCTTTGTCATGCTGGTCAGCATCATCCTGTTTTTCTTTATCAAAGTCAGAAATCCCCTGCTGCGTCTGGGCATCCGGATCCTGCTGCTTCCGGTGATCTCGGGCATTTCCTACGAACTGATCCGCTTTGCGGGCAGCTCCGATAACCCCGTGATCGGGATCTTGTCAAAGCCTGGCCTGTGGCTGCAGGGCCTGACGACCAAGGAACCTGATGAAGAGATGCTGGAGACCGCCATTGCCTCTGTCGAGGCGGTCTTTGACTGGCGCAATTATTTGAAAAGGGAGTTTGCGCGTCAGCAATGAGCGAGGCGTTTGCGAGCCTGTCGGCATGCTGCATGCGTCCCGGCCGACTGCTCAGCAGTTCAAAAAACTGAGGAGCAGACGCGTCGAGCCTGCCCGCAAGCGCCGGGGGTTTGATCTGGACGTCTGAGAAGGCGAGAATATGGAGCTGATCGATGAAAGAAAACGGATCGGAAAAGTATCCCGCTGAAGCCGGCGGGGGAGAGCAGAAGGACACAGGGTTTACCTGCCGGGAGGTATATGAGGAAGGCGCAGCCCTGCTGCAGGACCTGGAAGACGGACGTCTTGACGCCCGCCTTCTGCTGGAACATTACTGCGGTATTCCCGCCCACCGTCTTCTGGCAGATCCTGAGACAGCAGTGGAGCCAAAGGCAAGAGATGCCTTCATGGAAGCAGTACATAAAAGAGCGGCAAGAGAGCCGCTGGCATATATCATCGGGGAGCAGTCCTTCATGGGACTGCCTTTTGTCGTTTCTCCGGATGTGCTGATCCCGGAACAGGATACGGAAAACCTGGTAGAGGAGGCGCTTCGTTATCTGGAGGACGGGTCCAGGATCCTGGATCTGTGTACCGGAAGCGGGTGCATCCTTCTCAGCCTCCTGCACTATTCCAACGACTGCATAGGTGTGGGAACGGACATTTCCGAACCTGCACTGCGGATCGCCAGGCAAAATGCCGGTACACTTGGACTTGCTGACCGCGTCGTATGGCTCCGGGGGGACCTGTTCGATGCACTTGGCAGCGGCAGACCCGGAGAGGAAAATGATGCAGTCCCGGAGAAGGCCATGCAGCAAAGGCCTTTGAATGGTCCGTTTTCCAGCCCCGAAAAATATGATATGATAATTTCAAATCCTCCCTACATCCGGACAGGGGTGATCGAGACCCTGGCACCGGAGGTCCGCTGCGCCGAGCCCAGACTGGCCCTTGACGGCGGTGAAGACGGTCTCGATTTTTACCGCAGGATCATTCAGGAAGCACCGGATCACCTTGTGATCGGCGGCAGGATCATGCTGGAGATCGGATATGACCAGGGCGAGGATGTGGCAGCTCTTTTGCGTGAAGCGGGTTATTACGGCGTGGAGATCATTCAGGACTACAATCGAAATGACCGTGTCGTGACAGCAGTACGGAGCATGAAGCAGAAAAGGGATAATGTAAATGTTTGAAAAACTGGAGGGTGTTGCCCTCAGATATGAAGATATTTCGCAGGAACTGATGAGTCCTGATGTTGCTTCTGATCAGAAGCACTTTCGGGAACTGATGAAGGAACAGAGCGATCTTGCGCCTCTTGTAGAGGCGTATCAGGCATACAAAAAGGCAGGCGCTGATGCCGAAGAGGCGCAGATGATCCTGGAGGAAGAGAGCGACGAGGATATGCGCGCCCTGGCCAAGGAGGAACTGTCCGCTGCGCGCCAGGAACTCTCCGAACTGGAGGAACGCCTCAGAGTACTTCTTCTTCCCAAAGATCCTAATGATGACAAGAATGTGATCGTAGAGATCCGCGCCGGCGCCGGCGGCGACGAAGCTGCTCTTTTTGCCGGTGATATTTACAGAATGTATGTCCATTATGCCGAGGGCCGCGGATGGAAGGTAGAGACGGTAAGCTTTGAAGAGATCGGCATCGGAGGTATGAAGTCTGCGAGCTTTATCATCTCCGGTAAAGGCGCTTACTCCCGTCTGAAATATGAGAGCGGCGTCCATCGTGTCCAGCGCGTACCGGTGACCGAATCCGGAGGCAGGATCCATACTTCGACCTGTACGGTCGCGGTGATCCCGGAAGTGGAGGATGATATCCAGATTGATATCCCGGATAAAGACGTCCGCATTGATGTCATGCGTGCTTCCGGCAATGGCGGACAGTGCGTCAACACGACCGATTCCGCAGTGCGTCTGACCCATTATCCCACCGGCATTGTCATCTACAGCCAGACGGAGAAATCCCAGCTGCAGAACAAGGCGAAAGCCTGGGCACTCCTGCGCGCCAAACTCTATGATCTGGAGATGCAGCGGCGCCACGATGAAGAGGCGGACCTTCGCCGCAGCCAGATCGGTACCGGAGACCGCTCGGAAAAGATCCGCACCTATAACTTCCCGCAGGGACGGGTGACCGACCACAGGATCAAATGCACGCTCTATAAGCTGGATGCATTCCTGAACGGGGATATGGACGATATTATAGATCCGCTTATTGCGGCAGATCAGGCCGCAAAACTTCAAAAAACGGCCGATGCCGTCTTTTGAAGTTTCAAAGGATGCTCCGCATCCTTTTTCTGATCCCATCGGAGAAACCCTTACAGGGCTTTCTCCTCGGGGGCCTTCGGCCAAAGCGGCAAAACTTCAAAAAACGGCCGATGCCGTCTTTTGAAGTTTCAAAGGATGCTCCGCATCCTTTTTCTGATCCCATCGGAGAAACCCTTACAGGGCTTTCTCCTCGGGGGCCTTCGGCCAAAGCAGCAAAACTTCAAAAAACGGCCGATGCCGACTATTAAAAATGAAATACATACTTAAAGGGGGATGAAATGGCAAATTTATTCGGTGCAATCGACGTCGGAAGCCATGAAATGGAACTCAAGATTTTTGAGCTGTCCAAAAAGAACGGCATCCGGCAGGTTGATGACATCATCCATCTGATCGACCTTGGTACGGATACCTATAATGACGGAAGGATCAGCTTCGCGCATGTGGCGGAGGTAAAGAGGATCCTTCTGGATTTTAAACGGGTGATGGACAGTTATGGTGTCACCGAGTATCGGGCATACGGGACCAGTGCCTTCCGGGATATGGAAAACTCGACGCTTGTACTGCGGCAGATCGAGCAGGAGACGGGAATTCATGTCGGCATTTTGGCCAACTCGGAACAGCGCTTTCTGGATTACAAGTCGATTGCCTCCAAGGGCGAAGCCTTTAACCGCGTAATCGAGAAAGGAACCGCCATTGTTGATGTCGGCGGCGGCAGTATTCAGATCTCCCTTTTTGCAAAAGACCGTCTGGTGCTCACACAAAATCTCGAACTCGGCATTCTGCGTCTCAATGAGCTTCTGGTCCGGATCGGGGCGGGAAGCCACAAAACAAGAGCCCTGGTCGAGGAGATGGTCAACTCCCAGCTCTATGTTTTTGACAAGCTGTATCTGCAGAATGTCAGAATCCGCAATATCATCGTTGTAGATGACTATATTTCCGAAGTGGTAAGAAAGAGCAAAATAGACTTCCAGTCAAAGATGACGGACACCCCGGAAAAAGTCAGGAAGAGCGGTGAGTTTGTTTCTGTTTCGGATTTCGTGCATTTCATGACAGATCTCGAAAAGTACAACCGCACGGACCTTGCCCAGCAGCTGGGCATTGAAGATGACAACGTGCCGCTCCTTCGTATTTCCTGCATCGTGATGCGCTGTATCGCGGAAAAGATGAAGGCTGAGCTGCTGTGGTTTCCCTGTGTCACACTGTGCGACGGTATTGTCTATGAATTTGCCGAAAAGCGCAGATATCTCAAGGCAGCGCATGACTTTGAACAGGATATTCTGGCATGTGTGGAGAATATCAACCGCCGTTACAAGGGCAGCGAAGACCGGTCCAGGACCATCGGCAGGATCGCTCTGAAGATTTTTGAGAGTACAAAGAAGCTGCATGGAATGGGGAACAGGGAGAAGCTGCTGTTGAGGATCGCATCGACCCTCTACGACTGCGGAAAATATATCAGCATGACGGAATTCTCCGAATGTGCTTACAATATTATCAAATCCACGGAGATCATCGGCATTTCCGGAATTGAACAGGAAATCGTCGCCTGTGTGGTCCGTTTCAATCAGGAAAAATACTCCTATAATAAACTCCTTGCGGAGGAAGCCACACTTGCGGAAGAGGACCTGCTGACCATAGCCCGCCTGACTGCGATCCTTCGGGTGGCCAATGCCCTGGACCGCTCTCATCAGCAGAAATTTGACGATTTGCAGATCCGCAACCAGGACGGCAAGATGTTCATCATGGTAGAGACGGGAGTGGATATTTCCCTCGAAAAAGGTCTTTTCAGAAATCGCGCCGATTTCTTTGAGGAAGTGTTCGGTATACGACCGGTGATCAAGCAGAAGAAACGGTAAGGATGCCGGTCTGTGAAAAGATTTCCGGCGATCATCCTGTTCAGGGTGATCACAGGAGGAGACGGATTCAGAAGAAAAGGATATACAGGAGAAAAGGAATATACAGGAGAAAAAAATGGCAGAGCAGAGAGATTTATATTCTAATCCCCAATATTATCAGAACCGCGAGCTGAGCTGGCTCCAGTTTGACCGCCGCTGCCTCAGCGAAGCCAGAAACAAGGACAATCCGCTTTTTGAGAGGCTCAAATTCCTGAGCATCACTGCATCCAACCTTGATGAATTTTTCATGGTCAGGATCGCATCCCTGCAGGACATGGTCAATGCGGGGTCCAAAAAGCGTGATTTCGCAGGACTGACGCCTGCGGATCAGCTGAACCTGATCATTCAGGACGCCCATAGCTTTATGCAGCGTCAATACTATACATACAATCACCAGCTTCTTCCGGGACTTGGTGAAAACGGGCTGGAGATCGTTCAGAAATATGAGGACCTGACTCCGGAGGAGCGCACCTTCGTGGACGAGTACTTTGAAAGTGAAGTTTTCCCTGTGCTGACGCCCATGGCAGTCGACAATTCACGCCCCTTCCCGCTGATCAGAAATAAGAGTCTGAATATCTGCGCGCTTCTGACCCGCATAGAAGGCACAGGACAGGGCATCCCGGGCTACCTGCGCAAGCCCAAAAAACCTGCCAAGGAATCCAAGGAGACGAAGGCCCTGCGGGCAGCACGCGACGCAGCGGAGCTCAAGGCCATGATCGAGGAAGCCAAGGAGCTTAAAGCCCTGAAGGAAGCTGCCAAAGCAGTGATGGAGAAAGAGCCCAAGGCCTCTAAAGAGGGCAAAGAGTCCAAATCTTCCAAAGAGGCAAAAGGCGGAAAGGGCAGCAAGGAAAAATTCCAGTACGCGACTGTACAGGTACCTGCCGTGCTTCCCCGCATCCTGGAACTGCCCGAATCTGACAAGCGCCGCGTGATCTTCCTTGAGGAGATCATCTGCCATCACCTTAACAGCCTCTTTCTGAATTATAATGTCGTGTGCGCATATCCCTACCGCGTCACCAGAAATGCGGATCTGACGATCGATGAGGACGATGCATCCGATCTTCTCAAAGAGATCGAGAAGCAGCTCAAAAAGAGACAGAGAGGTTATGCCATCCGTCTGGAGGTGGCGGGCGGCATGGATTCCAGGCTCCTCAACTTCCTGCAGAAGGAATTCGAAGTGACAGACGACAAGGTCTTCAAGATTGACGGACCTCTTGATCTGACTTTCCTGATGAAGCTGTACGGCCTGGACGGCTTCGAGTGGCTGCGGGAAACCCGCTATGCCAAGCCGCAGGAGATCCCGCGTCTTCCTGCCGGCTGTGATATTTTCGAACAGATCCGCAAGGGCGATATTTTCATGCATCACCCCTACCAGACCTTCCAGCCGGTCGTCAACTTTGTTGCCCAGGCCGCAAGCGATCCCCAGGTCCTGGCCATCAAGCAGACCCTCTACCGTGTGAGCGGCAATTCGCCCATCATCGCTGCCCTGGCAAAGGCGGCTGAAAACGGCAAGCAGGTTACAGTCCTGGTCGAACTCAAAGCCCGTTTCGACGAGGAAAATAACATTGTCTGGGCGCGTAAGCTTGAGCATGCGGGCTGCCACGTCATCTATGGTCTGGCAGGACTCAAGACACACAGCAAGATCACTCTGGTCGTCCGCCGTGAAGACGACGGCATCCGCCGTTACGTGCATCTGGCGACCGGAAACTACAATGACACCACAGCCAGGATCTACACAGACATCGGACTGATGACCTGCCGTGATGACATCGGGGAGGACGCGACCAGCGCCTTCAATATGCTGTCGGGCTATTCGGAACCCCGCTACTGGAACCGCCTTGCACTTGCACCGCTCTGGCTCAAGGACCGTTTCCTCTACCTGATCAACCGCGAGGCTGAACATGTCCGCAGGGGAGAGAAGGGCTGGATTCGTGCCAAAATGAACTCCCTGTGCGATCCGGATATCATGGAAGCTCTCTATGAAGCCAGTGCGGCAGGTGTCCGGATCGACCTCATTGTGCGCGGCATCTGCTGCCTCAAGGTTGGCATCCCCGGTGTAAGCGAGAATATCCACGTTCGTTCCATCGTCGGCAACTTCCTCGAGCACAGCCGTATTTTTTATTTTGAAAACGGCGGACGCCCCGAAGTCTATGCCGCCAGCGCGGACTGGATGCCCCGCAACCTGGACCGCCGCGTGGAGATCCTCTTCCCCATTGAGGACCGTGAGATCATGGAAAAGGTCATCCATATCCTTGAGGTGGAACTGGACGACACTGTCAAGGCACAGGTACTGAAGCCGGACGGAACCTACGAAAGAGTCGACCGCCGCGGCAAGGAACTGATCGATTCCCAGCGTGTTTTCTGCGAAGAAGCCGTCAAAGAAGCGCAGGCCGCTGCCCGCCCGCGCGGCGAACGGATCTTCGTTCCCAGAGAAGCTGCCGAGACAGCTCCGGAGCCGGCCGAATAATTTCCGGGATCAGCGCAGGCAGGACTCGTATGCCAGTCTTGCTCTGTTTGCAGGTTTTGCTCTATTTGCGGGTCTTACTCAATAAAGAATAGAATACAGGAACAGCCCCGCTGTCAGGTACCGATCGGGATAACCTGCAGCGGGGCTGTTTTGATTGTTTAAAAGGTTGTTTTGATCATTTATGGAACTGTCTTGATCTTTGATATAAAAATGATTTTTCGGATTTAAGATCCAGGATCAGTTCATGTCCTCGTCTCTGGAAGCGACGTAGACGGTGCGCTTTCTTGCATCCGCATTGTTCTCAAGATAATCATCGTAGGTGGAAACCTTGTCAATGATGGAGCCGTCGGGCAGGATCTCGATGATGCGGTTGGCAGTGGTCTGCACGACCTGATGGTCACGGCAGGCAAAGAGCTCTACACCGGGGAAACGCATCATGCCTTCGTTGAGGGCGGAGATGGATTCCATATCGAGATGGTTGGTGGGCTCGTCGAAGATCAGGCAGTTGGCACCGCTGATCATCATCTTGGAGAGCTGGCAGCGGACCTTCTCACCGCCGGAGAGGATATTGACATGCTTGACGCCGTCCTCACCGGCAAAGAGCATACGCCCCAGGAAACCGCGGACATAGGTGACGTCCTTGATCGGAGAGAAGCCGGTCAGCCACTCGGTAATGGTCAGGTTGGAATCAAACTCCTTTGTGTTGTCCTTGCAGAAATATGCCTGGCTGGTGGTGATGCCCCATTTGTAGGTCCCTTCATCGGGCTCCATGTTGCCCATAAGGATCTCAAACAGAGTGGTCTTGGCGAGCTCCTGGCTGCCGACAAAGGCGATCTTGTCGTCGTGTCCCATGACAAAGGAGACATTATCGAGGACTTTTACGCCGTTGATGGTCTTGGAGATACCGCTGACAGTGAGGACCTCGTTGCCGATCTCGCGGTCGGGACGGAAATCGATATAAGGATATTTTCTGCTGGAGGGCTTGATCTCCTCGAGCTGGATCTTCTCCAGAGCTCTCTTACGGCTGGTTGCCTGCTTGGACTTGGAAGCGTTTGCAGAGAAGCGGGAGATGAATTCCTTGAGTTCCTTGATCTTTTCCTCTTTTTTCTTGTTTGCTTCCTTCATCTGACGGATCAGGAGGCGGGAGGATTCATACCAGAAATCGTAGTTGCCTGCGTACAGGGTGATCTTTCCGTAGTCGATGTCCGCAATATAAGTACAGACTTTATTTAAGAAATAACGGTCGTGGGAGACGACGATGACTGTGTTGGGGAAGTTGATCAGGAACTCTTCAAGCCAGTTGATGGCATCCAGATCCAGATGGTTGGTGGGCTCGTCAAGGAGCAGGACATCGGGATTGCCGAACAGGGCGCGGGCAAGCAGGACCTTGACCTTCTGCGCGCCTGTGAGCTCCCGCATCAGATATCCGTGCAGCTCGGTCTCGATTCCCAGGCCGTTGAGAAGGGCCTCTGCATTGGACTCGGCCTCCCAGCCGTCCATCTCGGCGAACTCGGTCTCGAGTTCGCTGGCGCGGATTCCGTCTTCATCCGAGAAATCCTCTTTTGCATAGAGGGCGTCTTTCTCGGCGCGGATCTCGAACAGGCGGGGATTGCCCTGGATGACTGTATCCAGAACGATCTGATTATCATATTTGTTGTGATCCTGTTCCAGGAAGGAGAGGCGCTGTCCCTCGGACATGGAGACATTGCCGCTGGTGGTATCCAGCTGACCGGACAGGATGCGGAGGAAGGTGGATTTGCCGGCACCGTTAGCGCCGATAATGCCGTAGCAGTTTCCTTCTGTAAATTTGATGGAGACATCTTCAAACAGGGCTTTTTTTCCCAGGCGGAGTGTGACTCCGTTTGCTTGAATCATATTTATAAGCCTTTCTTTTTCTGAGACGGCGTTGATACTGCCGATAGAGACAGCTGCTGACTGTGATTATGATGTTAACTTACAAAGAATACATTATAAATAAGGAAAATGCAAGATATTACTGGTGATACTTGCTTTCACGCACCCTTATTTGTTACAGTACATAACCTGCTGAAAATAGTAATGCACAAAAGGCGTCCTCAAAATCTGGAAAGTCTCGGTCAGGAAAGTCGGTCAGGAAAGTCGGTCAGGAAAGTCTGAACAATCAAAAAATAAGCATTTTATAAAATACGATATAATAGTGGCAGGCGTTGGGGTTAAGTGTTATAATAATCCGATGAGTTTGTATTATATAGTCTGGAGAGTCTGAAAAAGGCATGGCTTAAAGTGACCGCTTTGCAGACCCTTGATACATATTCTGCCAAAGACAAACAATTATGGAGAAGAAGAAAAATCTGGCCGGAAAGCTGGCGTTATGCACTGCCGCGTTTTCCGGTGCTTATATTTATACGATTATGCCCCGGGTGATCCGCAAACCCGATAAATCCGCTTTTCAAACACGCTTTTTTGCGCATCGGGGACTGCATGAGAACGGAACCGCACATCCTGAAAATTCCCTGCCTGCGATCCGCAGGGCGGTGGAGGAAGGTTACGGGATCGAGTTTGATATCCAGGTGACAAAAGACGGCGTACCGGTGGTCTTTCATGATTTTACCCTGCGCCGGATGTGCGGACAGAAGGGCAGAGTCTGTGATTATACGCTCCAGGAGCTAAGTCAGTTCCGGCTTCTCGACTGCGGAGAAAGGATCCCCACATTCAAGGAAGCCCTCAAGGCGGTAGACGGCAGGGTGCCTCTCATCATCGAGATGAAGATGGAATATTTTGACCTGCGTGTCTGCAGGGCGGCCGATCAGCTGCTGCGTGAATACAAGGGCGTTTACTGCATCGAGTCATTCAATCCGCTTGTCCTCTTGTGGTACAGGAAGAACAGGCCGGATGTCATGCGCGGACAGCTTTCGGACGGCTTTGTCTTTCAGAAAGAGTTCCGTACACCTGTCAAGATCGCGCCGGGCTTTTTAATACAGTTTTTAATAACGAACTGCGTGACAAGACCTGACTTTATCGCTTATAATTTCAAATATCAGGGCAACCCTTCCAGGGCATTGTGCCGCCGCCTCTTCAAAGGGAAAACGGCCGCCTGGACAGTGCGCAGCGAGGATGAATACGATCGGGCAAAGAAGCACTTTGATGTCTTTATTTTTGACAGTTTCATCCCTCATCCGGCGCACAGCCGTATAAACTGATCCGCAGGCCGCGGGGGGAGAGACCACGGCTTTTTCATTATTTACCGGATCGATCAGGGGTTCTCCTGCCGGAAGTGCTTTTTTACACCGGTCCGACGATTCGGGAACAATCGCGGAGAAAGGACAGGGACCCCGCGCGGCATGGATAGGAAGGGAACAAGCCGTTACTGCTCAAACCCTCGACAGGGAGTGAACAGATAACAACAAGCCCAGTTAGTTACTGCAGTCAAATAGAGACTGCGGAACATATATACAAGGAGGTAGTGAATGAGCAAAAGAGTTTACAAATTCAGTGAGGGAAATGCGGATATGCGCAATCTTCTGGGCGGTAAGGGCGCAAACCTTGCCGAGATGACCAATATCGGTCTCCCGATCCCGAACGGCTTCACAATTTCCACCGAAGCCTGCACGGATTATTACAATGATGGCAGGACCATCAATGAAGATACGCAGAAGCAGATCTTTGAAGCACTGGCATGGCTGGAAGGCGTCCAGGGTAAGAAGTTCGGCGACACCGAGAATCCCCTTCTGGTTTCTGTCCGTTCCGGCGCGCGTGCATCCATGCCCGGTATGATGGATACGATCCTGAACCTGGGCCTGAACGATGTTTCTGTCAAGGGTTTCGCTCAGAAGACCGGCAATCCCCGTTTTGCCTATGATTCTTATCGCCGTTTCATTCAGATGTTCTCTGATGTTGTTATGGAAATGAGCAAGACTTTCTTTGACAGCATTCTCGAGGGCGTGAAAAAAGAGCATGGCTATACCTTTGATACTGAGCTGACCGCAGAGGATCTGCAGGATGTCATCGCACAGTACAAGGCCATCTATAAAGAAAAAATGGGTGAGGAATTCCCGCAGGATCCCAAGGTACAGCTGATGGAAGCCATCAAGGCTGTCTTCCGTTCCTGGGACAACCCCCGCGCCAACTACTATCGTATGATGAACGATATCCCTTATTCCTGGGGTACCGCTGTCAACGTTCAGTCCATGGTCTTCGGCAACATGGGCAACACATCCGGTACCGGTGTTGCCTTCACACGTGACCCCGCTACAGGCGCAAAGGGCATCTTCGGCGAGTACCTGATCAATGCACAGGGTGAGGACGTCGTCGCAGGTATCCGTACACCTTCCAAGATCACACAGCTCGAGAAGGATCTTCCCGAATGCTACAAGCAGTTCGTCAGTATCGCCGACACTCTGGAGAAGCACTATCGCGATATGCAGGACATGGAGTTCACCATCGAGGAAGGCAAGCTCTTCTTCCTGCAGACCAGAAACGGCAAGCGCACTGCGCACGCTGCGATCCAGATCGCCTGCGATCTCGTAGATGAAGGCATGATCACTCCCGAGGAAGCAGTCTGCAGAATCGAAGCCAAGTCTCTCGATCAGCTCCTGCACCCCGTATTTGATGCTGACGCTCTCAAGAACGGACAGCAGATCGGCGAAGCTCTTCCGGCATCCCCCGGCGCAGCTGCAGGCCGTGTCTATTTCAACGCTGACGATGCTGTTGCAGCACATACTGCAGGAAGCCGTGTCATCCTGGTCCGTCAGGAGACTTCCCCCGAGGATATCGAGGGTATGCACGCCGCAGAAGGCGTTCTGACCATGCGCGGCGGCATGACCAGCCACGCTGCAGTCGTTGCCCGCGGCATGGGTACCTGCTGTGTATCCGGATGCGGCGACCTCAAGGTCTTTGAGGATGAGAAGTACATCGAGCTCGGCGGCCACAAGATCAATGAGGGTGACTACATCTCCCTCGACGGCTCCACCGGCAAGATCTACCTTGGCGATATCAAGACTGTTGAAGCTTCCATCAGTGGAAACTTCCAGCGCATCATGGCGTGGGCAGACGCTGCTCGTAAGCTGAAAGTCCGCACCAACGCCGACACTCCCGAGGATGCTGCCAACGCAGTCCGCATGGGCGCAGAAGGCATCGGCCTGACCAGAACAGAGCACATGTTCTTCAATCCCGAGAGAATTCCCAAGATCCGCAAGATGATCCTCTCCGATACCACAGAAGAGCGCGAGGCGGCTCTCAACGAGCTGATTCCTTTCCAGAAGGGCGACTTCAAGGGTATCTACAAGGCAATGGAAGGCCGTCCGGTCACCATCCGTTTCCTGGATCCGCCGCTCCACGAGTTCGTTCCCACCGAGGACGCCGAGATCGAAGAGCTCGCAAAGGATATGGGCCTGTCCGCAGCAGAAGTCAAGGCACGCTGCGATGCTCTGCATGAGTTCAACCCTATGATGGGTCACCGCGGATGCCGTCTGGCCGTCACCTTCCCTGAGATCGCACGCATGCAGACCAGAGCTGTCATGGAAGCTGCAATCGAAGTCAACAAAGAAGAAGGCTACAGCATTGTTCCCGAGATCATGATCCCTCTGGTAGGCGACAAGAAAGAGCTTGCATTCGTCAAGAAGACTGTTGTCGAGACCGCTGAGAAGGTCAAGGCTGAGATGAATTCCGATATCCAGTACAAGGTCGGTACCATGATCGAGATCCCTCGTGCCGCACTGATGGCAGATGAGATCGCAGAGGAAGCCGAGTTCTTCAGCTTCGGTACCAACGATCTGACCCAGATGACCTTCGGCTTCTCCCGTGACGATGCCGGCAAGTTCCTGCAGGATTACTATGCAAGCAAGATCTATGAGTCCGATCCCTTCGCACACCTTGACCAGAACGGTGTCGGCCAGCTGATCGCTATGGCAGCAGAGAAGGGCCGCAAGGTTCGCCCTGACATCCACCTTGGTATCTGCGGTGAGCACGGCGGCGATCCCGCTTCCATCGAGTTCTGCCACAAGGTAGGTCTGGACTATGTCTCCTGCTCGCCTTTCCGCGTACCGATTGCAAGACTGGCAGCAGCACAGGCAGCGATTGCTGATAAACACTGATAAAAAAGATATTCTTCTTCATCGTGGGTACCATCCCGCGATGAAGAAGATAGTGAACAAAATGATGAATATAAAAAGCTCTCTTTCGACAGCAGACATTTAGATATGTCCGCCCGAAAGAGAGCTTTTATACTGCAATCGACACAGCAGATGTAAAGTTATGTATTCATGATATGATGCCGGGTTCAAAAGCCGGTAAAAAGAACTCCGCAGACAAGGCGTAGAGCTATTGTATACCTCAACATCATTTTATGGCAGGAGAGGATCACGCAAGGCCCTTCCAGCTGACGCCGTAAATCTGTTCCATTACTTTGCAGACTTCCTCTTTCATACGCTGGCAGGCTTCACTCTCCGAGGGGAATTTCATGAGGCCGATCTTGGTCTTGCCTTCGCTGAAGTAGACTTCCCACTCCTTTTTGCGCTTATCCTGTGCAATACAGATGCGGTGCTTGTGGTTGCCGCCCTTCATATTATAAAGACGGGAGGGAACCAGATGATCTTTGAAAAACTTCTTTAATTCTTTTACCGTCATGATGAATAAATCCTTTCTTTTCTGTCTGCTGCAGTGAGCCGGCAGATAAATAAAACTAAATAAAACATATGATGTAGTTTTAAAAACTACATAAACTATATCACCACTTATTCGTGAATGCAAGCGGGGAAATGTGAGAAAGCTGTGAAAGCGTTACAATTGTTACAGTACAGTTCAGGCCCTGCTGAAAACAGTACGCCTTTTGTGCATCACTATTTCAGTGGGGCGTGAACAGCAGTGACTTTTACATAATCTTAGAGAAAGTATGAAATATTGAGTAAAGAAGAGAAATATGGAGAAAAATAGAGTAAATTGAAGAAATAATGTTGATAAACAGGGTTGCAAACAAAGGGGCGGAAAACTATTATACACGATAGAGTTAGCACTCAGATGGCATGAGTGCTAACAACCACCGAATAGATAATACTTGGGGGTCTGACAGACACACTGTCTGGGATCCTGAAAAAATGGAGGTTTTATTATGAAGTTAGTACCTTTAGGAGACAGAGTCGTATTAAAGCAGCTGGAAGCTGAGACTACAACCAAGTCCGGCATCGTCCTTCCCGGCCAGGAAAAAGAGAAGCCCCAGCAGGCAGAAGTTATCGCTGTAGGCCCCGGCGGCATGGTTGACGGCAAGGAAGTCAAGATGGAAGTCAAGGTTGGCGATAAGGTCATTTATTCCAAATATACCGGCACAGAAGTAAAGCTTGAAAATAACGAGAAGTACGTAATCGTAAAGCAGGGCGACATTCTTGCAATCATCGAATAAGGCGGATCATTACAGATCAGGCAGTTTTCGTGCTGCAATGCGTAATTTTTAAAAAACGCATTCTATTTTATATTTTAATAGAAATAATCATTCAACTGGAGGAATTAATACAATGGCAAAAGATCTCAAGCACGGCACAGACGCTCGCGTAGCGCTTGCAGAAGGTGTCAACAAACTCGCAGATACAGTTAAGATCACACTTGGCCCCAAGGGCAGAAACGTTGTTCTGGACAAGACCTATGGCGCTCCCACAATCACCAATGATGGTGTGACCATTGCCAAGGAAATCGAACTCGAGGATGCATTCGAGAACATGGGCGCACAGCTGGTCAAGGAAGTTGCTACCAAGACCAATGATGTCGCAGGTGACGGCACCACAACCGCAACGGTTCTGGCACAGGCCATGATCAACGAAGGAATGAAGAACCTGGCAGCAGGCGCAAACCCCATCGTCCTGCGCAAGGGTATGAAGAAGGCAACCGATATCGCTGTTGAGGCGATCAAGGCGATGAGCACTCCCGTTCAGGGCAAGAACCACATCGAGAAGGTCGCTACAGTTTCTTCCGGCGATGAGAATGTCGGTGCTATGATCGCAGACGCTATGGAAAAAGTTTCCAAGGACGGCGTCATCACAATCGAAGAGTCCAAGACCATGATGACAGAGCTCGACATGGTAGAAGGCATGCAGTTTGACAGAGGCTATATCAGTGCCTACATGGCAACAGATATGGACAAGATGGAAGCAAATCTGGAAGATCCTTACATCCTGATCACAGACAAGAAGATCTCCACCATTCAGGATATCCTTCCTGTTCTTGAGCAGATCGTCAAGATGGGTGCCAAGCTCCTCATCATTGCTGAGGATGTCGAGGGTGAGGCTCTGACAACCCTGATCGTCAACAAGCTTCGCGGCACTTTCAACGTTGTTGCCGTCAAGGCTCCCGGCTATGGTGACAGACGTAAAGCAATGCTCGAGGATATCGCGATCCTGACCGGCGGCACTGTCATCAGCTCCGACCTGGGTCTCGAACTCAAGGATACAACCCTGCAGCAGCTCGGCCGCGCAAAGAGCGTCAAGGTCGCAAAAGAGCAGACCGTTATCGTTGACGGCCTCGGCGACAAGGAAGCACTTAAACAGCGCGTTGCCCAGATCAAGAAGCAGATCGAAGAGACCAAGTCCGATTTCGACAGAGAGAAACTGCAGGAGCGCCTGGCCAAACTCGCAGGCGGCGTAGCAGTCATCCGCGTCGGTGCAGCAACCGAGACAGAGATGAAGGAAGCAAAATTCCGTATGGAAGATGCTCTCAATGCTACCAGAGCAGCAGTCGAGGAAGGCATCATCTTCGGCGGCGGCAGTGCATACATCCACGCTTCCAAGAAGGTCGAGGCAGCCATTGCCGATCTCGACGGCGACGAGAAGACCGGTGCCCAGATCGTCCTCAAGGCCCTCGAAGCTCCCCTTCACCAGATCGCTGAGAACGCCGGACTCAACGGCGCAGTCATCGTCAACAAAGTCAAAGAGTCCGAAGTCGGCGTAGGCTTCGATGCTTACAAAGAAGAGTACATCAACATGATCGACGGCGGCATCCTTGATCCCGCAAAGGTCACAAGAAGCGCACTTCAGAACGCAACCAGCGTAGCATCCAGCTTCCTCACCACCGAAGCAGCTGTTGCCAACATCAAAGAACCCGTGCCCCCCATGCCCGCAGGCGCACCCGGGATGATGTAACGTATAAGCTCCTGTCAAGCGACCGTGCATTTTGCATGCTCGCATGCAAAAATGCACGGGCATTTGACAGGGCAACCGATTATGAGAACACGCCGGAAACCGGCGTGTCAAAGCCCCGCGAATCCTTGGTTTTCAAAGGATGAGCGGGGCGATTTTCGAATATCGGTTAGCAGCGCGAGAGCGGGGGAGGGGCCCCGCGGAGCGATGCGGAGAGCTTATACGTTAAGTAGGGAGAAGGGGCCCCGCACGAAGACTTGTGTGGTTTATTCCTTTATTCCGTTAATTCCCATTCTGCTTTTTATTCTTTTTCCATTTCCACATATTCTTCCATTCTTCTTCTTCTTTTTTCCACGCATCTTGCGCACGTCTTTTTAAATCCTGATTGACGTACTCAACAAAACAGACTATAATTGCTTTACTTTTATTATTTTCAGGAAATATTATATATTATTCATTATTATTTTAGGAATCACTTTAACAAGTCATAGCAAAGAATCGCAGGCGAGTCTTGAATGAGAGATCGCATCTAAGTTACTGAGGAGTCACGGGTTTTGGCGGCAGAGGTGCATTATGACAGACATCAATGGCCAGAAAATCAGTAAAGGAAAAATTGCCATCGACACCGGTAAGATTGAAAGCATCGGAGAGTACAGCTGTCCGGAGGATCTTTACCAGAGCCTTATAGACCATGTCCGGAAATACCATCCGTCTGATGATATTACCATGATCGAGAAGGCCTATGAGATAGCGTATAATGCGCATAATGGGCAGCTGCGCAAATCCGGAGAACCCTATATCATTCATCCGCTGTATGTCGCTATCATTCTGGCCGGTCTCGAGATGGATAAGGAGACCATCTGCGCAGGAATCCTGCACGATGTTGTGGAAGATACTGTACTGACCAGAGATCAGATCGAAGAAGAATTCGGCAAAGACGTAGCTCTGCTTGTTGACGGCGTTACCAAGCTCAAAAAACTGAAGCTCTCAGGCGATTATGTTGACAAATCCCAGGCCCAGCAGGACATGCAGGCCAGAAACCTTCGCAAAATGTTCCTTGCAATGGCCAAGGACATCCGTGTCATTCTCATCAAACTTGCCGACCGTCTCCACAACATGCGGACTCTCGAGTTTATGCCGCCCGAAAAGCAGCAGAGAATCGCACAGGAGACCCTTGATATTTATTCTCCCATCGCTGACCGTCTGGGTATTTCCAAGATCAAGGTTGAACTTGATGACCTCTCTCTGAAATATCTTTATCCCGATATCTACTATGATCTCAGTGCCAAAGTTGAGCAGAAAAAGCATGAGCGGGAACACTATGTCCAGGAGATCGCTATGGAAGTCAAACAGCATCTTCTGGAAGCCGGCATCGAAGGAGAAGTAGACGGCCGGGTCAAGCATCTCTTCAGTATCTATCGCAAAATGCTCAACCAGCAGAAATCCCTTGAAGAGATTTATGACCTCTTTGCCGTACGCGTCATCGTCAGCTCCATCCGTGACTGTTATGCCGTGCTCGGCACGATCCATGAGATGTATAAGCCCATCCCCGGCAGGTTCAAGGACTATATCGCAATGCCCAAGGCAAACATGTATCAGTCCCTGCACACGACGCTCATCGGTCCGGCCGGACAGCCCTTTGAGATCCAGATCCGCACCTATGAGATGCACCGTGCCGCTGAATACGGTATTGCCGCCCACTGGAAATACAAAGAAGCCGGAAGCAGCCAGAAGGTCGAAAAGACCAGAGAAGAAGAGAAGCTGACCTGGCTCCGCCAGATCCTTGAGTGGCAGCAGGACATGTCCGATAACCGTGAGTTTATGGACTTGCTCAAGAGCGATCTGAACCTGTTCTCGGACGACGTATACTGCTTCACACCCCGCGGCGAGGTCAAGAACCTCCCCGTCGGCTCCACTACGATCGATTTCGCATACGCCATCCATACCGCTGTAGGCAACAGAATGGTCGGTGCCAGAGTCAATGACAAGATCGTTCCGATCGACTATGAGATCAGAAACGGCGACCGCATTGAGATCCTGACAAGTCCTAACTCCAAGGGACCCAGCATGGACTGGCTCACGATCGTAAAGAACGCTTCTACCAGAAATAAGATCAACCAGTGGTTTAAGCGCGAAAATAAAGAAGACAATGTCGCCAAGGGAAGAGAGCTGATCACCAGCTACGCCAAGGGACACGGACTGCAGCTGTCGGATCTTACAAAACCCCAGTATCAGGAAATCGTCCTGAAAAAATATGGATTCAGGGACTGGGAAGCTCTTCTTGCTGCCATTGGCCACGGCGGCATGAAAGAGGGACAGGTTGTCAACAAGCTCTATGATCTCTATACAGAGGACCACAAGCGCCAGCTTTCCAGTGAAGAGATCATCCAGCAGGTTCAACAGCAGCAGAGCAATTCCCCCGGCATGCATCCCAGGGGCGCAGCAGGCTCTGTCGTCGTCAAAGGCGTCCATGATGTATCGATCCGTTTCTCCAAATGCTGCAACCCTGTTCCGGGTGACGACATTGTCGGCTTTATCACAAGGGGCCGCGGTATTTCCATCCACCGTACGGACTGCAGCAATGTATTGAATGTGGCGGAGGAGGATAAGGACCGGATCATTGAGGCATCCTGGATCGAAAATGCGGCACAGAAAAAGGAAGAAGGCTTCCTTGTCGAGATCAAGATCTTCGCCACGGACCGTGCCGGTCTTCTCAATGACCTGACCAGGATCTTTTCGGAAAAAGACATCAGCATTCTGCGCATCAGCTCCATGACCAGCAAGCAGGGCATCGCCACACTGCTGTTTGGTTTTGAAGTGAAGAGCCGTGAAGAGCTGCACGACATTATAGGCTGCCTGCAGGCTGTCCGCGATGTCCGCGCAGTCAAGAGAAACAGCGGCTGACGGACCTCTGCCTGAAAAGGCAGCTGAACCCGTTTTGCGGCACCGGCACAGAGTTTTCGAAAAACATAAAGCGCAAAGACAGAAGGGAACAGACATATGGCGTCGAACGCAGTTATCAAAGTTAATTGTTTTGTGGTCGGTATGGTACAGACCAATTTTTACTACCTTCACAGAGAAGACAGCAAGGAAGCTATTGTCTTTGATCCTGCGGATCTCGGCGACAGGCTCTATGAAGAGATGGAAAAGCAGGGCTTGAAGATCAAAGCCATCTTCCTGACCCACGCCCACTTTGACCATATCATGGGCCTTGAAGCTCTGAAAGAACGCTCGGGAGCTCCGGTTTACGCCTGCATCCACGAAAAGCGTCTTTGTGAGTCTGCAAGGCTGAACCAGTCCCAGATGATCGGACGTCCCTGCACAGTTGAACCGGACTTCTATCTGGAGGACAACCAGGAAGTGACTGTCGCTGACATCACCATGAAGGTCCTCTTCACACCCGGACACACGGAAGGAAGCTGCGCCTATTATATTGAGGACGGCAATATCCTGATCAGCGGAGACACTCTTTTCCAGGGCTCTGTCGGCCGCTCGGACCTGCCCACCGGCGACGGTGAGACTCTGCTGGAATCGATCCGGACGCGCCTTTACGTTCTTCCGGACGATACAACCGTATTCTCCGGACACGGTGATACGACGACGATCGGTTATGAAAAAAAGCACAACTGGTTTGTCAGGGCATGACCCGCACGGTACACCGTCTGCATCGACACAACACCGGTGGGACCTGCCGCAGAGGAAACTGAATAGAAGAGCTCTGCGGCTGAATATATAACACAGTCAACCTTAACAGAACACAGCATCCAGCGAGCCGAAGCCTGCCACAGGTCAGCGCGCCTTATTTAGGTGCGTCCTGCAGCAGCTTTTTGTCTGCATAGCAGTTCATGATCCCTTCGGCCGTGGATTTAGTCGGTAAAAATGATCACTGCAATCGTAAACATTGACCTGTACAGATATGAGATCCACTCTCTTTTAAAGGCTTTTTATCCGCAGGAGGACGTCAAGGTACTGACACAGGCCGACGCCGAAAACAACAGGAAATATCAAAAAATCGCGAAAGAACCCTTTCTGAAAGTGACTTTTGATGATACAATAGTCACCCTGTCTTTCTGTGACGGGAGCGGCACAAGGTCGGTAAAAGCGCCTGAAGGAACTTCTTTTGCCTGCAAGGGGACGCTGCTGAAAACACAGATGAAGCATCTGCTCTACGCAATGCTGGCAGACAGGGAAGAGCGTACACTTCCCTGGGGAGAACTCATCGGGATCCGCCCGACCAAGATCGCCATGCAGTCCCTGCTCAGGGGAGAGACCCCGGAACAGGCGGCGGCGGATCTGGAACGCGACCACCTTGTCAGTCCCGGGAAGGCCCTTCTTTCCGCGCAGATCGCACAGAGGGAGCGCGAGATTCTGGCGGATATCCACTATGAGAATGGCTACAGCCTCTATGTGGGGATCCCATTCTGTCCGACCACCTGCCTGTACTGCTCCTTCCCCTCATTTAATCTGGCCCATTGGAAGGACAGAGTGGACGACTACCTGGATGCTCTGGAAAAAGAGATCGCAGCCGCCTCTGAAATGATGCGGGGCCGGGTGCTGGATACCGTCTATATCGGCGGCGGCACACCTACAACACTGGAACCCGCCCAGCTGGAGAGGCTGTTTTCCCTTCTGGAAAAATATTTCCCCATGGAGGACATTCAGGAATTTACGATCGAGGCAGGAAGACCTGACAGCATTACAGCGGACAAACTCCGCGTCATCCGGGCCCACAAAGTCACCCGCATCAGCGTCAATCCCCAGACCATGAAGGAGGAGACCCTCCGGCTCATCGGCCGCAGGCATACGGTGCAGCAGGTGCGTGACGCCTTTGCTCTGTGCAGAGAGGCCGGCTTCGACAATATCAACATGGACATTATCCTCGGACTGCCCGAAGAGACGGAAGAGGACGTAGCAAGGACTCTCGAGGAGATCGAAAAACTGTCGCCCGACAGCCTTACGGTCCACTCCCTCGCCTTAAAGCGCGGCTCCCGCATGCAGAAGTATATTGAGGAAAAGGGATTTTCTTCTATAAACAATACCGACGGCTGCATGGAGATCGCCTCTATGGCCGCTGCACGGATGGGGATGGAACCCTATTATCTGTACAGACAGAAAAACATATCCGGAAATCTGGAAAACGTAGGTTATTCCCGTCACGGAAAAGCCGGCATCTATAACATCCTCATCATGGAGGAAAAACAGTCGATCCTGGCTCTTGGCGCAGGCAGTATCTCCAAGGCGGTTTTCCCGGGAGGACGGATCGAGCGCAGCGACAACTGTAAGGATGTCGAAACCTATCTGGAAAATATTGATGAGATGATCGAGCGGAAAAGACGACTCGGCATCGGAAACTCTTGATATATGATAAGGAACCGGTAATTTTTATATGGCAGCAAGTCGAAAGAAACACAATCTGGTAATCGTTGAGTCGCCTGCAAAGGTGAAGACGATCAAGAAATTTTTGGGATCAAGTTATGAAGTGGCCGCATCAAACGGTCATGTCCGCGATCTTCCCAAGAGCAAAATGGGAATCGATATCGAACATGACTATGAGCCTCAGTACATCACCATCCGGGGAAAAGGAGAGCTGCTGGCAGGACTGCGCAAGCTGGTCAAAAAGGCAGACCGCATCTATCTCGCAACGGACCCTGACCGTGAGGGAGAAGCTATCTCCTGGCATCTTATGGCCGCTCTGAAACTGGAGGACGCCAAGGACAAGCAGGTCTCCAGGATCACATTCAACGAGATCACAAAAAAGGCCGTCACCCAGTCTCTGAAAAATGCCAGAGAGCTGGATATGAATCTGGTGGATGCCCAGCAGACACGCCGTATCCTCGACCGCATGGTCGGCTATGAGATCTCTCCCCTGTTGTGGGAGAAGGTCAAACGTGGACTTTCCGCAGGACGCGTGCAGTCTGTGGCCCTGCGCATGATCGGCGACAGGGAGGATGAGATCAATTCCTTCATCCCTCAGGAATACTGGACACTTGATGCGTCCCTCAATGTAAAAGGGAGCACAAAGCCCCTGACTGCCCACTACTACGGAAGCATCGGCGAAGACGGCAAGGCTGTCCGCGCGGAACTCAAAAACCGCGAAGAGACAATGCGGATCGTCGACGGACTCACCGGCGGAACCTTTGCCATTCGCGAGGTGAGGCGGTCGGAACGCACCCGCAAATCCCCCCTTCCCTTCACCACATCCACGCTTCAGCAGGAGGCCAGCAAGGTCCTCAATTTCTCTACGCAGAAGACCATGCGCGTAGCACAGCAGCTCTATGAGGGCGTGGAGATCAAAGGACAGGGAACCGTAGCTCTGATCACTTATCTGAGAACGGACAGCATCCGAATCTCCGATGAGGCCCAGGCAGCGGCAGCTTCCTATATCACCGATAACTACGGTGCGGAATATGCCCTGGAGAAGGAGAAGGAAGAAAAGAAGGGCGCAAAGATCCAGGATGCCCATGAAGCGATCCGTCCCACGGACATCACAAGGCTTCCTGCTTCTGTCCGCGAATCCCTCTCCCGTGAGCAGTACCGTCTCTACAACCTGATCTGGAAACGCTTCGTGGCAAGCCGCATGAGCTCTGCCAGATATGAGACCACCCAGGTGCGGATCGCAGCTTCCCCTGCCGCTTCTTCTCAGATCGGTCCACAGATGTTTACCGTCTCCGCCTCCCGTCTTATTTTTGAAGGCTTCCAGAAGGTCTATATGGAGGATGAAGAGGAGAAGACTCCTTCCATCAGCAAGGCGATCGACGAGAATACCGGGGTCACCCTGGAGTCCTTTGACCCCCGCCAGCACTATACACAGCCGCTGCCGCATTACACGGAGGCAACGCTGGTCCGTGCTCTGGAAGAACAGGGAATCGGACGTCCCAGTACCTATGCGCCCACCATCACCACCATTCTGGCCCGCCGCTACATTGTCAAGGAAGAAAAAAATCTCTACATGACAGAGCTGGGCGAAGTGGTCAACAACATCATGAAACAGGCCTTCCCGACCATCGTCAACCCGCTCTTTACGGCGAATATGGAGACGCTTCTGGACGGGATCGCAGACGGCGAGGTGCGCTGGAAGACGGTGATCGAAAACTTCTATCCCGATCTTCATGAGGCTGTACTCGAGGCGGAAAAGACACTGGAGAAGGTCAAGATCGCGGATGAGGAGACAGAAGAGATCTGCGAAAACTGCGGACGCCACATGGTCATAAAATACGGCCCTCACGGCAAATTCCTGGCCTGCCCGGGATTCCCCGAGTGCCACAACACCAAGCCTTACTATGAAAAGATCGGTGTGGCATGCCCGAAATGCGGCAAGGATATCATCGTGCGTATGTCCAAAAAAGGCCGCCGCTACTATGGCTGCGTGGACAACCCTGCATGTGACTTCATGGTCTGGCAGAAGCCTTCACAGAAAAAGTGCCCCCGCTGCGGCAATATCATGCTGGAGAAGGGAACCCGCCTGGTATGTGCTGACAAGGAATGCGGATACGTGGAAAAACGCAGCGAATCAGAAGCGGAGTAAAAATCCCTCGAAGGGGTACGCGCAGTAACGGGCGCTCTGCGCGCCGGAGAACAGGCAATACAGACAAAAGGAACAGAATAACCGCAGTAAACGGGACACATATACATCTGGAGATAGATCAGACACAGAACGGAATGACAGCGGAAACAGGTAGACATCTCCCCATAATACTGCTCTGATCAGCAGGAGGTAATAATATTGGATACTCTGCATGCAGCAAATAATGTCGTGTTGCTGGACAACACAAGAAAAATCGAGAAGCTGATTCATAACAATGACACCGGGAAAGTTGTCTTCAACGATATTTGCAGGGTGATGAGCGATATCCTGCAGGCACACATCCTTGTCATCAGCAAGAAAGGCAAGGTCCTCGGAGTCGGTGAATGCAGGGAAGTCAATGCCGCACACACCTTGATCGTGGAGGAGATCGGAACCTTTGTCGATCCCGGACTCAACACCCGTCTTCTGGATGTTCTCTCCACACACGAGAATGTCTCTTTGCAGACACTCGGTTTCTTTTCTGATGAAGACAAGGACCTGATGGGGATCGTTCTTCCCATCGAAGTTGCCGGCGAGCGCCTGGGCACCGTCTTTATCTATAAGGACGGAGAGCACTTTGATATCGACGACATCATCCTCTCCGAATACGGCACGACCGTAGTGGGACTTGAAATGCTCCGTGCGGTCTCCGAGGAGAACGCGGAGGAGAACCGCAAGATCGCAGTCGTAAAGTCTGCCATCAGCACGCTGAGCTATACCGAAATGCATGCCATTATCCATATCTTCGAAGAACTCGACGGGGTGGAAGGGATCCTTGTTGCCAGCAAGATCGCGGACAAGGCCGGCATTACCAGAAGTGTCGTTGTCAACGCGCTCCGCAAGTTTGAATCCGCGGGCGTCATCGAATCCCGTTCTTCCGGCATGAAGGGAACCTACATCAAGGTCCTCAACGATGCCATCTACGGCGAGCTCGCGGGCCTTCGCAGACAGGTCCAGCCCTGATCTGCCGATCACAGGGACAGCCGGGTCACCCGGGAAGGCTGAGATACCGGTGACAGTCAAAAATTGGAGAATCGTTACAAGTCACTCCCCCACCAGATTCGACGTGTTTTTGAGCGTCGGAACGCTCAAAAACCGGAGTTTTACGGCGTTCGGCGTTTCGCGAAGCGAAATTGGAATCGCCGGACGCAACGTTACCGTCACACCCTGGTCAGGGTGTGACGAGTAACGGAGAATCAAAAAGTCAAAAAATCTTTGCCTTTTACCTATTGCGCAATCTCACTGAATGTGCTATTGTTTTTAAGTTGCAATTTTTATGTCTTTTTATCAGACACGCGTCCCAGCGGATGCCGGTGCTCTTTTTTAAAAAGGGTGGCAGAATCCTCAATGACCGCGAAAGGGCGCGGAAGAACAACCATTTACAGGAGGAAAAGTAAACATGGGTATCGTATCAATGAAACAGCTGCTGGAAGCAGGCGTACACTTCGGTCATCAGACAAGACGCTGGAACCCCAAGATGGCTCCCTACATCTTCACCGAGCGTAACGGCATCCACATCATCGACCTTCAGAAGTCCGTCATTCTCGTAGACGAGGCTTACAAGGCAGTCTTCCAGATCGCAGAGCAGGGCGGCACCATCCTGTTCGTAGGCACCAAGAAGCAGGCACAGGACGCAGTCAAGGCTGAGGCTACCCGCTGCGGCATGTACTATGTCAACGAGAGATGGCTCGGCGGCATGCTGACCAACTTCAAGACCATCCGCAGCCGCGTTGACCGCCTTCGCAAGATTGAGCAGATGGCACAGGACGGCACCTTCGAAGTTCTTCCCAAGAAGGAAGTTGCAAAGCTTCAGAAGGAGTGGGATAAGCTTGAGAGGAACCTGGGCGGCATCAAGGACATGACCCGTATTCCCGATGCAATCTTCGTAGTCGACCCCAAGAAGGAGAGAATCTGCGTAGCAGAGGCACACGCTCTGGGCATCACCCTGATCGGTATCGGCGACACCAACTGTGATCCCGAAGAACTCGACTTCATCATCCCCGGCAACGACGATGCAATCCGTGCAGTCAAGCTCCTTTGCAGCAAGATGGCAGATGCTGTCATCGAGGCTAACCAGGGTGCGGAAGCTGACGGCGCTGAGCAGGAAGCTCTTGCAGAAGAGTCCGCAGCATCCGAGGCTGAACAGGCAGCAGAGGGAACCCTCTGATCCTGAAGCATACGATTTCAGAATAGACAAGATTGAGACATGATTGAATAACAGCTGCTGCGGACTCCGGCAGCGGAGTCTGCGGCACATACGCAAAGATAGATTGAAAGGAAGTACACTATGGCTATTACAGCTGCTCAGGTAAAAGAACTCCGTGAAGCAACCGGCGCGGGCATGATGGACTGCAAGAAGGCTCTGGTAGAGACCAATGGCGATATGGACGCCGCTGTTGAGGTCCTTCGCAAGAAAGGTCAGGCGAAGGCTGAGAAGAAGGCCAGCAGGATCGCTGCAGAAGGTATCTGCCTGATCGCCAACGACGGCGACCAGAAGGCAGCAGTGGTCGAAGTTAACTCCGAGACCGACTTCGTTGCACAGAACGAGAAATTCCGTGACTATGTTGCAAAGGTCGCTGAGCAGGCTCTGAAGACCGAGGCAAAGGATATCGATGCATTCATGGCTGAGCCCTGGATCGAAGATTCCGCCAAGACTGTCAACGAAGCACTTGTTGACATGATCGCTGTCATCAGCGAGAAACTGAGCATCCGCCGCTTTGAGCAGGTCGCTGCACAGGACGGCTGTGTTGTTTCCTATCTGCACGGCAAGGGCCGTATCGCCGTCATCATCGACGCCAAGACCAATGTCGTGAACGACGCTGTCAAGGAAGCCCTGACCAACGTTGCAATGCAGGTTGCAGCTATGTCTCCCAAGTATGTCACCGTGGACGAAGTTCCCGAGTCCTACAAAGAGCATGAGAAGGAGATCCTTCTTGCACAGGCAATCGAAGAGAACGAGAAGCTTCCCGAGAACAAGCGCAAACCTCAGAACATCATCGAGAAGATGCTGACCGGCAGACTTAACAAAGAGCTCAAGCAGATCTGCCTGTATGACCAGGTTTACGTAAGAGCTGAAGACGGCAAGCAGACTGTTGCTCAGTACCTGCAGCAGGTCGGCAAGGCCAACGGCGCTGATCTTTCTGTCCGCCGCTTTGTCCGCTTCGAGACCGGCGAAGGTATCGAGAAGAGAGTTGAGAACTTCGCAGAGGAAGTTATGAGCCAGATCAAGCACTGATGCTTAATACTGACTGAATTTGTGAATGCTTTGCATTACAGGCGCCTGTATGGATTTTTCATACAGGCGCACTTTTCATATAGTCATAAAAGATGTATGATAAGGATGTTTAGGGCAAAAGGTATGCGAGGGCTCTGTTTTTCTGCCCGGAAGGATTTATATGACAATAAAAAGAATTAATGATAATACGATCAGCTGCACCATCTCGCCGGAAGATCTGCGCGCGAATGGGATTGAGCTGGATGATCTTTTTGACCGCAAGAAAGAGGCGGTGGATTTTATCCGGCAGACAGTAGCGCAGGTCGCGATTTCCGAGAACTTTGATCTTCGGGGCGATCTGACTACCATGCGGATCTCTGTACTTCCGGATCGGTCCCTCAACCTCCTGATCACAAGAGAGGACACCAAAGAAGGTGCGGCCCGCGAAGTGCGCAGGATCGCCAGAAGCATCTTTGATTCCATTGCTTCCAGGGCGGCTGAAAATGCCGGCGGACAGGACAATGAGCAGGAGGGCAGTGCTTCCGAAAGCCTGATGAAATCCCTTCTCGCGGGGATCTCTGAAAGCAGCGAAGAGAAAAGTGAAGACGGACAGGAAAAAAAGCAGCTGCCCATGGCAGGCGACACCTTTATGTTTTCTTTCTTCTCTGTGCGGGACGCCATGGACTGCTGCAGGGTATTTGCAGACGCAGGACCGGTCGAATCCTCCCTCTATTATCTGCGCGAAGACGACACCTATTTTCTCATTGTACACCGGACAGAGGATACACCTGCCGGTTTTGAGAAATGTGTGCTCTCCGCCAATGAATTCGGAGAACTGGTCACATCCGAGGAACAGTATATTGCCTTTGTCACGGAACACGGAGATTGTGTGGCCAAAGACCATGCCATCGAAATGTTCATGAACGTGATCCCCGGGATCGGTGAAAATGTCATCGACGGAAAAAAGACGCGGAAAAGGCATAAAAAAGACGCTGTTTCTGCGGAAAATACCCCCTCGTCAGTTAAGAAAAAAGATGATCCGGAGGAAGCGTAATGCGCCTCAATCAGTATATTGCCGCCTGCGGCGTCTGCTCCAGGCGGGAAGCCGACCGACTGGTCCAGGCAGGACAAGTCCTGGTGGACGGGCAGCCGGCGAAACTGGGAATGAGCCTTCGCGGAGACGAGACGGTCACCGTCAGAGGTAAAGTTTTGGAATCACCGCGGACACCGGTCGTGATCGCCTGGTACAAGCCTGTCGGCGTGACCTGCACAGCGCGTGATCCGCATGCAGAGAGGACCATTGCGGATGCCTTCCGGTACCCGGTGCGCCTGACCTATGCGGGAAGGCTCGACAGGGATTCGGAAGGCCTTCTTCTGATGACCAATGACGGCGCCCTGATCGATGCCATGATGCGCGGTGCCAACGGCCATGAGAAAGAGTATATCGTGCGTGTTCGCAGCAGGATCTCCGACGGAGAACTGCACCGGCTGGAAAAGGGCATGTATCTGCGGGAACTCAAACAGCAGACAAAGCCGTGTACGGTGGAACGTCTGGGCGACAGGACCTTCAGGATCGTTCTCACCCAGGGACTGAACCGGCAGATCCGCCGCATGTGCAGCGCCCTGGGACATGAAGTGCGCACCCTCAAGAGGATCCGTGTCGTCAATATTGAACTGGGCGCCCTCAGACCCGGACAGCAGCGGAAGATCGAAGGAGAGGAACTCGAAGAACTCTACAAAAAGGTGATGCTGCCCATGACCTCCGGAAAAAACAGCCCGGCAAAACATGTTCGCAGAGAAAAGCGGGAGGGGACTCCGAAGACAAATGCCTCCCGTCCGTCTGCCCCTTTCCGCAAAGGATCAGGAGGCGGTCCCGAATCTGCAAGGTGAGGAAAAATGGCTGAAGACAAGAAAAAGACCTCCGATGCGCTCTACAGACGGATGGAATATCTCACAGATCTTTTAAACCGGGCGTCGGAAGCCTATTACGCCAGGGATACGGAGATCATGCCCAACCTGGAGTACGATGCTCTATATGACGAGCTGCGTGCGCTGGAAGAGGAGACCGGCATTGTGATGGCGGGATCGCCCACCGTAAGCGTCGGCTATGCTGCAGTGGAAGAACTGCCCCGCGTGCGGCATGAGCAGCCCATGCTGTCACTGGACAAAACCAAGTCCAGAGAAGATCTGGCGGCATGGCTGGGAGACCAAAAGGGCCTTCTGTCCTGGAAACTGGACGGCCTGACGGTGGTCCTGACCTATGAAAACGGCAGGCTCTCCCGAGCTGTCACCCGCGGAAACGGAGAGATCGGCGAAGAGATCACCGCCAATGCAGCGACGTTCAGAAATATCCCTGCCGTGATCCCCTTTACAGGAAAGCTCACTCTCCGCGGGGAAGCCGTGATCCGTTATTCCGACTTTACCCGTATCAATGAGGAAATTGCCGCCGAGGCGGCTTCCAGAGGCACTTTGGAAGATGTCCGCTATAAGAACCCCAGAAACCTCTGCAGCGGCTCTGTGCGCCAGCTGGACAGCGCTGTGACGGCAAAGCGCCGTGTCCGCTTCTATGCCTTTACTCTGGTGGAGGCCTCCCTGAAAGAGGATCCTGCAGACACGTCCGCTGCCCCTGCAGCCCCTGATTTCCACAATTCACGTCTCGAGCAGCTGCGCTTTCTGCAGGAGCAGGGATTTGAGACTGTGGAGACTGAATTGGTGACAGGTGCCGATGTCCCGCAGGCAGTTGCGAGATTCGAAGAAAAGATCGCCGGTTTCGACATCCCTTCCGACGGCCTGGTCCTTCTGATGGACGATATTGCCTACGGCGAATCCCTCGGACGGACGGCCAAGTTCCCCAGAAACTCCATCGCCTTTAAGTGGGCGGACGAGCTTCAGGAGACAACTCTGACCGAGGTGGAGTGGAGTGCCAGCAGAACGGGGCTGATCAATCCTGTTGCCATCTTTGAACCCGTTGAACTCGAAGGAACAACGGTCCGGCGGGCATCTGTACACAATGTCAGTATCGTTCGCGCTCTGCAGCTGGGGATCGGCGACCGGGTGACCGTCTACAAGGCCAATATGATCATCCCCCAGATTGCGGAAAACCTGACAAGATCCGGAACACTGGAGATCCCCTGTACATGTCCTGTATGCGGGGGCCCCACTCAGATCAGGCGTGAGATCGACACAGAGGTACTTGTCTGTACCAACCCGGAATGTCCTGCCAAAAAGATCAAGGCTTTTACGCTCTTTGCAAGCCGCAGCGCCATGAACATTGAGGGGCTTTCCGAAATGACCCTGGAAAAATTCATTGCGGAGGGCTTCATCCACGAATTCGCGGATATTTATCATCTGGATGACCACAGAGATGCCATTGTGGAGATGGAGGGCTTCGGTGAGAAGTCCTACACCCGCCTCATGGAGAGTGTGGACAAGTCCAGGAATACCACCATGCCTCGCCTGCTCTACGCCCTCGGCATTGCGGGTATCGGCGCAGCAAACGCCAGAGTCCTGTGCGATCACTTTGCGGATGATATCAGCGCGATCCGTTCCGCGGATCAGGACAAGCTCAGTCAGGTAGAAGGAATCGGCCCTGTCCTTGCGGAAGCTGTTTCCGCATGGTTTGCCAATGAGAAAAACCAGGGCATGCTCGACCGTCTGCTGCAGGAGGTGCATCCCGCTGTCAGGGACAACCTCAGGACCGCCGGAAGAGGGGGCCGGACCCCTGAAGACGGAGATCATGCGGAAGGTGCCGGAGCAGAACCGGCCGCGGAGGACCCCATTGCGGGAAAGACCTTTGTGGTCACCGGAAAGGTCTTTCACTTCGCCAACCGCGACGCACTCAAAGAATATATCGCGGACCGGGGCGGAAAAGTCACCGGCAGTGTTTCTGCCAAAACAGATTTTCTTATCAACAATGATGTCACATCGACATCCTCGAAAAATAAAAAAGCCGCACAGCTGGGGATTCCTATTCTTTCGGAAGAGGACTTCATGAAGCTTGCGGGAAAAGAAATTGAGTAAGGACCTGCAGACCTGCGGAACAGCGGTTTTTTATGTGACTGCCGGAACATCAAAGATCCATGGATCTTTGGTATATCGGCCGGGACATAAGATCAGACGCGGCTTATCTTCCGGCAGGATCGCCAGGCCATGGAAAAGAGGACAACATGCCAATCAGGATAAAGAATGGACTTCCTGTAAAGGAGAAACTGGAGAGAGAAAACTTATTTGTGATCGATGAGACAAGAGCCATCGATCAGGATATCCGTCCGCTTGAGATCTGCATTCTGAATCTCATGCCGACCAAAGAGGAGACAGAGCTTCAGCTTCTGCGAATGCTCTCCAACACACCGCTGCAGCTCAACGTAACGTTTATGCGGATGAGCTCTCACCAGTCGGTCAACGTGTCCGCTTCTCACCTGATGCATTTTTATTATTCCTTCCAGGAACTCAGACACAGAACTTTTGACGGACTGATCATCACCGGTGCGCCGGTCGAAAAAATGGAGTACGAGGAAGTGGACTACTGGCCCGAACTCTGTGAAGTATTTGAGTGGAGCAAGTCCAATGTTACCAGTACTTTCCATATCTGCTGGGGGGCGCAGGCGGGACTTTACTATCACTACGGCCTTCCCAAAAGGCTTCTGGACAAAAAGCTTTTCGGCGTCTACTCACATAAGGTGCGTCACAGAAAAGAGCCCATTGTCCGCGGCTTCGACGACTATTTCCTGATTCCCCACAGCCGCTATACAGAGGTCCCCGCAAAGGCCATCCACGCCTGCAAGGATCTCAAGATCCTGGCGGAATCCCCCGAGGCGGGCATATTGCTCTGCATGTCCCGTGACGGCAGACGCTTCTTTATCATGGGCCATCCGGAGTATGACCGCAACACCCTGCGCGATGAGTATAACCGTGACATCCGCAAGGGTCTGGACATCGATGTTCCGCTCAACTATTTCCCTGACGACGATCCCACCCAGCGCCCTCTTCTGCAGTGGCGGTCGCACAGCAATAACCTTTACTGCAACTGGATCAACTACTACGTCTACCAGGCGACGCCCTATGACCTCAATGAGATCTCCGAGCAGTCCTGGGTATATAAGCCCAAGAACAGGAAGAAGAGCGAGACAGAATAGGTTTTTGAAAGCAAGAGCCTTTATAAAGGACTCACTTGCGCCCGCCTGGCTCACTGTTTATTTATCTTTTGAAGAGAAAAAAAGATTGCAGGCATATCACCTGCAATCTTTTTGGTTATAAATGATTAAATCTATAAATGATTCAAATCTGTCCTGATCAGCTGCATCCGCAAGGCTGAAGGCTGTGAGCCGGACTGCGCAGCCATGAACTTATACCTGCGGTCCGCTCCCGGGCGCGTACTCCTGCACAAAGCGGATGTACTCCTTTGTCTCCTCCTCGGTATCCAGGATGGCAGTGTAGTTCATATTGCCCATCTGGTCCCACATAAGGGCGGGCATACGCTCGCAGGTCACGATGCGCTTGCCGTATTTTTCCAGGATCTCCTCGTGGGAGTGGACGTAGGTGTACTCGTCTCTGCGGCCTGCGTAGGCGCAGAAGTGCTCTGTCTCGGCAGCGGGGAAGAGGCGCTCGTCCCATGCCACCATATCGGCCCAGATCTGGTAGACATCCAGGGAGTGGGCGTAGTCCATCATATCCGGAGTGTAACCGCCGGCGGGACGCATATTGACTTCCAGTGCTACGAAATCACCGACTTCGCCGAGACCGGGTTTGGCCTTGGTCAGGCAGAAGAACTCCATGTGCACGAAGCGTCCCCTGACCTCAAAGGCCTCGACTGCGGCGCGGCCCATGCTGCGCAGGGATTCGGGCATCTCGGCAGCAACATAGTAGGCGAGGTCAAGATGCTTGTTCACGATATCCATGATCGAAGGCGGCCAGCAGGTCATGGACTCAAAGAGGGGTTCGCCTTTGGAACTGATCACGGCATCGTAGGAAGCGATATTGCCCGTGATGAATTCTTCCATGACATAGGGATGCCGAGGGAGATCCGAATAGAATTTCTCCAGGTCCGCATCATTTTCCAGCTTATAGGTGGCCAGCGCGCCGACACCGATTTCCGGCTTGACGATGACAGGGTAGTCTGTCTCGGCAATAAAGGCTCTGGCAGCATCCAGGCATTTGGAGAGTCCGGCGGCTTCGGCTGTATCGTGATCCGGGACCTTGAGCTGGCGGGCTGTGGGAATGCCGGCTTTTTCATACTGTTTTTTCATCAGAGCCTTGCTCTTAAAGCCCTCGATCCTGTCGGATTTGACACCTGTTGTGACATTAAAATCGGTGCGCAGCCGGGCATCCAGTTCCAGCCAGTACTCGTTGTTGGATTCGATCCAGTCTATTTTTCCGTATTTAAAAGAAAAGAAAGCGACTGCACGGAAGACATCCTCGTAGTTTTCCAGTGAGGCCAGCCAGTAATACTCGTTCAGTGAATCTTTTACGTTCTGCGAGAGGTTATCATACGGTGTGTCGCCGATTCCCAGGACGTTGACGCCGTTTTTCTTGAGTCTGTCACAGAAGTTCCAGAATGTTTGCGGAAACTGCGGTGAAATAAATACGAAATTCATTGTCTCTCCCTATGTACTTATGTATCAGATGAATTGTTTGGGAAATCCGTACCGGTGTCCTGCTGCTGTTTGACGGCTCGGTTCAGTGCACCGGATGCCGGGTGCTTCTGCGCCGGTCTGTGCGCAGGATCCGAGTTGATCGTTCGAGGGTAAACCGGTCCGGAGACCCGTTTATTTGTTACCGATTGCGGAGCCGTCCAGAACTTTGGGGATGAAATAGCGGATCTGTTTCTTCCACCAGTCCCAGTCGTGACTTACGTCGTACCCCCAGAAATCGCACCAGGCATGGATGCCTTTTTTCTGGAATATGCTCGCCATGAGCAGAAGGGTACGGATACCGTCATCTTCCCAGGCACCCTGGCCGACACAGAAGATGAGTGCGCGGTGATTGTAGATATCGATGTAATGGTGGTCGGAAGGCATGTTCTGCAGGAAATGGCAGGGCGAATTGTCATACCATTTACTATTCATCCAGCCCCCTGTGAAACAGGTGGCATCATAGATGCCTGACATAGCGATGCAGCCGCCGATCAGGTCGGGACGGCGCAGCGCGACGATTCCCGCATGCATGGCGCCAAGGCTGCAGCCTACGGCGACTGGCAGCTTTCCGGACGTGTTGCGGGAATTGATAAAGGGAATGACCTCATCGACAATATAATGATAATAGTTTTCCTGGACATCTGCACGCCGGGCCTTGTCCCCGTAGAGGTCGGACCAGCTTTCCTTATCGACGGTATCAACAGTAAAGACCATGATATCTCCGCGGTCTATAAAATCGGAGATGGTATTGATCATGCCGAAATCCTCGAAATTCGTGCAAGTCGAGTCCTGCGTGGGAAAGACCAGGAGAGGAAGGCCTTTTTCACCGTGGATCAGGATGTGCATTTCCCGGTTCAGGCACTTGCTCTGATGGGTGTAGTATTCTCTTTTCATAAATCTATTACCTCATGCCGTCAAAACGGCAATTCAGGATCTTGTATATAGTGCGTGAAAGCCGCAGCGAAAAAAACGCCCTCTTACGGATCACGGTGTGACCCGTGACGCATCGTTTTATGTTCCCATAAAAAGCCGATGATTTCAATACACAAACACTTAAAATTGTTTATAATGTTTTCGACGGCTTTCAAGGTCTTTGCCGGGCAGCTCAATTGTATGATGCATAAGTCAAAAGGTATGTGGCGGCTCTGAGACGGGGTCCCTATTGCCCTCATGTGTCCCTTGGCTCATTGTATAAATCGTAATGAACAATCTGTATACTGATTTGATTATATCATATTTTGGACTAAAAGAACTTATATATAGAGAACAGGTTTCGTTGAGGTTTCGCTGATGACGGAAGGCAATTTTACATACAAAATAATACAAGCGCCGTCCGCTGCCGCCGGAGCAGAAAAAAACGCTCCGGAAGAGTGTGCGGAAGCAGTGATCACAGGTATGCTGCAGGAGCGGCGGCATGTAGAGGTGCCGGACAGGATCGGCGGTCTGCCTGTGACAGGCATTGCGCCGCATGCCTTTGCCGATCAGACTTCTGTGCGGTCTGTATCACTGCCCCGGACCCTGCATTCCATCGGGGCTTTTGCCTTCCACAACTGCCCGCAGCTGGAGGAGATCTCCATGCATGACAGCATCCGGGATTTCCATAACGGCGTCGTCAGACAGGACAGGAAGCTGCGCAGGATCAGGCTGCAGGTGCATGAAGGAAATTATACAGTCATGCGGGATATTCTTTCCGATACGGATGCCAAGCTGCAGTTCAGCCTGGAACTTTCGGACGGACAGGCAAGGCTCCTCTTTCCCGGTTATGACTATGCTTTTAATGAAAATACCATGGCGCGCACGATCCAGTTTTCCATTTCCGGATCGGGCATGGTCTACCGCGAGTGTGTCCGGCGCAGGAGCATCGGCTTTCGGGAGTACGACCGCCTGTTTCCCAGAGTCATTCCGGATGATCCTCATGCCGCTCTGGAGATTGCTGCTGACCGCCTGCTTTTTCCCTATGATCTTGCAGGGGTGCACGCACAGGCCTATGAAGACTATCTGCGGGAAAATGCAGCAGATGCCCTGCTGCACTTTGTCACCCTCCTCAATGAGAACATGGGAACGGAGGCATCCGATGAGGCCTGCCTGCGACTGCAGCTGATGGCAGACCGGGGACTGATCACACAGGAAGCGGCAGACCCCGCCCTGCGTCTTGCGGCTGACCTGAGGCTTACGGAAGCCTGCAGCCTGATCATGTCCGGCAGAGGGACTTCCTTTGCGGAAAAGAAAAAAGCGGCTGACGATTTCGCGGAAGAAATGGCGGCAGAAGATATTTTGCCGGATCTGTCTGCGGAGAGAGGGAGTGAACCGCCAGGGCAGGCAAGAGGGAGTGAACCGGCAGACCAGGCCGTTTCCCCTTCTGCGCAGGAGGATCTGACAAAGGATATGACAAACAGAAAAGTATCTGCAGTCCCGGATTTTCTCTCGCTTGAAGACTGGTGAGGAAAGCGGGAATAAACATGCTAATGGATGCACAGTACGGCAGACGATAAAGGAGCGGATCTATGGGAAATCGCGTGGAGCTCGATGAGATGGGAAAAAGAATACTGGATGCATCGAGGACGGATCTGTATCTCTCTATGCGCTTTCTGGGGCCGGCTCTCCACAGCCTCGGATTCATCATGGATCTTTCCACGACGACGGTCGGTACAGACGCGGCGTATATCCGTTTTAATCCCAACCATCTGTTTCGTCTGTATGTGGATCGTCCCCGTCGGCTGAACCGCACCTATCTGCATATGATCCTGCACTGCGTGTTCCGCCATATGTTTACGGCACGAAAAAAAGAGGACAGGGAGCTCTGGGATCTTTCCTGTGATATTGCGGTCACTTCCATCATTGATTCCATGGACTATCGCGCGGTGGCAGAACTGACACCGGAATTCCGCCAGCGTGTGTACGACCGCCTGCAGGAGGAGATCCATGTACTCACCGCCGAGCGGATCTACCAGTACTTTCTGGAACGGAAGAGAAACTACATGGAAGAGCTGCAGCTTGCGGCTGCCTTTGCCCTGGATGACCACAGCTTCTGGGAGCGGATGGAGGACGAGGAGAACCGGGATCCCGAAGACGGGAGCAAAAGCGATCAGGATCCTGATGATGAAAAGAAGCAGGACCGCGACCCGGGGACAGACAGTCCCGATGAAAAGGGTGCCGATCAAAAAACCCCCGGTGACAACGAAGAAAAGAAGGATTCCGAATCCACAAGCCCTGACAGCCGGGATCCCTCAGGACAAGACCGGGATCCCGGCGGCGAAAAATCCGGGCAGGACAGCCCGTCCGGCAGAAATAAGAAGGATTCACCAAACGGAAAGAAAAAAGACCGGGGTGCGGATCCTCCCGACCGGGACGGGAAGGGGGACGGGAAAAACAGGCGGGATTCCGACCGGGACCCCGGGAACAGAGATGCCGGCGGACGCAGGCAGAACAGACGACTGCCCCGCCTCAAATCCGCCGAAGAGCTGGAAGGTGACTGGAAGGAAACCTCCAGGCGCATGGAAGCGGAGATACTTGCCTCGGGCAAGGAAGCCTCGGATGAGCGCGGAAGCCTGGACAGGATCCTCTCGATCTCCAACCGGCGCAGGACGGATTACAGGGAGTTTTTGCGGAAGTTTGCCATCCTGCGGGAAGTGACGACGATCGATCCCGATTCTTTTGACTACGGATTTTATCACTACGGTCTGGAAATGTACGGCAACATGCCTCTGATCGAGGAAAATGAGTACCGCGAAATGAACAATCTGCGGACACTTGTGATCGCGATCGACACTTCTGCCTCCTGTCAGGATGTGCTGGTGCAGAGGTTCCTCAATGAGACCGCTTCGATGCTGCGCAGCATCGGGCAGTTTTTCGCAACGTCCTCGGTGTATATCGTGGAATGCGATGAACATGTACAGCAGGAGATCCTGCTGCACGGGCCGGATGACCTGGAAAAATATGCCTCTGCATTTCACGTCAAAGGAGGCTTCGGCACAGACTTCCGCCCGGTTTTTGCCTGGGTGGAGGAAAAGCGCAGAACAGGCGAGATCGGGGATATGCAGGCCCTGATGTACTTCACGGACGGCATGGGTGTCTATCCTGAAAAGCCGACCGATTATGACACCGCATTTGTCTTTTTTAACGATGAGGAGATGGATGACACAAAGGTACCCGACTGGGCGGTCCGTCTTTATATTGACGGAGAAAAAATAAAAGCCCGGACACACCGCTATGGAGATGGAACATGAACATAAAAGAAGCAAAAGAAGTCATAATTCATGCCGTGCAGGCATATCTGGATAAAGATGAGACCGGTGCATATACGATCCCGCCCGAGCGGCAGCGCCCCCTTCTTCTGATGGGCCCTCCCGGCATCGGAAAGACCGCGATCATGGAGCAGGTTGCCCAGGAGTGCGGAATCGGGCTTGTGTCCTACACCATCACCCACCACACCCGTCAGAGCGCCATCGGACTGCCTTTTATCTCGCAGAAAAGATACGGAAAACGGGAGTACTCTGTTACCGAATATACGATGAGTGAGATCATTGCCTCAGTCTACGACCAGATCGAAACATCCGGCGTACAGGAGGGAATCCTCTTCCTGGATGAGATCAACTGCGTGTCCGAGACTCTGGCGCCCACAATGCTGCAGTTTCTGCAGTACAAGACCTTCGGTACGCACCGCGTACCCGACGGCTTTATCATTGTGACCGCCGGCAACCCTCCCCAGTACAATAAATCTGTGCGCGACTTTGATATTGTTACGCTGGACCGTCTGCGCAGGATCGATATCGAGGAGGACCTTGCAGCCTTCCGTGAATATGCTTCCCGGGTCGGGATCCACGGTTCTATCATGGCCTATCTGGGGATCCGCAGCAACCATTTCTACTCGATTCGCACGGAAGTGGAGGGCAGGCATTTCGTGACCGCCCGCGGATGGGAAGATCTCTCCCGTACCATCCAGGTCCATGAAAAAAGATCGCTCCCTGTAGATGAGGGACTGGCTGTGCAGTTTCTGCAGGACCCCGAGATCGCCCGCAGCTTTGCGGCCTATTATGACCTGTATAAAAAATACAAGGATATTTACCGGATTCCCGATATTCTGGCAGGCAGATTTTTTGCAGAGGAGGGTCTCATGGACCCGTCCTCCGAAAAAGCGGGTGTGGGCGGGAAGGAGGCCTCTCCGGCAGCTTCCGGCCAGCCCAGGAGAGAAGTCCTTTTGCTTGACCCAGTTCGTGTTCAGGAGATGAAGGACGCTCCCTTTGATGAAAAACTCAGCCTGATCACCCTATTGATCGACGCCCTGAGCAGGTCCTTTGCGGATTGTGCCGCAGACCGTGAGGTCCAGGAACTGATCATGAGGGAAATGGCAGGGGTGCGCCGCGCGCTCAGACTGGCGGAAGACGACGAAAACGCTTCCGGCAGCAGGAATCTTGCCGCGGACCTGATCTCAGAATCGGCCACAAAGATCCTGCGCACCCTTCGCAAGAAAAAAGACGCCGGAATTCCCGTTTCCCGGGAAGAGGAGAGAGTACAGCGCCTCGCCTGCAGGGCAATGGATGACTTTGCGGCTGCGCTTAGAGAAAAGGCGGCGGAAGGCGGGAAGGCTCCCGATGACAGCTCTGCCGGTTTTTCACCGCGGGCACAATATGGACTGATCCGCGACTGGTTCTCCCGTCGGGAAGCACAGCGCCAGGAGTCTGTACGTTCGGCGGATGCGCAGCTTACCAACACCTTCCGTTTCCTCTCGCAGGTATATGGAGAAGGGCAGGAGATGGTTCTCTTCCTCACCGAGCTGTCCGCAGGATATTACAGCCTCCGCTTCCTCAATGAACACGGCAACGAGTCCTATTTCCGCTATAACCGCCTGCTCCTTCTGCGCGATCATACAAATGCGCTCCGGGATGAAGTCATACGCCTTATGGATTGACAGACGTGAGCCACACTTCTGCCGCGCGCCCCGCACCAAACAGCAAAGTGTCTGATGCGGGTGTGACTTGTAACCAGAGCTTCCTTTGCCCAGGCATCTTTATATTGCTTTTTGCGCAGGGAGTGCAGGTGTGGTATGATGAAAACAGCGAGTCAAGCGGCTGCAAATGCCGGGCTTGCACGAGCATTTGCAGACATTTGACGAGCATCCAAACATGAGGAAGAAGCCGTTTTGCGCATGCTTATTGCGCAAAACGAGCGGAATCCGAATGTTTGGAGCGATGCGCGAGCGCGGGACGCGCGAAGCAGCGCGTAGTTTTCATCATACATGTTTGCGGGCACCTGCCCATAGTTTTCATCATACATGTTTGCGGGCAGCTGCCCATGGTTTTCATCATACATGTTTGCGGGCACCTGCCCATAGCCACAAGTATTAAAAAGGAAAACGATTTATGGATTTGTTTAAAATAAGACCTGTTCTGCCTGATGCAGTGATCAGAGATCCGCGAAAGGATCTGAAAAACGCTTTGAGTATCGAACAGTTCAAAGCCGGCAGGGAGGCTGTCTTTTTTCCCGACGGTCTAAACTGGGAATATCTTCCTTACCGGGAGATCAAAGCCGTCATTCGCGCCAAAGCAAAGGACTCCACAGACCGCTGGCTTGTTAAATATACCGTAGATAAACCTGCGATCCGGCTGCTCTTCAGAGATACTTTCCGACTGATGATCATGGACAAGGACCGCAATGCGGACACGCTG